>Ga0209013_10005730_pt1 | contig 10644 bp, 11 predicted proteins | sample Cruoilmetagenom2_FD_187291 | JGI IMG/M metagenome (GOLD analysis project Ga0209013, IMG submission 187291) | Oil polluted marine microbial communities from Coal Oil Point, Santa Barbara, California, USA - Sample 2 (SPAdes) (version 2) | ecosystem: Environmental > Aquatic > Marine > Oil seeps ...
AAATACAAGGGAAAACCTTTGTACCATTATGCCCGGAAAGGTATAGAAATTAGAAAAGATCCGAGAGAGATTGAAATTTATTCTCTCGGATACGGTTGGTATGATCCCCTGACCCATCAACTCAAGATCAAGGTGACATGCAGTCGGGGAACCTATATCAGGGTGCTTGCATCTGAAATAGGAAAAAAACTGGGATGTGGGGCACATCTTATTGAGCTCAGGCGTCTTGCCAGCGGTAGCTTTTCAGTGGATGAAAGTCTGCCGGGAGATGTTCTGTCCGGACCGGATGGATTGCCACGGCTGTTAGCCGGAATGATTCCTGTTGACGAAGCTCTGGCAAAGCTTGAAGAAAGCGGCGGAACATGGTTTGAAAATAAGAATGAGTCCGAATGAAGCGTTTTTCCATTTTTAAACAGGATATACCTGTTTGTTTCTGTTGAATGTTTTTCATTTAATAGTATAGAGTGAATAAAAAAAATCCGCATAGAAGGAACGAAACAATTGGAGGTGCATTGTGGCACAGGAAGCAGCTAGGAAAAAAGAAATTATTGAAAAATTCAAGACTCATGATACGGATACCGGGTCTTCGGAAGTGCAGATTGCATTGCTGTCGGAACGAATCACTTATCTGACAGATCATTTTCAAACCCACAAGAAGGACCATCATTCACGGCGTGGTCTTCTGAAGATGGTCGGTCAGCGCCGCAGTCTGTTGAACTATCTGAAGTCAAAGGATATTAACCGGTATCGTACTTTGATCAAAGAGCTTGGTATCCGTAAATAACGGATACAGGTTCCGCTTTTCCTCGAAGAGCGGGGAAAGAGCAAGGTAGGTCATCGACGTTATGAAGGTGTGTTTGTCATTTTAGGATATAAAGAAATTTTTGCAGCCGATAAACCTTCTGACATAAGAAGAAGGTTTATCAGCAGGCGTTCGGTAAAAGAGCGGTCAGTGTTGCAGAAGAAATAACATATGGAACCCGATGGGCGGGTTCTCACAAGCCCTTCGTTTTTCGAAGGCAGGGCGTTCCGAACGCTTTTGATTGCAAGGAGTATGCATGTATAAAAAAGTAGAAGTTGAGATCGGCAGTCAAACCATTACCTTCGAGACCGGCAAACTAGCCAAACAGACCGACGGTTCAGTCGTTGTCTCCTGTGGTGACAGTATGGTTCTGGTCACTGCTGTTGCCGAGAAAGTCTCAAAAAATATGGGCTTTCTGCCCTTGACCATAGAATACCAGGAACGGATGTATGCTGCCGGCAGGATACCGGGAAGCTATTTTCGTCGGGAGATTGGCCGGCCAAGTGAAAAAGAGGTGTTGACCTGCCGGCTTACCGACAGGCCGCTCAGGCCCCTTTTCCCGGACGGCTATATGTGTGAAACCCAGATTATCACCACTGTTTTTTCGGCTGATCCGGACATTGATCCGGATACTCTGGCCATGAACGGCGCATCCTTTGCCCTGACAATATCGGATATTCCCTGGAATGGTCCTATTGCGGCGGCGAGGGTTGGCTATCTCGACGGAGAGTATGTACTCAATCCTTCCCGGAACCAGCTTGAAAAGTCGGAAATGGACCTGGTGGTTGCCGGTACCGAAACAGCGGTTGTCATGGTTGAAGGCCGTACCGGAGAACTCAGTGAGGATGTTGTCCTTGAAGGAATATTTTTCGCTCACAAGGGAATTCAGCCGCTTATTGACCTCCAAAACCAGCTTCGTGAAGAAATAGGTAAACCGAAGCGCGAGGTCATTCCGCCGGAAGTTAACGAAGCCTTGAAAGCCAAAGTGGAAGAGCTGGCCGCTGCAGGTATGGAAGAGGTAGTAGCAACTGCCGACAAAATGGAGCGTGGAGATCGTTATGATCAACTTAAGGCCTCGGTGATTGAGCAGATTGACGATGAACTGTACGAGGACGAGAAAGAAGTTTTCGGTTTGCTCAGCGGCTATAAAAAGAAAGTCATGCGTGACCGGATTGTCACCAAGGGCCAAAGACTGGACGGTCGTTCGTTTGAAGATGTACGGCCTATAAATTGTGAGGTTGGAATCTTGCCCCGTGCGCACGGATCAGCTCTGTTTACCCGTGGGGAAACCCAGGCTATGGTGGTTGGAACACTGGGCAGCGAGCGGGACGAGCAGCATCTTGAAGGGTTGAAGGGAGATGTCTATCGACGGTTCATGCTCCACTACAATTTTCCTCCTTTTTGTGTTGGCGAGGTTCGTTTCCTGCGTGGACCCAGCCGCCGTGACATAGGGCACGGTAACCTGGCCCGGCGTGGAATGGCCGCTGTTCTCCCGGACGCTGAATCCTTTCCATATACATTGCGGGTTGTTTCAGAAGTGCTGGAGTCAAATGGATCCTCCTCAATGGCTACAGTCTGTGGTGCCAGCATGGCACTGATGGATGCAGGTGTGCCGTTAAAAGCACCTGTTTCCGGTGTTGCGATGGGGCTTATTAAAGAGGGTGACAAGGTAGTCGTTTTGACCGATATTCTCGGGGACGAAGATCACCTGGGTGACATGGATTTCAAGGTTGTCGGCACCAGGGATGGAATAACCTCTTTGCAGATGGACATTAAAATTGACGGTGTTGATCGTGATATTATGTTCCGTGCCCTGGCCCAGGCAAGAAACGCTCGTTTTCATATCCTTGACAAGATGCAGGAAGCAATCGATGTTCCCCGTCAGGAGGTGTCTGAGCATGCGCCAAAATATATTACCATTAAAATACATCAGGACAAGATTCGTGATATCATCGGCCCGGGCGGCAAGATTATCCGCGAGATGAGTGCTGAGTTTGATGCCAAGATCGATGTTGATGATGATGGAACCGTCAAGATTTTCTGCAGCAATGATGCCTCGGCCATGGGCTTGAAGGCACGCATCGAAGAGATCACCGCCATGCCTGAGGTTGGAAAGATTTACGAGGGATTGGTCAAGACAGTCAAGGATTTTGGAGCCTTTGTCCAGATTCTTCCCGGCACTGATGGCATGGTTCACATTTCCGAACTGGCACCCAAAAGGGTTGAAAAAGTGACGGATATCCTGAAAGAGGGTGATACTGTCAGGGTCAAGGTTATTGAAATTGACAATCGAGGCCGTATCCGCTTGAGCCGCAAGGCAGCCCTTGCTGAAACTGAATAACAGTTGATTTTGTTGACTAAAAGAGCCGGTTTCTCTTCATTGGGGACCGGCTTTTTTTGTTCCTGACACTTCTGATTTAGCGCCTGATGATCGATGATGATCAGCATTATTCTTAATCTTTAAGAAAAAGTGGGTATGAAAGGCTATGCAAAAAGTGGATGTACAGTTTTCCTGGCTTGATCCCCGAAACTCAAGTGACCTGATGCTTCCAAGCTATAAATCCGAGCTTGCCTCCGGGATGGACGCGGCTGCTGCCGTTCCTGAGCCGGTCACCCTGGAGCCCGGATTTATAGAACTCATCCCGACCGGCTTTGCGGTTGCACTTCCCCCAGGCTATGAATTACAGGTAAGGCCGCGCTCGGGCCTGGCTGTCAAACATGGCATCACGGTTATAAACGCTCCAGGAACAATTGATGCAGATTATCGGGGGGAAATAAAAGTGGGCTTGATCAATTACGGCCAAAAACCTTTTACGGTCGAGCGCGGAGACCGTATTGCCCAACTGGTTCTGGCACCGGTCTGCCAGGCCAGGCTGAGGGAAGTTGACAACTTGGATGGGACGAAACGCGGTGCCGGCGGATTCGGGCATACAGGTATCTAGCCTATAATGAAGATATGCGTTCTTGGCAGCGGCAGTAAGGGAAACTGCACCCTGGTGGAATCCGGCAGGACAACCCTGCTCATCGATGCAGGTTTCTCCGGGGTGGAAATCAAGCGCCGGCTCGCAAATATAGGCCGTCATCCTGACGAAATATCTGCCATACTGGTTACCCATGAGCATAATGATCATATAAGCGGCGTCGGAGTAGTTTCGCGTCGCTGTAACATCCCTGTTTATGCTAATCCGGCCACGCACAGGGCATCTAAAAAAAGGGTCGGGAAACTGTTTTCATCAGTCGATTTCGGAACAGGCGAAAAGTTTTCCATAGACGATCTTGACATTCACCCTTTCAGGGTGTCCCACGATACTGCAGACCCGGTTGGTTATGTGATATCCGATGGCATGGTCAGCATGGGCTACTGCACAGATACCGGCAAGGTTACAACGTTGATTGAACATCACCTCAAGCGATGCGATGTCCTGGTCTTGGAAAGTAACCATGATCTGAAAATGCTGCGCGATGGTCCGTACCCGCTTTTTCTTCAGCAGCGGGTGCGTTCAAACCAGGGACACCTGGCAAATGACGACGCCGGTAGGCTGCTGAAGAAACTTGCCGGAGGAAAGCTTCGTCAGGTCGTCTTGGCGCACCTGAGCGAAGTCAACAACCTGCCGGAATTGGCTCTCCAATCCGCCCGGAAACACCTGGGACAGTATACCGAATGCATTGAGATTCTTCCTGCCACCCAGAACAAACCCAGTCCTGTGATTACCATAGGGGAAATAAGGTAGAAGGTTGAAGGTAGAAGGCTGAAAACCAATATACTTCAGCCTTCTACCTTCAGCCTTCCACCTTATCCCAAAATCATCCCCTTGGATGAAATCGCTGGTGAACTGACTTGAGGCGATCTGTATCGATTTTTGTGTAAATCTGGGTGGTTGAGATGTCTGAGTGACCGAGCATCATCTGGACTGCCCGCAGATCAGCGCCGCCGGCGAGGAGATGGGTTGCGAAAGAATGGCGGAGCATGTGGGGGCTGATATGCCTGCGAATGCCGGCATTGACGGCTATTCTGTTTATTATCTGCCAGAATCTGGCCCGGGTCATGGCTGTTCCCCTATTGCTCAGGAACAGGTATGGGCTTGTTTTTTTCTTGAGCAGGGATGGCCTCCCCTGCGCAAGGTAGTCTTGAATCCTCTCCCCGGCAGATTCACTAAATGGAACGATCCTTTCCTTGCTCCCCTTCCCCATGATACGCACATGACAGCTAGTCAGGTTGCAGTTGCCAAGCGGCAGCAGGACAAGTTCTGAAACGCGCATGCCTGTCGCATACAAAAGGTACAGCATGGCATAGTCACGCAGGATGAGCGGTGTTTTTAGCGCAGGAATTTCGAGCAGTCTGTTAACATCGACCGTGTTCATGGCCTTGGGCAGGCTATGACCGGTTTTCGGAGGGTCAATATGGTTTAACGGGTTGGACTCGATCTGCCTTTGCCTGGTAAGAAAGTCAAAAAAAGACCGTAGGGCTGCAAGCCGTCTTGCATTGCTGCGGGAACTGATATTCTGCCGGTGGCAATGACGGAAAAAGTGACGGATATGTTTGTCTTTTATGGCCGAAGGTTGATCGATGCCTTGCTTGGCAAGGAAGGTGAGAAAAAAATGCAGATCCGAGCCGTATGACTCAACCGTGTTGACGGCAAGTCTTCTCTCGGCAATGAGATAGTGAAGAAAAATGTCAAGAAAGGTGGATAGCGGTTGCGGGTTCAGGATCTCTGGTTGGTTTATTTTTTATTAGATAGAAAACACAAGGCCTGCCGTTGGAGGCGGCAGGCCTTATATTTTACATTCTGTACTTCATGCGGTTGAGCTTGCGAAGTTTGCGCAGAGCTTCAGCACTTTTACGACGTTTTTTAACACTCGGTTTCTCGTAGTATTCTCGTCGTTTGAGCTCACGCTTGATTCCGTCTATCTGCAGCTTCTTCTTCAACTGACGGATTGCGTACTCAATATCTCCTCTGACTTCTACTTCAATCATCTTTTAATCACATCCTTTGGTACGTAAGTGACGGGCACCCCGTCTAGTTTAATGAAAAATAAGAATTGTGAATTTTTACATAAAATAGAGTTAGTTGTCAACTGAAAACTGGATGGGTTCAGGAGCCACGGGGAAAAATCTTTCCGGGGTTGAGGATGTCGCTGGGGTCAAAGAGTTTTTTGATTTTTTTCATGACTGTCAAAGCTGTTTCATCTATTTCAAGCGGGAGGTATTCTGACTTGGTAATGCCAATTCCATGTTCCCCTGAAAGACTGCCGCCGAGCTGTATGACATATTCAAAAAGTTTTTTTCTTGCGGTTTGCCCGTTTGCCAGTTCCAGGTCGTTTTCATTGTCAACCATGATGTTGACATGGATATTGCCGTCACCGGCATGACCAAAGGTAAGGATGACGAGGTCGAGCTCTTGGGCAAGGTTTTCGGTAAATGTGACCAGATCCGGGATGTTGGAGCGGGGAACAACAATATCTTCGCCGATTTTATGAGGCTTCAATGAGAACGTTGCCGGTGAAATTGACCGGCGTGCCATCCAGAGCGTTTCACGGTCATCGTCATCGGCCGCACAGGTATACGAAATGTTTTCCTGTTCAAGAAAATGAATTAATCGTTTGTGCTGCTCTGCCACCTCGGAAGCCGAACCATCAAGTTCAAGGATAATCATGGCTTCTATCCCGTCAGGGAGGGACAGGGGAATATGATCTCTAACAATTTTAATGGCGGTTCTATCCATATATTCCAGCGTGCAGGGGGTGATTGCCGAAGAGAGGACCCTGGCTACCGTATCTGTTGCTTTTGCCAGCGAAGTAAAGGTGAGCAGGAAGGTCAATTTACTTTCAGGCAAAGGAAGGACCCTGAGAATCAGCTTGGTAAAGATACCGAGGGTTCCTTCCGATCCGATAAATAGACGGGTCAGATCATAGCCTACCACTCCTTTTTCGGTCCGCACGCCGGTCTGCATAATTTCTCCCGTGGGCAGGACGACCTCGAGGCCGATGACATAATCTTTTGTAACACCGTACTTCACAGCGCTGGGGCCGCCTGCACATTCGGCGGCATTCCCGCCAATGGAACAGAATTTCAAGCTGGCAGGGTCGGGCGGGTACATAAGGTTATGCTTTTTCAACTCTATCTGGAGGTCACCGGTTATCACTCCAGGCTCTGCGACAGCAACCATGTTGACCGGGTCAATTTCGAGGATACTGTTCAGTCTGCTGGTTACCACAACCAGTCCTCCCTCAACAGGCAGACTGCCACCGGTCATTCCGCTTCCGGCCCCGCGGGGGACAACCGGGAAGTTGTAGTCGTTGGCAAGCTGCATGATTGAGGATATTTCACCAGCTGAACATGGAAAGGCAACAGCATCGGGTAGAAAAATACGACCTGTCCCGTCGTAGCTGTAACAGCTCCGTTCTTCCGGTGTAGTGAATAGACCCTCCGGGCCGACAATGTCCCGCAACTTTTTGATTATTCTTCTGTCCATAGCCGTGAAGATAGCGAATACTTCGGGCAGACACCAGAAATTTTACGGAAAATATTGAAAAAAATTGCTACACATACTGTATTGACGGTATGTGCCGATACCCGTTAAGAATATATTTTTTGCAGGTTTGACGGAGGGAGTATGAGCAGATTGAGTGTGGCCTTGATCGCAGGTGGTGTTTCAGGGGAGAGAGAAGTCTCTTTGAAAGGAGCGGAAGGTGTTGAGCAAGCTCTTGATCCGCAGAAATATGAAGTTGTCCGCTATGATCCGGCAACCGACCTCCCGCGGATAGCAGCAGATGCGGGCTCCATTGATGTGGCATTTATTCTCTTGCATGGAATACATGGCGAAGATGGAACTATGCAGGGGTTTCTCGAGCTTTTGAACATACCGTATCAAGGCGCCGGAGTTCTTGGCAGTGCAATGGCCATGGACAAGAACCTGGCAAAAACAATGTACCGTATGCACGGCCTTTCTGTCGCCAAATGGGAAATGGCAGTCAAGGTGGATGTGGCGGATCTGAGCCGCCTTCTTGATCGTCTTCAGCTGCCGCTGGTTATCAAGCCGGTTCGACAGGGATCAAGCATTGGTATGTCCATTGTCCGGGAACCGGGAGCCTTGCCTGCTTCATTGCAACAGGCATTTATGCACGACAGTGAGGTAATGGTTGAAGAATTTATCAGCGGTCGTGAAATTACGGTAGGGGTCCTGGGAAATGATGATTTAGTTGCCCTGCCTCTTGTGGAAATCATACCGGATGAAAAGTATGATTTTTTTGATTACGAGGCCAAATATAAACCGGGGGCAACAAAAGAGGTTTGTCCGGCAGAAGTGAGTGATTCTGTAAGGAAACAGGCACAGCAGTACGGTTTGATTGCCCACCAGGCTCTACAGTTGCGCGGCTACAGCCGGACGGATATGATTGTCAGGGACGACGAGATATTTATTCTGGAAACAAATACAATACCAGGAATGACTCCTACAAGCCTCTTGCCGCAGGCAGCGGCAGAATATGGGTTGTCATTTCCCGCCCTGCTGGACCGCCTCATTGAACTGGCCCTTGAATGATTTGTTGCGTTCACACCTATTCGCATTTTTCACAGATAAGCGGAGACTTCGAGCAATCTGCTGCGAAGCCGTTAAGCAATATTACTTTACCCTGGTTATCTGGACTTCTTTCATAGCCTGTTTACAGCGGTCGCTTACTTTGCTGTCATTTTTCTCAAGACACTCCAACAGGCGCCCCTCACCGGCGACTACGCCGCCACACAGCTCAACAAGATCTCCCTTGCATCCATCAACAACGTTCTGTACCAGGTCTTCATCGGCCTGAGACTGAACAGATACACATAGAAACACAAGTACAAGTGCGATTGTGACGATAAATCCTCTTCTCTTCATTTCTTATTCTCCTTTTGTTTTTGGGTTTAATATTGCCATGATCAGCAATTGACCTATCACAGTTGATTCACTCCGGTAATTATTCAATCTTGCATGAGACTCATATTCACGAGGTTTGTGCTGTCAATATTAAGTGTCTTGTAAAGAATATTGCCCGGCAGGTTCATTATTTTTTTCTGCTGCCTATAATCTTGTTAGAGCCAATTCCCCATTCGGTGATGCAGTTAACGATTTTCAGATGACTTGTTTCCAGAATAGTGACACGGTTACGTTCAACGATGTGCAGTGCGCCAACAGTCATTGCCGGCACAGAAGGAACAAAAACCGTTATGGTATCGTTGTCATTTTCTTCCATAACAAAGCCCAGCACAGCTGTGCCGGATGGGCCCAACTGGACCATGGCCGGGCGAAACGATTCAATCTGATCTTGAGCAAAACCCTTGAGGATATTGCCGATTATCTTGTAGCCTGGAATCTGTAGCAACAGGGTTTTCTCGAATTTATCAAAGGACATGGCGCCAATTTGGGTCTGGACCAGGTAACCAATTCCATAACAGATAAAAATCAGAAATATCAGAGCGAGGAAAATAGCGACACCGGCCCCGAAGGATGAATGTAGTCCCATTGTTTTTGCGACAATCCCTAGTATCTCAACCAGTTTGGCAATAACAACTATAATGACAGCAACAGGTACAATGACGATCAGGCCGTATACCAGGTTTGTCTTTATATTTGACTTGGATTTTTCCATTTTAGCTCCTTCACAAAATAGCTCATTATGATGATTTACGGATCGTTAGCGTATGTCAGAGAGCACTTTCATTATTCTTTTCCTGTTATCGTCCAGGCCTGCCGGCAGGCTTCCTGACCGTCCTCGGGAATTTCATCCGTAAATATCCGCCGTATTGGTACGTGGATAGGGCTGGTGATGAATGAAACAATCGATCCGGTCAGTCTGATGATGCCAATACCAAAACCAAAATCCTCAAAGTTTCCTTCGATCTTGATAGGGACGGCAATACTGAAAAACTCAGGGTTTTTCGCTTTGGGAGCTAATATGAAAAAAAGTTCCTTAAACTCGAAATCAATCTCTCCCCTGCCTGATACCCGCATATTCGAAGTATCCATATAGATGGCCTTTTCTTCCATGAACCCTTCCTCGATGCCAAAGCGGACAACAACGCAGTTGATGACTGATTGTTCTTCTTCTGAAACCTTGGTCATGATGGAGGACAGCAGGTTGACCGCCCACAGGTCGATAATGCCTGAGGAAAAGTTTTGCGGTACAAGGGCAAAATCAAAATGGCCGTTAGCATTTTCCATAATGCTTTTCGGATCAGGGGCTGTGGAATGGATGGCAGCATCAAGGGTGAATGCACCTCCCATATCTGTATCCGGTTTTTTGCGCCGGGCCAGAATGCCCAAGTCAAATTTTTCAATATTCGCTTTCAGGTTCAGGGTAACTTCTTTATCTGTCGGCAGGTAGTCAAAATCAAACTGTACTCCGCCGCCAGGAACATCCAGACGGAGCGGTTCAACAGCCAGGCGGCCGTCATGGAGCGATACCTGCAGTATTCCTGAGCCAAGATTATCTTCACCTGAGACCACCTGCTTTGTTTTGATCAGGAGGTCTGCCTCTATACTTGCCAGAACGTCAGGTGAGAGCAGTTTTCTTTCCTCTTCCACCGTTTCCTTTTGCTCTGTTGCCTCATCTTTTTTCTTTTCTTCAGGTTCCTCTCCCTCTGGCAGGGATTCAGTTTTCTGTTCTCCTTCAGGTTTCTGCCAGATAGCTTCAAGGTCATCAAGGCTGATCAGTTCGGAAATAAGTTCAATGTTGGCCCTGGGCTTGTCCTGCGAAAGATCAAGGTTCATGGAGCCGGCCAGTTTGCTCTCACCAACCTGTAGTGCCAGTTTTGGCATATCGTATATCTTTTCCTGCAGCTTAAATTGTGTCTTGAAATGAATGGG
>Ga0209013_10005731_pt1 | contig 10643 bp, 7 predicted proteins | sample Cruoilmetagenom2_FD_187291 | JGI IMG/M metagenome (GOLD analysis project Ga0209013, IMG submission 187291) | Oil polluted marine microbial communities from Coal Oil Point, Santa Barbara, California, USA - Sample 2 (SPAdes) (version 2) | ecosystem: Environmental > Aquatic > Marine > Oil seeps ...
CTATATGTTGGAGATCACTCATTTGAAAAAAAGTCAAAATTGTGTTAGCCATTTGATATCTCAATTTGACCAATTTGTGTGGTCGTGGCAAGTGATCTGTACTTTTTATGATTTTGTTTATAAACTTCCTCTTTTCGAAAATTGAAACTACAGGAACGGAATCGTAATACATCAAGTTCCCTATGATATTTGAAAGTACTTTCTTTTTTTTGTTTATGTATCCTTGTATTATCCTGGAAGTATGTAAATCTTTCCTTACTTTTTCTGTAATTTACCCCACAAATTAATATAGTTTTTAATTAACTATCATATTTGTCCATTCTTTATGACAGGTATAACTGTCTGTAATTTAATCATATTCAGACTATTTTACTGTAAATTTTTGATTTTGCATAATATTTGCATATGTTAAGAATAAAATAAGTGTAGTATTGTGCTAACCTATCATTTTTAAAGAATTATTGTCATGGAAGTAATCTTTAAAATATTGTTTGTCATTGCATTGACAGTATTCATTTTGTGTCTGTGTATTTTTATAGGCAGTCTATTTATGGCGTTTCAGAAGAACGAATTGCCAGATATTGAAGATCTTGAGGTCAGAAACAGCCATTGAAACCATGAATAGAGATTCTGCTACAAGTAATTTGGCCGAAAGTACCGACGAATCAAGAACCATTTTAAATAATTATTACAGCGTACAGTTCTCCTTGAGTAGAATGGATCCACTTTATCTGTTCAAATTGCGAGATATTTCTGCACACGAATTGATCAACAAGTTAACAAAGAATGGCAACGCTTCTTGGGATATACGAGCCGTGAAGCAAGATTATGCTGAAAGCGATTGTTTCATTAAGTGTCTTGATATCAGAAAAATTTAAAACTGGATCTTTAAGGAAATTTGTTCAGATGCTGTAAAGAAGATGAATCAAAGGATTAAAAAACCATCCGCACATAATATAGTTTAAAACTCAAACATAAGCAATTTCTTAAACCGTATTATCGCAACAATCGCCAGGTTCGTAGGCCAATTTGTTAATTATAATATCGTCGGAAAAACATATAACTGTATAACATACCGGATTTTTAATCGAATGTTCGCAAGAACCAAAAGATGGATTCAAAAGAAAAACGAATTACACAGAGACTATATTAAAGCTCTCGTTTTGGGTATTTATCCAGAGTTTGTATATAAGAAAGTGGATTGCATTCCAGCTGATAAAATACCAATTTTTGTATTTCATTCAGTTAGGCCTGAATCTTTTGAAAGACAGATTCGTTATTTAGCTGAGAACAACTATCACACACTTAAAGCTGATGAGCTCTATGATATCATCACGGAAAAGAAAAGATGCAAACAGAAAGCTATCGCACTGACATTTGACGACGGCCTCAGAAGTCTCTGGTCTGTTGCTTACCCATTGCTTAAAAAGTACGGTCTTTGTGCGATTAGTTTCATTGTTCCTTTCAGACTCGATAATGAAGTGGAATATCAATCAAATTTATATAAACCGTCATACAATGAAAATACGAATAAAAATATTAAAATCAGGAACTCGGGAAGGCTACTATGCAATTGGGAGGAAATTCATCAAATGCACTTAAGTGGTACAATCGATTTTCAGTCCCACACTTCTTTCCATCATACCGTCTTTACAGGTAAAAAAATTGTTGATTTCGTAAATCCTAATCTACGGCCATATTTCATTTATGATGTTTTAAGTCCTGTTATTAGAAAAAATGAAAAAGACATTTTCCCTAGGAAGTTAGCGTTGGGACAGCCTATCTATCAGTCTGCACCTGCGATGTCGGTAAGGCGTAGATATATTGAAGATGAAAATCTTAGTGCACAAATTATAGATTATGTTCAATCGCGTGGCGGATTCACTTTTTTTAAAAGACCCCGATGGCGCATCGATTTAAATTCTTTTGTTGAAAAGCACATAAAAAAATATGGAATAAATGGCCTATTTCAAACTTTAGAGGAAAGGTATTCTGAAATTCGACGTGATGTTTTAAAGTCAAAATTGTTGATTGAAGAACGGCTTAATAAGCAAGTAAGGCATTTAGGCTACCCCTGGTATAAGGGGAGTAAATTATCAGTTAATGCTTCTCGAGAAGTCGGATATTATTGTAACTATTGGGGAGTTCCAGGCAGCAAAGAAATGACTCGATCAAAAATGAGTCCTTATTATCTCAATCGAATAGACGCTGAATTTATTCTTGCCTTACCCGGCAGAGGAAGAATACCTTTTGGCCGAATCCTATTTAATAAATATTTTAAATTCGAAATTCGCAAAATAATACAGCAAAAGCAAAATACATCGTAATTTTTGAAGGCGGCTTTTTCAGCCGATCACTGGAAAAATTTGATATATATTCGCGAAAGAATTAAAAATTCTATTTATCATTTATTCAACGATTCGTTCAGCTACATTCATGAACAGCTCATCACTTTCTTTCATAAAAGAAGGCAGGAAAAAACAATCTTTAACGAATTGATTACATAGAAAATCACCATGAAACTGATAGTCAATTTTACCCCCACAGGTATGATTCCCACAAAAAAAATGACGAGGAAAGTACCGATCAGCGTAAATGAAATTGTGGAGGATGTACATGAGGCATTCGAAATCGGAATAACAATGGTGCATATCCACGCACGAGACGAGAAAACTGGTGAACCCACTTACAGGGGAGAGGTTTATCGAAATATCATCGAAAAAATACGCAAGTTCTCAAAAGATTTGGTGCTGTGCGTGTCATTAAGTGGTCGTAATTTTAAAGAATTTGAAAAAAGAGCGGAACCTTTAACACTTACGGGGGACGTCAAACCAGATATGGGGAGCTTAACCTTAAGTTCAGTGAATTTTAACCGGAGGGCTAGCCTAAGCTCTCCAGAAATGATAAAAGCCCTCGCAAGAGAAATGAAAATCAGAGGAATATTGGCTGAGCTGGAGGCTTTCGATGCTGGAATGATTAACTATGCAAGATACTTGGAAAGAAAAAACCTGCTTGAGCCACCTCATTACTTCAACCTAATATTAGGTAACATTGCCTGTGCCCAAGCCGACCTTCTCCACGTTGGCGTTTTGATCAACGATCTGCCTCCGGGCTCATACTGGAGTCTTGCCGGGGTGGGCGAGGCGCAATTGGTAATGAACTCGATTGCGATTGCTTATGGTGGAGGCGTAAGAGTGGGTCTGGAGGACAATATCTGGTATGACCCACATAGAACAAAACTTGCGAGCAACTCGGATTTGATAAAGCGCATTCGCATTCTGGCAAATGCCAACGATAGAAGCATTATGAGTCCGTCCGAACTGAGAAAAATACTAAACTTAAATAAAGGAAACGGTTTTTATGGCAGGACCTACAGGAAAAAAGGATCTTAATTTTAGCTAATCAGACTGCCCGCCGTTTGCTGGGGAAAAAATGGTGACTGAACTTGACTATAAAATAGGTCTTTATCGTCCTCATCTTCTGCATCAGGTCGTCGATTTATTACAATATCTATGGGGTGAAGATATCGACACCAATTTGCAATACTTCAAATGGAAATATGATGATAACCCTTATGCAAAAGTCCCGTTGGGAATCGTTGCACTAATAAATGGGAAAGTCGTTGGCTTTAGAGGATATTTTGCGACAAAATGGCAAATCCGTTCAAAAAACACCCAAATTCTGGTGTTGTGTCCTGGAGACACCTGCGTCCATCCGGATCATCGGCGAAGAAATCTATCAGTCCTAATGGGAAAGTTAGCAATTAAAGAATACACATCCGAATACAGCATATTTTTCAACTTAAGTGCTACAAGCAAATCCACGCCTGGTTATTTAAAAATGGGATTTATTCCCCTATTGACCAAAACCCTTTTAACAAGATCCAATTTACTTGGAATGACAAAATTTCTATTAATTCGAAAGAAAAAATCCGATTTTAACAGAGGAAAATTTACCTTTGGCACCTTTGATAATATTGTCGTATCGGATTGTCCAAAACCAAAAGAGATGGCCGATGTTATTTCAAGGCAAGACAATTACAATAATCGGATTACCTTATTTCAAGATGAAGTTTTTTTTAAATGGCGATTCCAGAATAAACGAAATAAATATCTATTTTACTACTTCAAAGACAATAATATTATAAAAAGCTACATTGTTATACGTTTATCGCAGAACAATCGACGGGGATATATATGTGATTATGCTGCCGATGATGAGCGGTATTTTGAGATAATTTTAGATTTCATTATAAAAATGAAGCGCTTAGACATCATATCCATTTATAATTTCAGTCTTACAGATAATTTTTCTCGGATACTTAAAAATTTGAGCTTTCGTGAAAATAGCCTGATACGATTAATTGAGAAGCGGCTAAACGGTGAATGGCCCCTGTTGATTCGGCCTGTGAATAAAGATTTTTCTGAGAGCGATTTGAACATTGAAGGAACCGATATTCGAAAAGCTGGAAATTGGGAGATCAAAGAAATTTGTTCGGATGCTGCGTAGAAAAGTAAATATAAAGAGCCCGTAAAGCATTAAATTTCTCAAATCAGGACGCATAGATAAAAAAAGATCCATGTTGGCATTTCAATACCGTGTTCGAGTCTTGGCTGATGGCAAACTATTTAGCCTGTGGTGAAGTAGGAATTGTGTTTTACAGTTCAAATTTACGCCACAACAGCCGCAAGAGATCAATCCCTTATAGGGCAGTGCACATCGTAAAAAAGACTATCTGCGCAAACATGAATATTGATTCGAAAAAGGCCTGTAATTTACAACTAAACAAATAATATATATCTGGAAACTTTGAACGCACGTTGAGAATTCTTCACCTTATAGATCACTTGGGCATCGGCGGAGCTCAAAGCATTGTTGTCGATTTGATAAAGGCACGAGGCCCTGAAATCGATGCGGCCGTATGGAACTTAAGTGGTCGGATGCTGCCTTTAACCGCTGTCCGTTTAGTAGCGGCTGGCGTATTTTTGAATAGGAAAGTGTTCCACAATATAAAGGTACTGACATGCCTTCAGCTATTTGATTGTTATATCTCTACGTTCATTGCAAATGTTGTATGGACGTCGTAAGATTAAAAGTTTATGAATTAATGCCTATTTAATTTTTTGGTTTAAAATGTATCTTCCTAAAAAACAGATAATAATTTGTTTGTTATGAAAATTTTGATGCTATGTTATGAATTCCCTCCTTTAGGCGGTGGAGCCGGCCAAATGGTCTATGGGTTGTCCACCGCATTGACCAAACTGGGCCATCAGGTTGACGTGGTGACCATGGGTTACCGCGGGCTTAACAGCCAAGAGCAGACTGATGGGGTCCAGGTTTACCGCCTTCCCTGCATTCGGATTAAGGAATACGTTTGTACAGTACAGGAAGCAGGTACATATCTTTTATCCGCCTTTCCAAAGATTCGACGACTTATTAATCAGAATTGTTACGATATCAATCATACACACTTCATATTGCCGGATGGAATTTTAGCATGGTTGAATTATAGGAGCACAAACCTTCCCTACATCATCACTGCTCATGGAACTGATGTACCCGGATATAATACACACCGTCTCATATTGGCACATCGGTTTCTGGCACCGCTCTGGAAAATCATTACTCGTAAAGCGAGTCAGATCATCTCTCCCAGTGCTTCTCTCAAAACTCTGCTCGTTAAGCAGTCGGCAGATATGAAGATTACTCTAATTCCGTATGGATTTGATGTAGAAAGGTTCAGCCCGAACGCAATCAAACAAAACCACATACTGGTCGTAACCCGGATGCTCGAGCGGAAAGGAGTGCAGTATTTGTTGAAGGCGCTCAAAGGTTTCGCGGAGAACTATTCGATTCATATTGTGGGTGATGGGCCATATTTGTCCACTTTACAAAAATTGGCGAATGAAATTGGGATAAACCCAAAATTTTGGGGGTGGCTTGACAACCGATCGCTCAAGTTAAAAGAACTCTATGAAAAATCGAATATCTTTGTTTTGACTTCAGAGTCAGAGAATTTTCCTGTTGCATTGATGGAAGCAATGGCTGCCGGATTGGCGATTATTACAACCAAAACGACGGGGTGTGCCGAGGTTGTTGGAGGCTCCGCAATTTTGGTTGAGCCCCGGAACCCGGAAGCTATTAGAGCTGCACTCAACGCTTTAGCTACGAATTCCGATCTTAGGAGGAAATTAGGTCAGGCAGCACGAAGGCGATTAGAAAACAAATTTAGCTGGACTGCTGTCGCTAAGAGCTATGCTGAATTATATGAACGTTACTCAACCCGCACAGGGAATAAAGCTGTATGAATATCCAGTTACCTTTAAACCAGGCTTAAATTTTGAAATCGTCAAATAAAAGTAAGCGTTACATCCTGTTGCTCCTCAAGTGTGGCTTAACGACCGGGATTCTTTTTTACATATTTACTATTATTCCATTAGACGATGTTATTCGATCTCTGAGTAAAGCAAATCTTTACTATGTCCTAACGGCTCCTTTTATCGTGATTTTCAGCAACTTGCTTTCATCCTATCGTTTGAAGATCTTAACAGATAAGCAAGGCATGTCGCTTTCTGTGAGTCAAATCGTCGAAATAAATTTTGTCACCAGTTTTTATGGGCTACTCGTACCAGGTCTCCTCGCAAGCGGAGTTATTCGTTGGCATAAAATGGCCATTGTAGACAAGAAAAAAACTGAAGCTCTTGCTGCCATAGCCTTCAGTAGACTCCACTATACTATCATAGTCGTGGTTTTGGGAATCATTTTCTTGGCGCTGGATATCGCAAATGGGCCACGGAACTTACCAATCCTCATTTTATTGGCGCTTCTAACAAGTCTATTCATCATCTACTTCATCGGTTTTAGCCCAAAAGCACTTATCCTATTAGACAAGCTGTATCACGGTAGAACGAAGTTCATACCAGTTTCAGTGTATAGTATGGTCAAAAATTTGTTTATTTCAACTGCCCAATATCACAGACTTTCTATAAGGTTCTGGAGTTGTATTACGGGAATCGCTTTCGTGGAGAATTTGATAGGAATCCTAATGGTATATCTATTAGCCATGGCGCTGAATATCAATATTAGCTTTATAAATATCGGTTGGGTTCGATCGGTGATTATTATTTTTACAACTCTTCCTATTTCGTTTTCCGGTCTTGGCCTAAGGGAAGGTGGATTTATCGTTTTACTTGCGCCTTATGGCGTGCCAGGTGAGGAAGCCTTAGCTCTGGCTTTTTTAGTTTTTGCTACTGTTTTGTTTCTAGCTGTTATTGGCGGTTGGATTGAGGCGAAGAAGTTTATATTTGGCTAATACACAAGTGAACATCGAAATGCTGTTCGATTCGCTATATCAAATTTAGAAAACGGTAGAATAATAGGGGCAGGATATGTTAAATATTTGTTTTATGGTTCCAAAGGTTTACCCCCTCTTTAATCCTAAGGTAAAAATAGTTTTCGGCGGTGCGGAAAAACAGGTTTATCTTATTGGGAAATATTTATCGGCAAAAGAAAATTATAAGATAAATTATGCAGTATTTGATTATAACCAGAATTTTCATGAAAAATACGATAATATAGAAATATGGAAAGTATTTCAAAAAAATTTTATTAATTTATTAACAAAGAGCATAAAATACCTATTAAATATTAAAAGTGATTACTATATTTTTAGAGGGGACGATAAGAAGGTATTTCTCCTGGCCCTATTTTTAAAATATGTTTTTAAAAAAAAATATTTTTTTTTTATAACTACTGATTCTTCATTAGAATTTAATTTCTTATTATATAAGATTTTTTTAAAATCTGCAGATAGGGTTTTTTGTCAGAAGAAGAAGCAGAAGGAAGTCTTAGAGAAAAAATATAAAATAAATTCAGCCATCCTTCCAAATATTTATGAAGTCCCAAAGGATAATACAAAATCAAATAAATCAAATAGAAAGGATATTCTTTGGATTGGTAGAAGTGAAGAAATCAAAAGACCAGAGATTTTTCTTAATTTAGCATTACAGAATCAGAATGAATCTTTTTGTATGATTATGCCTGAAGCCACTGGAAAATCCCTGTATTATAAAAAATTATTAGCGGATGGAAAAAAGATAAAAAATCTAAAAATTCTCAACTTTGTTCCTAATAATGAAATTAATGATTATTATCTGAAGGCAAAAATATATGTATTAACATCTATCTCAGAGGGCTTCTCAAATACAATGATGGAAGCGATGTATAATAAATGTCCAATCTTAAGTTTAAAAATTGATCCCGACGGTATTTTAGAAAAAAATAATATTGCATTAATAGCAAAGGATAATATTAATGATTTCCAAATTAAATTTGATTCTTTAATAAACAACCCAGAATTAAGGGATAAGCTTGGACAAAATGGATACAATTATATTGTAAAGAATCATCATCAAGATGTTATTATAGATAAATTTATTAATTATATTAATTTATAGGGTAAAAAATGTGCGGCATCTGCGGAATAGTAGATTATAAAAAAGAAATAACGAATAATAACCTTTCTAAAATGGTCTCTCTAATTAAACACCGTGGCCCCGATGATGATGGCATCTATTTAGAATCCTTTGATAAATATAAAATCGGTTTTGGCCATACAAGACTCTCGATTATTGATCTTTCAAAGAATGGCCACCAACCCATGGGCATTAAAAAATCAGCCCTCTTTGTCAATGATGAAGAATTAAACAACTCCGATTATATAATTACCTATAATGGTGAAATTTATAATTTTAATGAAATAAAAGAAGAATTAATAAGTAAAGGACACCAATTCAAATCTAGATCAGATACAGAAGTATTATTAAGAGGATATATTGAATATAAGGAAGAAATTTTAAATAAATTAAATGGCATGTTCTCCTTTGTAATCTTTGATAAAAAAAAGGATCTTTTATTTGGAGCAAGGGACAGATTTGGGAAAAAACCTTTAAAATATTATTATGATGATAAAAGATTTATATTTGCCAGCGAATTAAAGGCAATAACAAGTCAGAGGGTTAAAACTGAAATTGATTATGACTCATTAGATGATTATTTAACCCTACGATATATACCTTCACCTAAAACGGGATTAAAAAATATTTTCAAATTACCCCATTCAAAATATTTTAAATTCAATATACCTTCTAAAAAATTGGAAATAAGGAAATACTGGGATCTTGATTATTCAAAAAAAATAAAGAGTAGTAAAAGAGAAATTAGAAGAGAATTAGAAGATAGATTAAATAATAGTGTTAAAAAAAGATTAATTTCAGATGTTGAAGTTGGAGCCTTTTTAAGCGGTGGTGTAGACAGTAGCGCTATAGTCGCCTTTGCATCAAATTTTAAGAAGAGACTAAAGACCTTTAATATTAGATTTGATGAAAAAAAATTTGATGAAAGTGAATATGCAAAAATAGTCTCAAAAAAATTTAATACTGACCACAATGAATTTACTGTAAAACCTAATGATCTATTAAATTATATAGATAAAATCGTATATCAATATGAAGAACCCTATGCTGAATATTCTAATTTACCAATTTACATATTATCAGAAAAGACATCTATGATAGTAAAAGTAGTATTAAACGGAGATGGCGGAGATGAGAATTTTGCTGGCTATGATAAATACCAAAAACACCTATTTTCAAGATTTTTTAAATATCTACCATTTAAAAAAATATATGCATCAATATTTTTATATATTAGCAAATTATTAAAATCTTCCCTTTTTTACAAGCTCTATATTTTCTTTAATACACTAAATAAACCTTACTATTATAAGCATATTAATTATTCCCATTCCTTTGATGAAGAGATAAAATATAAAATGTTTAAAGATGAAATAAAGATAAAGTTAAATAATTCTACCTATAATAATCTAACTTTAAATATAAATAATAGATTAAATTATCTAGATAAGATTTTATATATGGATTTTAATAATTATATTCCCAACACGTTAATGCCTAAAGTAGATATTGCTACTATGGCTCATGGACTTGAAGCAAGAAGCCCTTTGCTTGATTATGAATTTGTTGAATATACTGCAAAAATACCGCCTAAATTCAAGATGACATTAACATCCCGAAAAAAAATATTTAAGGAAATGCTAAAAAAATATCTGTCTAAAAACATATTATATAGGAAAAAAAGAGGATTTAACGTTCCACTTGACAGTTGGTTTAGAAATGAATTAAAAACTTATATTAGAGAAAATCTATTAGAGGAAAAAAATCTAGTAATGGAAATTTTTAAAGAAGCGAGTATAAAAAAGTTATTAGAAGAACATTTTGATGGTAAAAATAATGGTGATAAATTGTGGATATTACTAATGTTAAATAAATGGGGCAATTTGATTACAAAAAATCTTAAATAAACTAAATGATAAATTATTTTAAAAATATTAATTAAGAAAATATCAAAATCATTCTACATTAATAATTACCTTCTTCTACCTTGTATTATTAATCGCACCAATCGGATCTGTTTTAATTCTTGGGTTATTTCCAATATTCAAATGTCGGGCGAACCTGTGGTATCTGCAATAAACGACAGGTTTTTGAGCCCATAAATTTCGTGTGATATCGTTTTTCAATAGGGGCAAATCTTTTTTAGAGGGTTTGCCTATTTCATTTTAA
>Ga0209013_10005732_pt1 | contig 10641 bp, 8 predicted proteins | sample Cruoilmetagenom2_FD_187291 | JGI IMG/M metagenome (GOLD analysis project Ga0209013, IMG submission 187291) | Oil polluted marine microbial communities from Coal Oil Point, Santa Barbara, California, USA - Sample 2 (SPAdes) (version 2) | ecosystem: Environmental > Aquatic > Marine > Oil seeps ...
TGCCAATCCAAAAAACAAAACACTGAGTCCGATAGTTACCCGGAATAAAGTCTTTTCAATACCTCGCCGGGCAGAAAATACACCACCAGCGTCGCCGCCGGTCAAACCACCCAGACCTGCTCCCTTGCTCTGAAGAATAACGCTGGCAATCAGGGCGATGGATGTGATGATCAATCCGATATTCAAATATGTTGACACAAAAAACCTCCCAAACCAGCAGAAATCAGGATAAATGGTCCCAATCCCACTAATCTATTTACTTTAAAACTGCTGTTCTGTTAACAAGCAGGGCGATTATACCTTCTCTACAGGGAGAACGTCAAGAAGCTCCTCCCCCACTGATCGCAGCTCAGAAAACTAACAAAAAAAATTCCTCAAGACCAATCCTATACTTCGGACCTAATTATGATAGAAATCGCCATAAATCTTCATATGCACACCCGCCATTCAGATGGCACGGGAACCCACCAAGATATTGCCGAGGCCGCAATCAAGGCTGGTTTGGAAGCCGTAATTGTCACCGATCACAATATACTCGTTCAGGACGAGGAAGGGTATTTTGCCAGGGGAGAGGATTCTGTCCTGGTTTTAGTTGGAGAGGAGATCCACGACAATAATACTGAGCAAAGAAACAACCATTTACTGGTCTTTGGTGTGGATCAAGAACTGGCAGATCTGGCCTCGGATACACAAGGATTGATCACAAAGATCGCTCAGACTGACGGTTTATCATTTTTAGCCCATCCCATTGATCCTGCTGCACCCAAGTTCAACCAGGGGGACTTTTCCTGGGATAAATGGGATGTAACCGGGTTTACTGGAATTGAACTATGGAACGGATTCTCGGAATTCAAGACCAGACTAAAAAACAACCTGACAGCCCTCTGGTATGCCTTCAACCCTTCCAGGATCGCCCGCGGTCCCATTCCCGAAACATTGATGATCTGGGATAGATTAACTGCTGCTGGAAAAAAGATCGTTGCCGTGGGTGGATCGGATGCTCACGCCATGCACGCCAGTATGGGGCCGGTAAAACGTACACTTTTTCCGTATCTCTATCATTTCCAGAGTGTAAACACACACTTACTTCTTCCTGAAAACCTTTCAGGAGACCTGAACACTGACAAAACTCTGATCTATGATGCGCTGCGCCAGGGCCATGCCTTTATCGGTTATGACCTTCTCCATTCCACTAATGGATTCAAGTTCAATGGAACAGGGATAGGCGTGGATGCAGTGATGGGTGATGAGATCTCAGTAGGTGACGGCATCACCCTTCAAATCACCCTACCCAACCAGGCGGAATGTATTTTAATCAAGGATGGCCAGCCAGTAAAACACTGGCAGGATAAAAAGATCTGTTCCTATTCAGTGTCCCAGCCAGGTGTCTTCAGAGTAGAGGTCTATCAACCATTCCTTGGGCGCAGGCGATCCTGGATCTTTAGCAATCCGATATATATTCGAGAGTAAGGATAAAAAATGGACTTTAAACTACAGGCACCATTTCAGCCCATGGGGGATCAACCCCAAGCTATAAAAAAGCTCATTCAAGGCATCAAGGATGGGGAACAGCACCAGGTATTACTGGGCGCTACAGGGACGGGAAAAACTTACACGATAGCGAACGTGATCCAGGAAATGCAGCTCCCGGCCCTGATCATTGCCCATAACAAGACCCTGGCAGCCCAGCTTTACGCTGAGTTCAAATCCTTTTTCCCGGAAAATGCTGTGGAATACTTTGTCAGTTATTACGATTATTATCAGCCAGAAGCATACGTACCGCACCATGACCTTTTTATCGAAAAAGAAACTGATATAAACGAGGAAATTGACCGGTTACGATTGGCAGCCACCACAGCTCTGATGTCCCGCAAGGATGTCATCATCGTCGCCTCGGTCTCCTGTATATATGGCCTTGGTAATCCTGAAGCTTACGGTAAAGTGGTTATCGATCTACAGGTTGGATCGGTATATCGAAGAAATGCCCTGCTCCGCCAACTGATCGAGGGCCAGTACAGCAGGAATGATATAGACCTAAAACCCGGCTCCTTCCGTGTCCGGGGAGATACACTGGAGATCGCTCCTGCCTACGATGATCATTTCATTTACCGGATCTCCTTTTTCGGTGATGAAGTAGAACGCATTACCCAAATTGACCGAGTAACGGCAGAGATCCTGGAAGAGATCAAAGAAGTAAGTATCTTTCCCGCCAAACATTTCATCACAGATGAAGAGAAGCTCCGCCAAGCGATCGCAGATATTGATGAGGAATTAAACGAGCAGGTCATCACATTCAATAAACACGGGAAATTATTGGAAGCTCAAAGAATCGAACAGCGCTGCAAATATGATTTGGAGATGCTGCGTGAGATCGGCTACTGTTCCGGCATTGAGAACTATTCCCGCCACCTTGACCAGCGGCCCGTCAACTCACCACCCTGGACAATGATGGATTACCTCCCTCAGGATTATCTGCTGATCCTGGACGAATCCCACATGACGGTGCCCCAGATCCGAGGCATGTTCAACGGCGATCGTTCCCGGAAAGCCACTCTTGTGGAGTACGGTTTCCGCCTGCCTTCTGCGTTGGACAACCGGCCGCTGCAATTCGAAGAGTTTGAAGGAAAGATGGGGCATACCATCTACACTTCTGCGACACCTGGTCCTTACGAATTGGACAAGGTCGAAAAAGTTGTAGACCAGGTGATCCGCCCCACAGGCCTGATCGACCCCAAGGTTATTGTCCGCCCGATTGAAGGTCAGGTGGATGATCTTATAGGGGAAATATATCAGCGCACAGAGCGTAACGAGCGTGTACTGGTTACTACGCTCACCAAGCGGATGGCCGAAGATCTATCGAAGTATATGGAAGACAGCGGCATCAAGGTCCATTATCTACACTCGGAGATCGACACCCTGGAAAGGGTCGCGATCCTGCGTGATCTGCGGCTGGGAATTTACAATGTGATAGTTGGTATTAACTTGCTTCGGGAAGGCCTGGACTTGCCAGAAGTGTCTCTGGTTGCGATCCTGGATGCAGATAAAGCTGGCTTTTTACGTTCTGATACTGCATTAATTCAGACAATCGGCCGAGCCGCCCGCCATATAAAAGGCACAGTGATCATGTATGCAGACAAAGTCACTCCGGCGATGCAAACCGCGCTGGACGAGACTGATCGCCGGCGGCAAATACAAACCGAATACAACCAGGAACATGGCATTGAGCCAGAAAGTATTTCAAAAACTATCACTGATATCACTGAGAGAGTGAAGCTGGGCGCAATCAAGGAAGAGGGTGCTGATTATCAAGGCGGCCTGGAAGGAATCCCTGTGCCAGAATTGAAGAATATCATCGAGGAAATTGAGAAACAGATGTTGGTTGCTGCGGAGAATCTAGAGTTCGAAACCGCTGCCGGATTACGGGATCAGATATTTGAACTTCGGGAACTATTGGCCTTGCAGACCGATATGAAACCCTGGGAAAAGATCAACTTACTGGCAGGGAATTGAGAGAAACCGACCGAGGACCGACGGACGCTTCGCATCCTGACCGGGGACCGGGAATGAAACGGCTGAATACTGATCACTGATTACTTTTTTTTCACCAAATGCTTAAACGTAGTCGCCAGTGAATTCTTCTCATCTGACGGAAAATCCTGCACGCAAACGTGGGACCAAGCTGATTCTTCAAACTGGGGGAAATACGCATCAGCTTCTGCGCTGGTATGCACCACTGTCAGGTAAAGATGGTCCGCCAGAGGCAGAGCTTCCCTGTAAATTTCAGCGCCCCCGATAATAAAAACCTCTTTCTCCCCTCTTTTTTCGGCCAATTTCAGGGCTTCATCCAAGGTTTCCGCCGTGATGCAATCCTGGGCTTTATAATCTGGGTTCCGGGTCAGGATGATCATCTGCCTGCCTGGCAAAACTGAGCCGATCGATTCATAGGTCTTCCTGCCTACGAGCAAATGATGTCCCATAGTCAGTTTTTTGAACCGGGCCAGATCAGCAGGCAGGTGCCAGGGTATTTGATTTTCAATACCGATTCCCCTATTCTCATCCACAGCAACAATTATGGAAATGATCATACCGAGACCTTAGCCTTGATATGGGGATGAGCCTGGTAGTTTTCCAGTTGAAAATCCTCGTAAACAAGGTCAAATAACGAATCAACTTTCGGGTTAATTTTCATCACCGGCAGCGGATAAGGTTTACGCTCCAGCTGCAAGCGGGCTTTGTCCAGGTGATCCTGGTATAGATGGGTATCTCCCAGGGTATGCACAAAATCGCCCGGTTTCAGGCCGCATACCTGGGCCATCATCATCGTCAGCAGAGCATAAGAGGCGATATTAAATGGAACACCCAGGAACACATCTGCTGAACGTTGGTAAAGCTGGCAGGAGAGTTTTCCCTCGGCAACATAAAACTGGAACAACAGGTGGCAGGGTGGCAAAGCCATTTTATCGATCTGACCCACATTCCAGGCACTGACCAAGATCCGGCGTGAGTTGGGATTGTTTTTGATCTGTTCAACTGCTTGGGCGATCTGGTCCACTACTCCACCTTCCGGATCCTCCCAGAAGCGCCATTGAAAACCGTATACCGGACCCAGTTCCCCATTTTCATCCGCCCATTCATCCCAGATGCGAACACCATGTTCCTTGAGATACTGGATATTGGTCTCCCCTTTCAGGAACCATAACAATTCATAGATGATTGACTTCAAGTGCAGTTTTTTTGTAGTTATAAGAGGAAATCCCTGGCTGAGGTCAAAGCGCATCTGGTAACCAAACACCGATTTAGTCCCGGTTCCGGTCCGGTCTCCTTTCTCAACTCCATGATCAAGTATATGCTGCATCAAATTCAGGTATTGCTGCATCCTCACCTCATCAATAAGTGTATTAAATACAAATCAAACCTAGGGTGGAGTCGTACCTATGTAAATCTCATCATAGTAAAGGTGGGTCAAAGTTCCCTCTGTTTCCAGCAAACACTGCTGCAAGCCTAAACGGATAAAGCTAACACCGTCAAGACGCGCTTCTGATATACCGAATCCGACCTTATTCCATGAATTTGATTCCAGATTGACACAACCTGTACCCTGAGTTGTGATGGTTACTCCATTATCATCCAGGAATTCTGCACTGACAAAAGCATCTGCTCCATCTGGGGTCATAGCCCAAACCTGGATCACATGCCAGACTGCTTCCTCAACTGGGATTGGATCTGCCAAAAACCATCCGGGGAATCCCTTGTTGGCTGATTCCGTTGCACTCACAAGCAAAGAATATTGTCCCAGTTTGGCTTGATCCGTTGTCCATTTAGCTACTACATCTGTGCCTTTTGTATCTATGTACCAGCCTGGCTGTGTAGTTTCAGGGTTGGCCTCAAATGACATATTAGTTAGGATATTCCCACCGGCGGCAGGTTGAGCTTCTGCAGTTGGAGAAGGAGCTTCTGTGGGTGCCGGGGCAGGGTCCACAGATGAGAAGATTTTCCCTTGGCAGGTAAATGGATCCCAATCTGTCATTGAAAACTGACCTTCCTCCCAGCGTTGAAGAACCTGGATAATGTCTTCCGGATTTCCAGAACATACTTCATCGTAACCAGCTGCTGATTGAGATTCTTCCATTGCCAGGCGCTGGGTTTCAATTTCTTCTTCACTCTTGCCCGATTCGAGCAGCTGCTGGACAGCTTCCTCGGAAAATGAGATTTTTACCTGCTCAGTCTTTACTGCGAACTCACACTGTTCTTCTAAAGGTCCAAGGACTGTCAAATGCAGGGATGTTGATATCTCAGCGCCCATCATGTCCAGACCCTGGGAAAAAACCAGACTGGATTCCTGGCAAGTTTCAACTTCATCAAAAAAACAGTCCAGGTCGGAACCACAGTCCACAAATCCTTCAGTTGGAGTTGGCTCGGGTTCCGAGGTTGATTCTGGTGCAGTGGTAGCGTGTGATTCCTGGCTTTGGGAATCCTCTCCCCGGTTTGCATCGATAGAGATAACCGATGGAGATAAACAGGAAGCAAGAATTAGAACAGCTGCGACAAAACAAATAATTTTTAATCCCCGAATCATTTTTCCTCCTTGTCCAGGACAATCGACCCGACAAAATTGGTTTCTATTGATAGCTTATCATATTCATAATAAATGTTGTTACTGCATGCCTATATGGTGCATTATATTACTGAACATCGTTTAATCGTTTGTAAAGACCATTCAGGGCTAATAACTCTTCATGGGTTCCCATCTCGACTATTCCTTTGTCCTCCAGCACGACAATCAGATCTGCGCTGCGAATGGTGGATAAACGATGAGCAATAACAACAACCGTTTTTCCGATCATTAACTGCTCCAGGGCTTGCTGGATCAATAGTTCGGTTTCGGTGTCCACCGAAGATGTCGCTTCATCCAGAATCAGGATCGGAGTATCTTTTAGAACCGCTCGGGCGATCGCCATCCGTTGTTTTTGTCCCCCGGATAATTTGACCCCTCGTTCTCCCAACATGGTATCGTAACCATTTGGCAATTGAGTAATAAAATCGTGGGCATTCGCGATTTTGGCTGCGTTAATCATTTCTTCATTGGTCGCATCTTTGCGCCCAAATAAAATATTTTCTCGCGCAGATCCATGAAATAGAAATATATCCTGTAAGACGATGCTGATCTGTTGGCGGATACTCTTGATGGTTAAATCTCGAATGTCGTATCCATCCAAAGTAATCGATCCTTCAAATACATCATAAAACCTCGGAATAAGATTTGCCAGGGTGGTTTTTCCAACTCCGGTTGGTCCCACCAGAGCGACAACAGTTCCGGGGGCAATATTGAGATTAACGTCTTCCAGGATAGTATCCCCAATGGAATAGCGAAAGCCAACACCCTTCATTTCAATCGCGCCTATGGCTCTTCCTCGTAATACAATCGCATCTGGTTTTTCAATGATATCTGGGGCTTCCTCCAATAGCTCTGCCACACGCTCTGCACCAGCCAGAGCTTGCTGCACATTTTCCCAAACTCGACTTAACTCGCGCACTGGTTGGTACAACAATTCCAAATAAAGGAAAAAAGCAACCAGATCGGCGATTGCCAATGTGCTGCCAAGAACGAATCGACCTCCAAAATAAATTAAGATAATTGTGCCCAATGCAGACGAGAAGGCAACAAATGGGTGAAAAGTTGCCATCAACCTTAATGCTCGCAGATTCGAATCTCGATAAAGGATGATGTGATCCATTACGCGAGCTGCCTCACTTTCCTCGCGAGCAAAAGCTTTGATTTCACGAACCCCAGAGAGATTATCATTCAGTGTTGCATTAAGTTTGCCTAATTCAGATTGACGAGCGCGGAATGCAGGGCGCACATATTTTGAAAAACCTTGCATCCCTAAAACAATTAAAGGAACCGGGATCAAGCTCAACAAGGCCAGCTGCCAATTTATTCTGGATAAAACCACAATAACACCTATCAGCATCAGTGTGTTAGCAGCAACATCTGGAATTGCATGGGCGATCAAGCTCTCAATCAAATCAGTATCGTTCACCACTCGTGACATTAACTGGCCGGTTTGTTTTTCTTCATAAAACCTGAGTGATAAGCGCTGCAAATGCTCATAAACCGAAGCGCGTACATCCGCAACTACGCTCCAGCCTGCTACATGTGCCATATAACTTCTTACAAATTGCAAAACTGCTCGGAAAATATAAACGGATAATGCCAATAATGCCAAACGTGTGATATACCGGAGATCGTCTGAGCTTATTCCTGGATCAGTAACAGTTGCAACCATCGATCTGACAATCCAGGGAGTGTATAATTGCACGCCGACTAGAAGAAGCATGCTTAGAATAGTTAATACAAGCACTCCAGTATATTTACGTGTGAACTGAAACACAAACTTCAATGATTTCACTTATGAACCTCCAAATACCAATTGAATGTTAATTATAATTCAGCAACAATTGAACTTGCCCGCGTTGCACGTGGTGTAATCCAGGGGGGAAGTTGCTTTTAGGTTTACCTATGAGCCCGGTAGGAATTATGAGCGATGGTGAGATCCGGTCACCCATCGCCTTGAATCCTGAGGGTAAGGACCGAGGGACCTACCCTGAGTATCACACTCAAAATTGATATTAAGTACTTGGCCTGAGTAAAATACGTGAAATAATTGAAGAAATAATAATCAGTGCGGAGAACACTCGAACGTTTCCCGGATCGATTTTAGGTCATCCTGGTACTCCATCGCATTAGTTGTTATGAGTATCGTCCACAGCCATTCTGATCCAGGACAACGAAAAATCACCCAGTCTAAAGGGTAAGCATTTCCTGAATTTCCAAGTACATTATTCGGATTCCCCTGACCAGTCACATGCCAAGCCGGCCACCCCCGAAATTTGTCTTGTTCAGCCACTAAATCAGTCGTTGAAATATCTAATGTAATTCTATGTGGACCCGCTAAGTCAAGAACATGATTAACTGCGGATATCTCATCTTTTGGAAAATCCAATTGCTGCCAATGCACATCCAGAATAACAAAAGCGCGATTGATCGCAGCAGAAGTTAAGTTATTTGCCAGAATAACATAACCGCCATTCTCATACGAATAAGTCTTTAGAAGCGGGTCCTCTGCATTAGCAACATTATATGGAAACAAATCTGACAATTCAATCCAAAAACCAAATAACTCCTGTAATCTCTCGCTGTAAGAATTTCGACCGCTAAATTGCCCTTCTCCCAGAGCTATCACGTCATCTCCCAAGACAGCCCGGACTGTTACTCGCCAAATACCATTGCTGTTCTGCAATGGTAAAGTTACAGGATCGGATAGATAACGACCATCGTAATTATCAAGGCAAGTAAGTGTTGTAAATATTTCTCCGTCAGGAGTCCACAATTGAGCCTCTACAGATGCATCCATGAGGAACTCATCACTATTATTTTTGAGAATTATGGTCAAACGAAAGGATTGTCCACCAGCCAATATTGTAGAATTTTGTGGGAAGACAATTGTTAAAGTGTTTTCCCTTTGTATTTCTTCCGATGGAAGCACAGAACCACTACAATTAAGAGTTAATAAACATAAGACGATAAGAAATGAAACTCTATAGAAAACCGTACGATTCATTGATCCTCACATCAAATGCTTATTCAATATTTAATATTCGTTATACATAATTACAAGTAACACGAATTATATTTCAAATGGCAGATCATAAGATAAGTTATTGACTTCCAATGATCCTGGCAATTACAACTCTCTTAAGTTGGTAAAAAATACTAGATAAATAAGAGGAAGACATTTTTTGAGTCAGAGCTGGTTCGTATATTAGGTCTTCTGAGCAATCCTTAAAGTAGACTGCTCCTTCAAGAATTGGTATCCGTAGCACTCTCGGTCTGGGAAAAATTAGTGATTGTCCGATCGGACCCGTAATCGTTATTTCCAATTGGGATAATTCAGTTTTGATTCAGAAGCAGACTTTGTCAAACCAATCGGATTCGGTCGAAGGAGGTTTTGAAATCATCGGTGACACCTTTTGGCAATTAACCTGTTGATACCTGTTCGACTTGCCATTCACACGAATAGGATTCTGTGAGCCATTGAAAACCTAGCTTTTCTAAAATCGGCTGGCTCATAGGACTGGCATCTACGTCAACAAAACGTATACCCCGCCGCTTTGCTTCTTGAACACGCGCCGCAATTAAAGCGGTATATAAACCACGACCCCGGAAACCAGGTAAAGTGGCTGAATGAACAAGACCAGCAAAGTGGCACTTTTTGAAGAAGCTGATTTGAGCTGTGCTGACCGGTTTTCCATCTACATAGGCCACATAAAGCCCCAAACTTTCAGGATCATCTACTAAACGTTTGGCAAGGGATCGAGCCATTGACGAATAATCACTTTGCCATATCTGTTGACGGATGCTAAGAACGTCATCAATATTCTCGGGATCACTGATCCGTTGTACATCAAAGTTAATCGGTTTCACCAAGTCCTGGGATAAATCCTCGATGTCAAGAATTAAAATCGCGTCTGGCTCTTCAGTTAAGAATCCGTGAGCAAGTAAACGGTCTTTCAGGTTTGCGGGAGTGTCGTGGTCGAAAACAACCCAGGAAAAATCGCACCCTGTGCTGTCAAAGTGGGCGATTTGCTCCTGAATGACTTTTTCGACATTAGTTGAACTCAGATTGGAATATATAATCAGCCCATCACCACTGGGAGATAGATGTCGAACAAGGTGAGGAGTCTCTTCTCGTTGCATGTCAAAAAGACTAATTCTTCTTCGATCTTGGTCGTAAAGTGCCAAAATGCGCTTGAGGTCCATAATCTTCTCTCAACCTAATGAATTCAAAAATTGGTATTGCCCAATTGATTGTTCAGCCGTACTTAATTATCTTTCAAATGCCAGATAATGGATCAAGAATTATCCTACATTGGTTCTGATAACTACTCTTATCTCAAGCTATTGACTATTGTCATATGAATACATGGGACCGAAAACTAGCGGACAAAAGTTTAAAACCAACCCGGCTATTATATTTATATTTGACTAATAACAGCTTCGAGTTTAGGCACCTGGGCCACCCGTTCAACCAGGATATCCTATCCTGCACCTCCGCTCATCCACTTGCCATTTGTGCAGCA
>Ga0209013_10005733_pt1 | contig 10640 bp, 3 predicted proteins | sample Cruoilmetagenom2_FD_187291 | JGI IMG/M metagenome (GOLD analysis project Ga0209013, IMG submission 187291) | Oil polluted marine microbial communities from Coal Oil Point, Santa Barbara, California, USA - Sample 2 (SPAdes) (version 2) | ecosystem: Environmental > Aquatic > Marine > Oil seeps ...
TGAGGAAGATGTTGTCGGGCTTGAGGTCGCGGTGGATGATTCCCGCCCCGTGCGCTGCCGCCAGACCCTCGGCAATGGCTGCGCCCGTCTCCGCCGCTTTGCGCCAACCGAGCGCCCCTTCGTCGAGCCGCTCGCGCAAGGTCTCGCCCTCGAGCAGTTCGGTAACCGCGAAGGTGACACCATCCTCGCGTCCAAAATCCCAGATCTCCAGAATGTTTGGGTGTGCAAGCTTCGCGACAGCCTTCGCCTCCCGCTCGAACCGGGCGAGACGGTCGGCGTCCTGAGCTACAGCCTCATGCAGCACCTTGACCGCCACATCCCGATCCAACCGCTCGTCATGTGCGCGATAGACCTCACCCATCCCGCCTTCGCCGATCTTCTCGACGATGCGGTAGTGCCCGAGGGTGGTGCCGATCAAACCATCACCCCTTCGGCTCGATCAGCTCCTGGAACGGCGGGTAGTCCCAGAGTGGTTCGAGGTCCACGTTGACGTGCCGCTCCCAGCTATGCCCGAGACCTTTGGCATAACCCTCTTTCAGCAGTTCCATCGCCACGTCCTTCTCGCCGAGATAGGACGCAATGCATGCGCGCCATAAGCATCGATCTGTATGGTTGAACGGAGGACCGGGATCGGGGAAATCGTCGAAGATCCGCCGAGCCTCTTCATGATCACCGGTGCGGGCGGCAGTCACCCCCAGCGCTCCGGCCACATGAATGGGGTCCCACCCTCTTCCTTTGAGCTCCATAAGAAGCGCCCTCGCATCATCCCAGCGACCTGCAACCCGCAAGACATACGAGTGCCTCCGTAGGTCGTTTGAATCGCGACCTTCGATATCCATCCCGGTCGTCCGGCGTTCATACCACTCAACGGCTCGAGTCGCCAGTTCGTCGGATTCCCGGCGATGGCCGTGGGCGCGAAGCTCGAGGGCAACCCAGGCCATCACCCTGCCAGCGTTCACCGTCGATTCCCTCAATTGCACACGAGTACATTCATCGATCACAGAGTCAACCGCGTCGAGCCGCCCCATCGCCGCCAGCGCTGCACCCTTGTGACAATAGAAATATCCGACATCGGGGAATATCTCGAGGCCCACATTCGCCCACTCAAGCGCCTGCTCATACTCCCCCAGTAAGTGGTGTGCCCTTAACGCGGTATGGAGAGCCAACCAGGCGAAGGGGAGTGACTCATCCTCAAAAGTCGGGAGGAGTGGGCCGAGAATCTCAATGGTTTCTTTGGGCCGATTCAGCCGATATGTCTCCTTCGCGAGGTTGGACCGGATCCAGGTGAGGTGCGGTGCGGTTCTGACCATTAGGCGTTGGATGGCGAGCGCCTCCAACAGCCTGTCGTTTATCTTTGCGGTGCACCAATCCAAATCCATCCGCTCGAGAACCGTGAAGTCGTGCCGTCGATCTTCGGCAGCGGACAGCTCCCGTTCAGCGTTCTCCCTGTCGCCGGTGTTGAGGTAGGCGAAGATGAGCTGGAACCTCGGCTGATGAAAATTCGGGTCGATCTCGAGGGCCTTGTTTAATGCGGCGATTGATTCTTCATAGTCGGACCCGAAGGTCCTAAAACTGTGTTCAAATTCATACAGGGCATCGTAGGAGGAGGGCGGGCTCATGAGTCTGACGTCCGAATCGTAGCCCCAGTGAAATCCCACCGCCGCCACGACCCGTTCGCGGAGGTCGTCCAGAGCCTCCGCCGCATTCGATCGCATCGCGCTGATGGGCTTGAACGCGTACAGGAGCTCGCCGGTCTTGTAGTCGGTCAGCCGCGTTTGAAACTCGAGCTCCTCGCCCTCAAGGTAATAGGAGCCGGACACCAATACGTGCGGCCCTTTGCCTCCGATCGGTTGCCTGGCGGAGTCCTGTCGCGGAGTATCATCGCGATCGGCGGTCCTACCGGGAGGGTACGGCACCGCATCCATGGTGAACACGCCGTCAGCCATCCCGACCTCGGAGAATCTCTGGACGATGAGGTCGACGGCCCGTTGCCCGAGAGAGTCGAGCGAGGCGTCCCCGGTGCGGTTCTCCAAGGGCGCGACGGCAACCCATTCCAGCGCGGCACCCATCGCGAGTGGCTGGGCTTCGTCGTGCCGAGGCAGTCTCAGCACTGCCGTCAGCGCGACGGCGATCACGATCACCCCAACGGCGGCAACTGCGATCCACCTGGTCCTTTTCGCGCGTCCGGCCCGGGGAGACATTTTTCGGGTGGCCGAGGGCACCGAGACGGACGAGATCGTCCGCAGGTTGTAGGCTAGGTCGCTGGCCGATTGGAAGCGCGACTGCGGCCTCTTCTCCAGGCAGCGTCTGATGGTCCCGGCGAGCTCAGGTGGCAGCTCCTCACCCGAGGTCGAAACGTCCGAGGGCTCCTCCTTGAGGATCGCGTTCATTGTCTCGACGGCTGTATCTCCAGTGAATGCACGCTGGCCTGAGACCATTTCGTACAGCACACAACCGAGCGAAAAGATGTCGCCTCGCTGGTCCACGGTTTCGCCGCGCACCTGCTCCGGTGACATGTAGCCCACGGTTCCAAGCACCGTCCCGGGATCGGTTTGTCGCGTGATTGTTGGCGCTTGCGTCACGTCCTTGCCGGCCCCCACATCCTCGTACCTCGCCAGACCGAAGTCGAGGACCTTGACGCGGCCATCGGCCGTCAGGAAGACATTGGAGGGCTTCAGATCTCGGTGAACAATGCCGACCTCATGGGCGGCACCGAGCCCATCGGCGATCGCCGCACCGATCTCCGTAGCCTTTCGCCAGCCGAGTGAACCGCCCTCCAGCCGCTCACGCAGCGTTTCGCCCTCGAGCAGCTCTGTTGCCATGAACGGCCGGCCTTCGTCGTCTCCGAGCTCGTACACGTCGAGGATGTTGGGATGATTGAGCCTGGCAACTGCTTTGGCTTCAGTCTCGAACCGGGCGAGCCTCCCGGCATCTTGCGTAACAGCTTCCGGCACCACCTTGATCGCGACATCCCGATCGAGCTTTTCGTCATGAGCGCGATAGACCTCACCCATCCCGCCCTCGCCGATCTTGGCGGTGATGCGGTAGTGGGAGATGGTGGTGCCGATCATTTCAGTCCGCGGGCAGGTTCATCTTGGCGACAATCGCCTGAAAACGCGGGTCGGAGCGCAAGGGGTCGTACAGAGGGTTGCCGAGGTACGGCAGGTTGGGATCGTGCTTCTCGTAGGCCTTCTCGAGCCAATCGATGGCCCGGTCGTTGTCGCCGGCGTCGAAATACCGAAGGGCGATGCCCACCGCGTGGCCCCGGCCGGAGTCCAGGTACCGTGCCGCCAGGACGTCCGCGATGCCCCGCTGCGCGCCCTCGTAACCGCCTTCCGCAAGGCCCCGCTCGAACGCCGCCACGCGCTCGGGGTCGTGGGCGATTCGCTCCCGCTGCAAGGCCAGCTGCTCGTCGCGCATCCCCTTCGCGATGAAAGCATACTGCAGCGCGGTACGGGCGACATTCATAAGGGGCTGCATGGCCAGCGCGGTGCGGGCCGCGGCCATGGCGTCGTCGTAGCGCCGATCGAAGCACAGGACAATCCCGTACAGGCCGTGGAACAGCGCATTGAACGGGTCCAGCTCGAGCGCCCTCTCGCTGTGCGGAATGGCCTCGTCGGTGCGCCCCACGATCGCCAGGAAGTGGGCGTAGTACGCGTGCGCGTTCGCAGCGTTGGGGTTGAGCTCGAGGGCGCGTTGCCACTCCGGCTCGGCGCCGGCCCAGTCCCAGTCGGTCCACGTCCTCACCAGGGCCAGCGCCTCGTGTGCTTCCACGGAGGTGTCATCCAGCGCGATGGCCTGGAGAGCCGCCGCCTTCGCCTTGGGTCCGGCCTCATGGGGCGGCACGATTCCCATCTGCTGGCTGGCCGCCCAGACCCACGCGAGGCCCTCGTAGGCCGGGGCGTAGGAGGGGTCCTTCTCCAGCGCCAGCTCAAAGTATCGCTGGGCGGTATCGAGATCGTTTGGCGTCAGCTTCTTCCAGTGGTAGGAGCCCTTGAGGTAGGCGTCGTGGGCCTCGGGGTTGACGACCCGCGCAGCGGCGAGACGCTCCTCCTCCTCGGGAGTCAGCGCCAGCTCGATCTCGTTGGCGACCGCCCGCGCAACATCGCTCTGTAACGCCAGGATGTCGGTGAGGTCGCGCTCGAAGCTTTTGGCCCAAAGGTGGGTCTCGGTGTTTGTTTCGATGAGCTGCATGGTCGTGCGCACCGTGTCCCCGGATCGCCGCACCGAGCCCTCGATCACCATCTCGACGCCGAGCTGCTCGCCGATCTCCCGAATCGGTTTGTCGGAGTCTCTGAATCCCATTACCGAGGTGCGGGGGATCACCTTGTCGAAGGCCGAGATCTGGGCGAAGGTGGCGATCAGCTCCTCGTGGAGACCGTCGACGAAGTAGGCCTGGCCGGGTTCTCCGGTCAGGTTCTTCAAGGGAAGGATGGCGATGGAGCGGATGGACTGCGTCTCCTCGTCTGAACCGATGCGGTCGAATAGACCTGGGCCCAGCAGGACAGCAAGTGCCACGACTCCGAACACGATGGCGGCAACGGCCGCCACGATCGTCGTTCTGGTTTTTCGCTGCGGTGGCGGCGAGATGACCACCTGGTCGGTCGAGATCGACTTGAGGTTGTATGCCAGGTCCGAGGCCGACTGGTAACGCGCATCCGGGCTCTTCTCGAGGCAACGATGGATGCTTCGCTCAACCTCGGCAGGGAGAACAGTGCCTGTTGACGACACCCGCTCCGGCTCCTCCTTGAGGATGGCCACCGATGTTTCGGCAGTGGTCTTGCGCAGGAACGCGGCCTTACCCGACAACATCTCGTAGAGAACGCAACCGAGGGCGAATATGTCGGACCTGGCGTCTGACGGCTCACCTCGCAATTGCTCGGGCGACATGTAGCCCATCGTGCCCAAGACGGTGCCGGCCACCGTGCCCGCCGGGGTCATGGTGGCGGTCTCGGCCTCCTCCTCCACCGGCACCTTCACCTGGGCGAGCCCGAAGTCGAGGATCTTCACTCGGCCGTCCGAGGTGATGAAAACGTTATCGGGTTTCAGATCGCGGTGGACGATTCCCTTGCCGTGTGCCGCCGCAAGGCCATCTGCGATGGCCGCCCCCATTTCCACCACTTTCTGCCAAGCCATGCCTGTGGACGGGATTGACTGTCTGAGGTTCTGACCATCCAGTAGTTCGGTGACAGCGTAGGTGACTCCTTGATCAGTGCCGAAGTCGTGGATGGCGAGGATGTTCGGGTGGTCAAGCTTGGCGACGGCCTTCGCCTCTCGCTCGAACCGGGCGAGGCGGTCAGCGTCCTGAGCCACTGCCTCATGGATCACCTTGACCGCCACATCCCGATCGAGCCGCTCGTCATGAGCGCGATAGACCTCCCCCATCCCGCCCGCGCCGATCTTCTCGACGATGCGGTAGTGCCCGAGGGTGCGACCGATGAGGTCAGTCATTGTTGGTGATTCCCTTGATGCATGGTATCGCAGCTTTGGGGGCGTTACGAGTTGACCGGCAGCCGTTTGTTGATTTCAAGTGCACCAGGAGTGCACCACAGATCACCCCTCTTCCCCCCCCTGGGGAAACGCACACATATATATAGTGCCTCTCTAGTCACGAGGAAAAAATGAAAACTCCTCAACCGGACAAACCAGTGGGCACATTGTGGCCGTTCGCATCTGTTTCGGACTTCCTGGAATACGCTGGCGGCACCTCTAAATTGAAGGGTCATGCCCGCGCCGATGAGAAAGCAATCCATCGTCCCTGAGGGTGGCGGAATGAACTGACCAAAAAGAGCGGCCATATCCGGCCATCTTCGGACATCTGCTCGAAGTGGGTTGACGAATCCGCTCTCCCAAACCTATCCATTGGATGAAGGACCTCAAAAATGCACAGTCCAAGGTCAATCTACGAATCGGCTCCCGTTCCTCGCTCAGATACATATTGCGTCACCAACGGCTACGATCATCGGTCCTTACCGTTCCCTGTCCACGGGAAATCAGACCAAGTCGGAATCTTCGGAGAACAAGATGATGACGGGCGAATCATCCCCGCCCGCGACATGTCCAAAGGCCCCGGTTCGCTGTGTGTAACGCTTTCATGCGGCGGTACGAAAGGCGTAGGGAGGAAGACGATGAGGGATCTGCCAGGCTCGCTCTCATGTTGTCGGTGCTTGCCTTGTGGTCCGCCATGCATTGGAGGAGCGCATGCGCCTGAACCTGTTGAAATCGAGAGAGAACTCCTCAAGAGGGCTAAGCGATGAGCAAGCTATCCGCGATGAAGGCGTGGCGTTGGACTTCTCTGCTGCTCGCTCTGTGGCTGCCGATGTCTATTCAGGCGGCGACCTTTACCGTAGACAGCAGTCTTGATGTTACAGACATTAACCCCGGCGACGGCGCTTGCGACGATGGCAGCGGTAACTGCACGCTGCGGGCAGCCATCCAGGAATCCAACGCGTTGCCCGGACCTGACGCGATCAACATACCCTTGGGCACCTACACTCTGAGCATTGCAGGAACACACGAGGATGCCGCCGCTACGGGTGACCTCGACATCACCGACGACCTGACGATTACCGGTGCTAGCCAGGAGACTGCCATCATCGACGGCAGCGGCATCGACCGAGTGGTCCACGTTCTCTGGGAGAACACCGTGGAGGTCGCAGGTGTGACGATCCGAAACGGTCAGGGCGGCAACGACCGGGGCGGTGGCATCTTCAACAACGGCACAATGACCCTGACCAACAGCACCGTTTGCGACAACGCAGTGAATATCGCCGACGGCGGAGGAATCTCGAATTACGGCACGCTGACCCTGACCAACAGTACCGTTAGCGGCAACGCAGCTGACGAAGAAGGGGTCGACGGAGGCGGGGGCGGCATCAGCAACTCCGACACGCTGACCCTGATCAACAGCACCATCAGCGACAACATAGGTGGTGACGAGGGCGGTGGTCTCCACCAAGGCAGCGGCGGCACGCTGACCCTGACCAACAGTACCGTTAGCGGCAACACGGCCGTGAACAGCCACGGTGGCGGCATAGCGAACTTCAGCGGGACCATAATTATCACCAACAGCACCATCAGCGGAAACATGACGGGTTTCAATGGCGGTGGCGTCTGGATCGGAGGTGGCACGCTGACCGTGACCAACAGTACCTTTAGTAGTAACGGTGCTGCAGCCAACGGCGGCGGAATCTGGAACGACGACACGGCGAATGTTACGAATTCCATCTTTGGCAATAGCCCCAGCGGCGGGAATTGTGGCGGCGTTGGAGTCGTCACTGACGGCGGCGGCAACCTGGCCGATGACCCCACATGCGGCACGATCCCGAATACGCTCACGGGTCTCGACGCCACCCTGGCCGACAACGGCGGTCCAACCATGACCCACTCCCTCCTGGCAGGGAGCACCGCGATCGATGCTGCTGGAGCCTGTGGCCTCTCTACCGATCAGCGTGGCTTTATTCGTGTCGATGGGCTCTGCGACGCCGGGTCTTTTGAACTCGGGGCGATCGATTTTTCCTGGACGCCGATGACCCCAGACATTGGTGAGGGCATTCTCTTCACGATCGAGGGTCTAGCCGAGGATGTCGTTCAAGCCACCTGGGACTTTGGTGGCATCGGGTGCGATGGAGAGCCTGCGACACAGGTGTGCGTCAGCAGCCTGTGGGACGACTGCAAGGGGTACAGCTTCGCATACGCCTCCGGTGGTGACAAAATCGTTGGTCTGTCGATCGAAACCGCAAGTGGAACGATCACTGCCGGTCCCCACACCGTCAGCGTGGCAAGCACCGGCAGCTGTGGAGGAGAATGCACCTACAGTCTGAGTCCGACCTCCCGAACGATTGAGGCGAGTGGGGGCGACGGCAGCTTTGCCATTAATACCACCTCTGGATGTTGGTGGACTGCCGGCAGCCATCGCTCTTGGATCACAATACTATCGAGTTCGAGTGGCATCGGCTCGGGCACAGTTACGTACAGAGTAACTGCGAATGCAGGCGCGGCGCGTACCGGAACGATTTCTGCTGGCACCAGGCTTTTCATAGTTAATCAGAGTTCAGGTTCCGTCCCGGTGAACTTCACGATGTCCAACCCGACGCCCATGATCGGCGAGGTGGTGACCTTTACCGTTGACCCAGCGCTTGACGTGGCAAGTTGGAATTTCGGTGAAGCCGATTGTCGGGGGAACTCCCCAGAGGTCAGTTGCGCGTTTCTGCCGGAAGGCGTCTGCAACAACATGCAATGGACATATCCGACTGCGGGGCCGAAATCAGTCACGATGAGGCTTACCGATGGGCGCAGCCAGACAAAGACCCCAACAGTTCGGGATGTTGGCGCATGTTGTCCGGCCGACGGACCCCCTGACGCGTCTTTCATCATGGGGGGAAGCCAGGCGCACGTCGGCGAGCCTGTCCTGTTCACTGATACATCGACTGGCGTCGGTGCAGATGCTGAGCCTGTTGGATGGAACTGGACCATTTACTTGGACAGCGTTGCGTTGGTAACAAGCATTGACCAGCAGTTCAGCCACACCTTCGGCGTGCCCGGGGTTTATATGGTCGAACTGATAGTCTCTAACTGCCTCGGATCTGACACGATCACCAAGACCCTCGAAATCATCGATGCGCAGATTGAGGATTCGGTGTTTCCGGCAGCCGTTAGCCTAGAAGGTGCCTTTGGTACTCAGTGGGAGTCTGACTTTCGGTTCTTCAATCCGTGCGACGATCTCATGTCTGTTCGCATCGAGTTCCTGCCCGAGGGCACCAACAACTCGGGCGCAGATCTCGCGTTCCAAGGATTCACATTGGACTCGGGTGAGACGAGGGTGTTCTCGTCCATATTCGAGGCCATCCCGATTCTTGAAGGCGATGAGGTAACCGGATCAGTGCGGGTCGAGTCTTCGAGCGCTGCCGGATGCAAGGTCGTCGCTGCTTCCCGGACATTCAACGACACCCCATTTGGGACTCTTGGGCAGTTTGTTCCCGCGTTGTCCGAGATGATTACTGACAGCCAGGTCCTCAATTTCACCGGCTTGATCCAGAACGACGGCTACCGTACGAACCTCCGCCTCGTCAACTTCGGAGACGAAGATGAGTGGGTCGGAATTTCACCGATAGACGAGAACGGCGACCCACTAACCACAGTTCGGTATGTCCTCGTACATGGACACAGCACGAGACAGATCAACAACATTGCCTCCTGGCTTGGGGTAACGGGCGACTTGTCGCTGTTCTCCCTCAAGGTAGATCGTGGTGCCGCAGGAGTCGATGCGATCACCACCGTGATGGACAACATCTCCGGCGATCCAGTCCTTTACGTGTCAAGTGCTATGGCCGACGAGCAGGTTTTTCTCGCCGGAGTCGCCCACGTATTCGGCGTCAACGAGTCGCAGTGGCGAACCGATGTGTCACTTGCGAACTCCACATCGGAGCCTTTGGGCGGAGAAATGACATTCGTCCCCGGGGATGACCCCGATGTTCAGTATGGTTTCAATTGGCCTCCGCTTTCTCCTGGAGCAGCAACCTCCTACCTTGATATCGTCGGTCTAATGTTGGGAGGTGCAGAGACACAGGGTTATCTCGTTGTAACTGGTGAGAACGGTGTTCCTGCACCCATGGTTGTAGCTCGTACCTACAATTTAGACCCATCGGGTGGCACCTATGGCCTCAACCTTCGCCCATACGGAAGTGGGGACCTTCTCCGGTCCGGCCAGACTGGCTACGTAGCCGGGGTATCGAACTCCGAGGACAAGGACGTTGGCTTCCGAACCAACTTCGGCTTGCTCAACACCGACAATGAGTCCTGGAGCCAGGTGCGAATTACTTTGTACAACCTGGACGGCACCGAGGCAGCCCCTCCGTTTGAGTTCTGGATTGCTCCTGGTGTGCTTCAACAATTCGATGTTTTCAGAAAGCTCGGCCTCAGCGATGTAACGATGACCGGCTCGTTCAAGGTGGAGGTCCTCGCCGGCGGCGCAGTTGCGGCCTTCTTCAGTGAAATTGACAACCAGACCCAGGACCCGATCTTCATCCCGGTGCAGCGGGTGTTTGGGGGGGCAGGCAAATAGTCCGGGGCAAGGTCACGGGGGATGACCCAAGCCCGAAAAGCTGTACCACTTCCAAAATTAGTCGGGCCTCCAGTGACCTCACCCCGCGCCCCGGCGAGGTCTGAGAGCCGTTCAGGACGACTCCCGCTCGCAGACATAGCTCCCGTGATCCTCGACCACATCCCAGCACTCACCGTCCACCTCAAAGCGGATTGGTGCCAGGCCCAACGATTTTATCGATTTCGCTAGGTCGGCAATGCCGTGACAAGCGAGATTCATCCGGGGTTGCGATAAGGAATGGCTGGCTTGCCAGGGCGTGGTGCTCAACCCCAACAGAGAGGTTATTGGTGCAGTCCGGCTTCGCCCTTGCGGCTTCGTGCTTCGCACTACGCCGGCACAAGTCGGGCTACGCCGTGACAGGCTTCGTCCTCAACCTGGGGTTGAGAACGAAGCCTGGTGGGCCGCCCGGGACTCGAACTCGCCGACGGCAGCGATGGTGGTTCAAGGCTCATCCGAAGGAGGAGCCCATGAACCACTCGCTGACGGTGGGGAGACACCGCGCCCGCAGGGCGCGAGTAACCCGGGACCACCGGATTAA
>Ga0209013_10005734_pt1 | contig 10639 bp, 8 predicted proteins | sample Cruoilmetagenom2_FD_187291 | JGI IMG/M metagenome (GOLD analysis project Ga0209013, IMG submission 187291) | Oil polluted marine microbial communities from Coal Oil Point, Santa Barbara, California, USA - Sample 2 (SPAdes) (version 2) | ecosystem: Environmental > Aquatic > Marine > Oil seeps ...
CCGAATGTCGACCACAATATGCTGACATATCCAAAGATCAGCGTAATGGTTGCCGCAAACAATAGTGTGGCCAAAAGGGTAATGGAAAGCTGTTGGAATGAAAGGACCAGGGACAAACGATAGGCCGGCGTCAGATCTTTGAGAAAACCATCCAGGATTGATGGCACCCAGACAGTAAGAAATGGTGATACCAAAAGAAGTATGAAGAAATTTTTCAGGTAATTAAATAGCCTTTTCATATAACCTCGGATACAAAAAGAATAAGACCGTCTTGACTGCAAACGTGACGATCGCGTTTACGCAGAGCAGTATAAACACACTGGCAATGAGAAGGTCCGTGTTCCGGGCAAGAAGAGCATCCAACAGGGTACTTCCAAGGCCCGGGAAAGAAAAAATGATTTCAGCAATGGTGACCCCTCCGATAATCGCCGGGACCTTTCCTGCAAGATAAGGTATAAATCTGGGAAAACTTGATGATAGCAGATATCCTGAGAATGTGCCCGGAAGGGGAAACAGCCTGCCCAACGGAAGTCCCAATGTGCTGAATACCATTGTATGGGTGGCATCCATCTGGCACTGCATATCTGTCAATAAGAATCGGGAAGCATCCCACCCCAGTCCTCCAAGGGTGATGGTAATGAAGGCGATCAATAAAAACGGGGCATTGTTCCCATAACTTTCTCCAAATACCCAGAAACCAACAAATAATGGAATGGCTGCCAGCAAAATTGAAATGGATTTCCCGAATGTTAGAAATTTGGGTATGATTTTGTTCCCGTGGTTTTTCTCAAGATACTCGGTGGTTGTTGAGATTGCAGCAACTGACAAGGCGATAATGACAAGGATAATCAGTGACAGGATCGTCAGGGGCAATGTAATTCCTGCGCCGGACATGATGATGGCAGATGCGCTGTAACCTGGATTTGCCATTGAAAAATCGGTAGAACCGGTTAAAAGGAGAAAAAATGAATGACCCGCTTCTGCATATTTTTCAATGGGTACGCCGATGGAAAGAAAATACAAGGATACAAGCCCCATTGTCCCCAAAATAGCGAACAAAATGCCCCGCAAAAGGAATTCATAGACAAAAAACCGAAACAATCTCAATTTATAAACCTGACAATGACCAGTTTTCAGCTGAAAGAAATGGATTGTCTGAAGCAATGATAATGTTTTTTATATTACGGGAATATACATCCTTTTCAAGGGTAAACAGATAGACTGCAGGCGCATTGGATAAAATCCGGTTGTGAATTTGCCGGGTTACTTTTGTCCAGTCATACATGACAACGGTTTTTTCCCAGGTATCAAACAACTCGTCCAGTTCATGGTCCCGGATACCGGAAATGTTATCCATGCCATCCGAGCGATACCATTTGCCTAAATCTGAATACAGATTATCAAAACCGTCACAATAAAGAAGCGCAAGTTCATAGTCTTTCTCCACAAAGACAAGGCGGTTGAACACCTGGTCTCCTGTTCTTTTGGCTGTAACGGTTAAGCCAATGTTGGCAAATTGTCTAACCAGGCCCTCGGATAACTGTTTGCCGAATTCACCCAATGAATCGGGATATAATAGGATGGCAGTCTTTTCGTTGATCCCTCCGGACACAGCCAGTTTTTGTGCCTTGGAAATATCATAGGACATGGTATCTTCCAGAGGCTTGATATTGTATTCCTTCATATTCAGAGAAAAGAGATTGCTGGGGAAAGGACCGTAATTGAGAACAGTATTTTTTCTGTCTGTGACGTTGGGAACAAGGGCAGACCTGTCCAGAGAACTAGAAAGTGCATTACGGGCAAAAACATTGTTGAATAACGGCGCGTTTGAATTAATGGCCACTTGATAGAATGCATAGGGAATATACCAGTTGAAATCAACACCCGATACGCCTTCGATTTTTGGGCGGTCCAGTGGTGATGTTTCAAGAATCAGGTTTATGCGTCCTTTTCTGAATTCATTGAGCCGTATAACAGGATCAATGGATTTTCTGATGACCAGGGTACCGGCAGCAGGGACCCGCTTAAAATAACTGGGATATGCGCTAAAGGTCAGCCATTTCCCGATCTCCCAGGAGGCCAGCTTATAGGGGCCTGTGCCGATTGGCTGAACAGCAAATAATCGTTCATTCTCTCCGGAGCGAAGATTGAAAGCAAGTTTTTTCCCATTATAGGTCGCAGGAATAATTTTAAAGGTTAAAACAGGATATGCACGGAAAGGGGGAATCGGATTTCGAAATATAAGTTGAACTGTTTTATCGTCAATCGCCTTTACATCCTCGATAAAAGACAGAAGATATTCCCGTTTTGGGGATTTGTTGACCGGTTCGACATAGGCTTTGTAAGAAAAAACCACATCATTTGCAGTTAACTCAGTTCCATCATGCCAATTTATCTGGCGCAGGGTTGCTGTGTATATCTTCTTTGTCACAGGGTCCTGTATAATGTTTTCTGCCAGGGCAAACTCAGAGCCTATTTTTCCACTGGCAGGATCAACCTCAAAATTGACAAGGCCATCAAAGACAAGTTCATTGGCATTGAGTGCCGGAATGTTTTGTTCAAGAATCGGATTCAGTGAGTCAGGAAGATTTGACGACCCGATAACAATTCCCTCTGGCGCTTTTTCCCAGGGGAAAAAGAGCAACATGACAATCCCGGCAATCAGGATACTGACGATACCTATTATAATAATTTTTTTCTTTTTATTTATCATTAGCGCACCCTCGTTATAAATGAGCTGTAAATGACAGCCTCACCCTCATACTTTGAATTTTTCCCTTCGGGTACCACAATGTAATATTTGGACGAAGGAAGCTGGCTCCCGGCGTTCAAAACGGGCCATGAATATCCCGTTTTGTAACTTCGGTTGACCAGATCGTTCAGATTTTTGATCCGTGTCCCGGATTTCGTATTTTCTCCAAAAACTCTGATGGGCCTGTTATCTTTCATGGTAATGACCAGATCATTGAGCTTATATTTGGGAATGGAAACCATACCCCACCAGTAATGAGAATTTTTCTTAATTGTTCCCCGGAGATGGGCCGGCCGGCTTTTTTTATTGCCCTTTTTCCCACCTTTTTCAGGATTAAAAAGCCCGATCATTAAAGGAAAGACAGGTTTACCACGGCTGGCAATATCCCTTGCAGTCCTGATTTCACGTTCAACCTGGGCGATTTTGCTGTTAAGAGTTTTTTTCTGTTTCTCAACCTGTCTGAGCATTTTGCTGTCAATAACCGACGGATATCTGCGATTAAATGCCTCCATTTCTTTGTATGCTGTCTCTATATTGGATTTGATCTCTTTTTGAAAGGCGAGGGTTTCCTTGAGTGTCATGGAGCCAAGCTTGTCACCTTTAGGGACCCGGGCAAATTCTTCACCAATACGATCCTTGAAAGAATATTGACGTTCCCGCAGTGTTCGTCTCGATTCAAGGCGGACCCTCTGGATTTTTCTCTTGAGTCTGCTGTCTGCATAAGATATGACTTTATTCTCCTGCAGATCCTCATCAGCAGCCTTCTCTTTTAGTTCTGCTCTGGTCTTTTGAATGGAGATAACGGCACGCTCGTACCCGTCTATTTTATCATAAAAATTTTCAGTTGAACGGATTTGTTGGAGATTTGAATTGATCTGGTTTTCTTTGTTTTTATATTCTGTCACGATTTCAACTTCAGTCAGCAGGGGTGCCGTTTGTTTTGATTTACCATATCGTTCTGCAGCCTGGGTGATGATGTTCCGGGCCATATCAATTTTATTTTGGTCAAGCAGCGCCCTAGTACGGCCAGCTGCCATGGCAGACATCTTTTTGGCGGTGGGTTTTGGAATTTTCAGGGCCGCTGGAAGAGAGACATAGGTTTTGTGTAATCGATTAAATGCAGAGAGGTATTGTGATTCTTTTCTTGGAGGAGAAGACACAATATCATCCAGATCTTTTGTTGCCTTTTTATACTGATCAATATAGCTGAGATAAACCTCTCGTTGTTTTTTATTTTTAAGACTAGACCAATAATGGAGTGCTGCTTCAGGATTCTGCCTGTTCCAAGCAGTAATACCCTTGTCCAGTATGGTTTGTTTTCCGGTTCTCGTGGTATCTAATGTTGCACACGAAACCATAAACAATAGTGTTAAAAATAATGCACTGATATGTGTAAGTGATATAATTTTATTCATTTAAAGCCTCCCTTACAAGCCTGAATCCCACATCCCCATAATGTTTTGAAGGATCAAGCTCTTTGCGGTTTGAAACTCGAAGTTCATTGGGTCCATCCATCCATGATCCACCTTTAATAATAATTTTTATCTTTCCTTCACTGGTTTGCTCCACAGACGATGTTGATGTCCATTGCCATACATTACCTGCCATATCAAATAACCCAAAAGCATTAACGCCATTTTTAAAACTGCCCACAGGGGATGTGCCATCATAACGGTTGTTTCCGTTATAGTTGGCCCGGACATCATCATTGGGTGACTCATCACCCCAGGGAAAAATGCCTTCCATGCCGCCACGGGCTGCTTTTTCCCATTCATCTTCAGTGGGGAGACGTTTTTTTATATCAAAAAGTGTGTTTAACCATTCGGCATAGGCCTGGGCTTCTTTTTGTGAAATTCCTACCACAGGATGATCCTCATTGCCTGCATCAGAATCATCCCAAAAATCAGGGTATTCAGATTCAGGGATTTTCATGTCTTCAAGATACACACGGTACTGCCCGTTGGTTACAGGGAACTTGTCAATACTAAAAGCACCAACTGTTACTTTTCTTGGCTCTTCATCCAGTTCAGCACGTCTGTCCTGTTCAACCGACCCGGCAGTAAATTCTCCCCCAGGAATCTTTATTTCATTTATAAAGAATTTTTTTATATCCTTAAAGTGACGGAATTGAAATTCCCAGTCAAAGGCATTGTCTAAAGATTCAAGAAAAAGAGTATCATCACTTTTTTTAGAAAAAGCGGGCATCAGAACGAGGGTAACATATTTATCTTTGAGGTCAGGATCATCGGGAAATTTCAGAGAAACGATCCCTTTGGAATCGGTAAGGGATATTTCTTCCTCTGATTCTACTTCAGGGGCTGTCCATTTGGCTGAAAGAGGGAGAGACCCGACGGGTTTCCCATCAGCCGAAAGGAAAGTAATATCCAATACAGAATCATCATTGATAAAGTTCTTATCAATCTTCACTGTCGGTTGAATTAAGGACAGATGTTCTTTGAACCAGTTTATGATGGAATCGGAAAATAAAGCCGACCCCTGTTTGGTTGTTGTCAGGGAGGAATAAAGACCTTCACTATGAAGCCGGGTAAGAATAGCAACCGCAACATTCAGGCGGTCCAAACTGGATTTTTCACTATTGAGCACCGAATCCCCAAATTCAGCTGTCAATTCTGACCGCAGGGTCGATTCATGGCGATCTTTAATTATTTTCCATTCGGACCGTTTCAGCCGAAAGACAACAACAACCTTTCCTCCTTTTTTTTCAGTCGTATATGGAGATATTTTAGGCAGATTAAAAGATTTGGCCATTTCAGAAGTGATAATTGGTTTTGACCTTAAATAGGACTGGGTTGCTTGTGTTTCAGCAAGAGCAGAAGCGATAAGATCATTCCGGGCAGATTCTTGCGCCTCTTGTTTCGTCTTTCCACTTCCTGTGCCGTAAATATATCCCGGTTCTCTTTCAAAAGTAACAACATCAACAGATGCACAAGATATAACAAATAACATACAAAATATTAATGCAATAAATGGTGCAGAAACTAATAGTATTTTGTTTTTCATTCCCCCCCCTTTTAACAGATATTGCTAAATCTACCTTCCCTCTTTTTATTTTTACTTAGAAATAAACCGACAGGAAAATCATTTCTAAGTAAAACTCTTAGTAAACTTGTAGATTATCGGACATCCTGATTTTTGATGCAAACCTGTAGAAAAAGTATTGATAACTAATCTGTTGGAAATTTCTTGGAGATGCGCATAACCTAAACAAGTTATTAACATTTTACTATGGTAGCATATTAAAAAAAAATAAACTAAGATTGTATTATTAATTTTTAAAAGCAAGCGTCAATTAAGCGATGAAGGGGAACGGTGCTTGAGTTCTTGAAATTCTGCACACCGTCGAAAGGGGGACGCTCAATTTAGTTTCGACTCCATAGGGCGATTGATTCCGCAAGACGGAATCCGCCCCGCTTTTGATTACGAATCACAATGCCGCCACAAATACAGCCTCAAATACTCTTTAATATAGGCGTTATTCACATATTTGAGATTTAACACGACTAAAATGTGTCCATATTGTGACCATGAAATAAGATTTTTTTTGATCTTTTTCTGAATTTCTATCAGGTAATTGCCATATAAAATAACTGACATTGGTTTTAGACCTGAATCCGGGCAATCAGTTTCAACGAATAGGTTTAACCCGCCTGCTCGTATGATTTTTTTATCCAGCTTAGGATCTCCTGGTCTATTCTTTCCTCAGGGTTGATCTTTATCACATGGGAACACATGGCGTTCGCGCTTTTAACCTCTTCAAGTTTCCGTTTCCCTTTTTCCCCTTTCAGGTTCAGCCCGACCTCGAATCTAGTTTTAGTAGCCGGATTCAGGATCGCGAATTGTTTCTTTCGGCGTAGGCTGACATAGGTTTTCTTCGGCGCAATCTCGACATCGTTCCCGAATTTTGTAATCTCTGTAATCAATTTTTGATATAGCGATTTGAAGTGTTCCTTTCCCTTATACTGACTGTCGATCAGAAGCTGCTTGTCCTCCACTGACCCAGCATCAGAACTTCTTGCTTTGTGGGCAACGAGGTTTGCAAATCCGTGGGTGAAGGAATGGTTTCCCTTGAGAAATTTTAATATATCTCCATGTTTTTCAAATTTTTCTTTTCGGACGAGATTGACCCACTGATCCAGAGTCCTGCCCGTATTTTTATAAAGGTTTTCGATCATGGTTTTTTCAGCTTTATCCATTTTTCCTCCTTTTTTTTATACTGTAAGGTATCAAGTAAAGTTATATTATAACAATATCTCCATTCATGATACAGTATTTGATTACGAAACCCAACGCAGTCACAAATACTGCCTAAAATATCCTTTAATATAGGAGTTATGCAGCAGTCAAGTTTGTGGTGTACCTGAAATGTGTCCAAATTGTGACCGTCAGATATGACCAATTTTGATATTTTTCTGGAATCTCATCAAAATTCTAATATATAAAATGGATCAGTTTATGGGGGACAGGTCAAAAAAAATCAGTAAAGTTGTCAGGCGAAAAAAGTTTGACTAGTTTTACCAAATTAATACCAATTGTTGGTGCACCTAATGGAGCTACAATTGATGGTTTTTCGTAAGCATTTTATCGTAAATGCAGTTATCCTTGAAGAGTTAAGAATTAGCCGTGAAGCTTCGTTCAGTATTCTTTTTTCAATCAAGAACCATCTCTCTGTTCAGCTAGTTTTTTTAATAATTTTTCAATTTAATTACCATTGTTTTATCAAATCGGACATTCCTTTTGCTTAACCTATTTTGCAATTATTTTATTTAATGAAATTATTGATTTTTTTTCTTGATAATTTTTTTAATAAATACCTCAAAAGTCAATATTGCAATGAGCGAACCCAATCCACTGGCAATAATATCAAAAATATCATAAGTTTTGCTTGCATCCACAAAGGGTTTTAATTCTTCGATTGTCAAAATAATAAATACTATGATTGAGGCCAAATAAAAAATAATTCTTGCCTTATTGATCTTTATTTTTTTTGCCAATATCGCTGCAACGGAAAACAGACTGATAATAAACGCAGCCATAAAGTTTGAAAAACTTCCGGTGATTATTCCTAATATCGGCGAATGTCCATAAACAGGTCTGATAAATTCTTTATTTAATGATACTGAAAAATATAGAATAGCAAACAAGATCAAATTTATTGCAAGATATTTTCTGTTTTTAATAATTTCCAATTTCCTTACTTCCGCCCCCTTTCAATGCATTACTACTCACCAAATCCTCTGTTTTAATGCACTTCGTTATAAACAGTTTTAATATTCAATCTGTCATACCGTTTATTTGTAAGCGTTTTATCGCTTCTCAATGAATAATACCGAGTCAAAAGTATTTTTTCAAGTCAGTTTTTGGAACATTCATGGGAAGCAGATTAAAGATATCTTCTGAAGTTTTGGCATAAGGATATTCCTGAAACGCGAAATAAAGACTTGACCCCTTCACTAATTAAATTAAAGAGTTAGGGGTACGACAAATGATGCATAGTCTCTTACAGAATTAAGGAGACAGGAGTGTGTTAGTTCACTCTGAAATTAAATTGTTTCTTGTTATTGTTCTCATCACTCTCAGGGACCTTATTAAATGGATCAACAATAGCCCTGGCCAGATATTTTCCGGGAGTGTTGAATGTCAACTTCTTTCTGAACTCTAACTTCCTCCCGGGTTCCAATGGCCCAAAATTAAAAGTATATGGTGTCGCAGAACCTCCAACGAAAACATGAACTTGTCTATTTCCAACAGTAGTTTTATTTCCAATATTATAGATCCTTACAGATATTGTAAATTCCTCCCCCCTTTTCGGTTCTTTAGGCCAGATCCAAAAATTACTTAGAACAAGATCCGGTATACAATTAGCCAGGACTGTGAAATTCTTTGATTTTTCATTATTTCCTTCATCATATTCTTTAATTTTGTTTCCGAAATCAGCATAAGCTGTTGCAGTATAATTTCCTGCTGACTGCAAAAACTTAGTATATATTTCTGTATTTGTTTTACCCGGATCAATGGGCGGGAATTCAAAAGTTGCCTGTGCTACGCCCCCAATGAGAAAAAAGGTTTTTGATGGAGGTGATGTAACAGCACCGATGTTCTTTACAGATACCCGAAACTCTATTGGACTATTATTGCAGATATTTTTAGATTTAAATGATGGGGTATAAACATACAGGTCCGGTAGAAATTCCTTATTGTCTGCCTCCCTTATCCTAAAAGTAAATTGCTTGGTATTGTTGTTTTCATCTATCTCATTTATCTTGTTCTCAGGATCTGCAACAGACCTTGCCAGATATTTCCCCGGAGTAGCGATTAGTATCTTTTTCTTTAAAGTTATCTTACCACTCACCTTAAGAGGAGGTAAAATTAAAGAATGGGGTGTCATTGATCCACCAATATACATGTGAACTACAGTATTATTCACCGTTGCTGATTTTCCGAGATTTCTAACTCTGACGCTGATATCAAAATATTCACGGGATGTTGGATCTTTAGGCCAGATCCAGAAATTTGTTACTTTCAGATCAGGACGGTCCTCCACTGCTGCCACGACTGTCTGGCATGGAAGAAACGTAAAAATAATAAAGCTGTAAATGAATAGAAATATAATTAATTTTTTATACATACACCCCTCCTCTATTGAATATATATATAAAAGAATATTATATCTCATTTTTTTATTAATTAAGTCAAAGCGCCTTCCGGAATCTTTCTGTTATGTAAGTGTGAAAGGCATTTCTCCTACATCCTGTGATAATGTAAGGGGATTCCTTGCGTGTACCTGCAATCTAGATTATATAGGTAATTTTGGCTGTGGAAAACAATCAGCCGATGAGCGGAGTTAACCTGAATAAGGGGGGCAATCCTTTCGGAGCTTTACTTACGAAACACAATGTGAGCAAAAATAGACACCATAAAGCCGTTTTATATAGGCGTTATTCACACATTCCAAACTTGACATGACTAAAATGTGTCCATATTGTGACTACCAAAATATCCAGATTGCCTAAAATCAAGATTTGATCCTCATTCAGGAGAACTTCAGGGGCGATTGACAGCTATTTGAATTTCTTCTTAACTTTAATACAATATATACTGCAATTTAATAAAAGTAATGTAAATTAACAGAAAAGAACTTTTTATGAAAACTCAAACGAAGATATCTGACATCGCACCATGCGGGATGAACTGCCGGCTCTGTATCAAATTTGTACGGGACAAAAACAGTTGTGACGGCTGCCTGACTTCCAACACCAATTGCTATAAGAAATGTACATTGCGGTTCTGCACTAAACGGAAAGGGAAATATTGTGATCATACCTGCGGGACCTTTCCTTGTCCCCGATTGAAGGGCCTCGATAAGAGATATCGGGAAAAATATGGAATGAGTATGATAGAGAATCTGTTGCAGATAGAAAAATCAGGAATCAGGCAATTTGTCATGAGTGAAAACATCCGCTGGCTTTGCACCACCTGCGGAGAACTGGTCTGTGTACACAGATCTGAATGCTTAAATTGCAAGACATTAAGAAATGCATAAAAAACCCATTGTTTAGAGATAGGAGAACTTTAGTATGGAGACATTAAACAACCTTGAATTAAGGGATGAATCAGTATACCCCGATGAAAAAGTTTTGAAATCCGTTCTCGGGAATTCATATCTTGTATATTGTGATTTATTACAACTCTATAATGATAATGAATTGAATTCTGAATGGCGATATTATAAAGATGGCAAAGCATGGCTGTGCAAAGTTCAAAGAAAAAAAAGAACCATTGTATGGATGTCTGCATGGAAAGGATATATAACGGCAGCCATATATCTCCCTGTAAGGTTGATCGATCAGATCTATGCATTAAATATTA
>Ga0209013_10005735_pt1 | contig 10637 bp, 11 predicted proteins | sample Cruoilmetagenom2_FD_187291 | JGI IMG/M metagenome (GOLD analysis project Ga0209013, IMG submission 187291) | Oil polluted marine microbial communities from Coal Oil Point, Santa Barbara, California, USA - Sample 2 (SPAdes) (version 2) | ecosystem: Environmental > Aquatic > Marine > Oil seeps ...
TGGAAGAACAGGCAATCAACCGGATTGAAGCCATTGATCGCGGCAATGTGGCCCAGTTGCGATCAGGCGTGCCCGGGGGTTGACGCTTGAAAATGCAGCACCGCACCAAGGAAGAGCCGACTGTCGATATGACTTCATTGATCGACGTGGTTTTTCTGCTCCTGCTTTTCTTCATGGTCAGCACCACGTTTGAAAGGCAGGCCCTGATGAAAGTAGAACTGCCGGAAGCCAGCGTGGTCGAAGATCGAGTGGAAATTCCAGACGGCCTTGAACTGGTTATAGATGGCGAGGGACGCATGTACCTGAACGATCAACGGCTGATCGACAGTGAGCCCCGCACCATCCGGGCGGCCATGCAACAGGAAGCCGGTGATAGCCGCGACCTCCCGTTGATCTTGCGGGCCGATCGCCAGACGCCACATCACTACGTCGTAACCGCCATGGATGTTGCAGCACAACTGGGTTTCAGAAACCTCTCGATTGCAACGGACCGCGCTGACGGGTCAACGGAATGACAGACGCACCCGGCGAACCCCTGGTCGTCTATAAACGGCTCTGGAGTTACACACGGCGTTACTGGTGGATGTTCCTGGTCGGCATCTTCGGGGTAAGTATCGATGCCAGCATGCAGGCGGTTTTCATCAAGGGCATGGAACCGCTGATTGACCGTGTATTTGTCGGTAAGGACTCCGAATTTGGCGTGTGGATGGCTGGCGCCATCTTTATCGTCGCCCTGACCCGGATGGCCGGTAGTTTCGCCGGTGTTTACGGCATGGAGTGGGTAGGGCGCAAAGTCATTGCGGACCTGCGCCAGGAGCTTTTCGACAAATACGTTTCACTGCCGGCGACTTTCTACGATACACACAGTTCCGGGCTGCTGATCTCGAAACTCGCGTACAACAGTGAGCAGGTCGCTGCCGCGGCCACCAACTCCATCGTGACAGCGATACGCGACATCATGCTGGTTCTTTTCCTGCTCGGGGTTATGTTGACAACCAACGCACGGTTGACCCTGGTGATGTTGTTGCTGGTTCCAATCATTGGTTTGCTGGTCACGGTCATCAGCCGGCGGTTCCGGAAAATCAGCCACCGCATCCAGGACATGATGGGGAACGTCTCACATGTTACGGAAGAGGCCGTTACCGGCCAGCAGGTCATAAAGGTTTTCCAGGGGCAGGAAGTTGAAAAGGCCCGTTTCCGGACCGTCAATGAGAAAACCCGCCGTCTGCACATGAGGATGCGCGCCACGCATCTCGTCAGTTCCTCGCTGGTTCAACTGGCGGCTGGCCTCGCTCTTGTGCTGCTGATGCTCATCGCAACCCGGCCCGCTATGTTGAACAGTATTTCTGCAGGCACCTTCACAGCCATCTTCACTGCCATGATCGCTTCAATTCCACCATTGAAGCGACTGACAGGCGTTCAATCCCAGGTTCAGAAAGGAATTGCCGCTGCAGACAGTATTTTCCAGGTGTTTGACACAGATGCAGAGAAAGATACGGGTGGTTTTGAACTTGACCGTGTTGAAGGTTCTATTGAATTCAGAAACGTGAGTTTTGGCTATGGCAGCAGCGAAAAACCGGTACTCAGTGACGTCAGTTTCACCGTACCTGCCGGAAGTGTCACCGCGCTGGTTGGTCACTCCGGTAGTGGAAAAACCACGCTGGCCGGCCTTTTACCCCGGTTTTACACCGGTTATGGTGGGCATATTATTCTCGATGGCCACGAGTTGTCCGATTACGCACTGAACAACCTTCGCAGCCATATCTCGCTGGTTAGTCAGAATGTCGTGTTGTTCAACGACACGGTAGCTGGAAATATCGCCTACGGGGCGCTGACAGGCAGTTCCCACGGCGCGGTTGTGAAGGCGGCCACAGATGCTCATGCCATGGAATTTATTGAACAACTACCCGATGGACTGGACACACTGATTGGAGAAAATGGCACGCTGTTGTCCGGCGGGCAGCGGCAAAGACTGGCGATCGCCCGTGCTTTGCTCAAAGACGCACCAATCCTGATACTGGACGAGGCAACCTCGGCGCTGGACAGCGAATCCGAGCGAGCCATCCAGGGCGCCCTCACCGAAGTGATAAAACACCGCACGACCCTGGTAATTGCCCACCGCCTGTCGACGATTGAAAACGCCGACCAGATCATCGTTCTGGATCAGGGTAAAGTCGTGGAATCCGGTACCCATGACGAACTTCTGGCCATGGGCCAGGCCTACGCCAGGCTTTACCAAACCCAGTTCAGAGACGAATAATGCGTTCCGAAACCGAATTCAAGCTAAACCAAATCTGGTATGAGGGTGAACCTGTTCCCTGGTGGTTGCGCGCGCTGGTGCCGGTTTATAAAGCAGGGAACCGGCTGGACAAGTGGTGGAAATTACGCCAGCGGCCGGACGATCTCGGCTCTGTGTTCATCATCGTGGTGGGCAATATCACGGTGGGTGGAAGCGGCAAGACTCCACTGGTCATAAGGTTGTGTAATCTCCTTCGCCAGGCGGGTTTCAAACCCGGGGTGGTCAGCCGGGGCTACGGCCGCAAGGAGCGTGACCTGCGCCTGGCCAGCCCGGCCTCCGATCCGGGCGCCGTCGGTGACGAGCCGCTGCTCATCGCCCAGAGGGCAGGGGTCCCGGTGATTGTTTCACCGGATCGCTGCGAGGCGGCCCGAACACTGCTCAAGAAACAGATCAATGTCATCATTTCAGATGATGGCCTGCAACATTACCGCCTGCCAAGAAACCTGGAAATATGCGTCATTGATGGAACTCGCGGATTCGGTAACGGCTTGCAGATTCCGGCCGGCCCGCTCAGGGAACCTGTTGAGCGCCTGGCCGCGTTCGACGACATCATCGTCAATGGAGAAACAGACGTTCTGCCGGATGGAACGCCAATGACCCCGATGGTGCTGGTGGCTGGATTACTGCGCTCCATGGACAGCGGGCAGAGTTGGCGCCTGGCCCAATTTGCCGGTTGCAAGGCAAATGCGGTGGCCGGTATCGGGAACCCGGGGCGGTTCTTCGACCTTCTTCATCATGCGAGGATCAAGGTGATCGAGCACGTATTTCCGGACCACCATGTTTTCAGCGCAAACGATTTCGCGAATATGGATGCCTCCCTGCCGATCCTTATGACGGAAAAGGATGCGGTCAAGTGCAAGTCACTCGGCTTGAAAAATGCCTGGTGCCTCTCTGTCGATGCCGTGTTGCCGTCTGAATGGGAGCGGGACCTGGTCAGAAGGGTTATCGAGGGATGAGCGCTGATTACCACATTGTCATCCCGGCCCGCATGGCCTCGCAGAGGCTTCCGGGTAAACCGCTTATCGCGATCGGGGGGCACTCCCTGATTGAGCATGTCTATAGACAGGCTTGCAGGGCTGTGGCGCAGTCCGTCGTCATTGCCACCGATTCTGATGAAATTCACGCTGCAGTCGAGCAATTCGGCGGCGATGCAGTCATGACATCCCCGGACCACCAGAGCGGGAGTGACCGCATTGCCGAGTGTGTCGACATCATGGGCTGGCCCGACGATACGCTGGTGGTCAATCTGCAGGGAGATGAACCGCTGATGCCGCCAGCCTGCCTGGACCAGGCTGCAGAACTTCTGCATCAAGCTCCGGACGCCGATGCCGCCAGTCTCTACTGGCCTATCGATACTCCCGGGGAGGTTCACGACAGCAACGTCGTCAAGGTCGTGGTCAGCGGGGAAGGGCGGGCATTGTATTTCAGCCGCTCCGTCATTCCGTATCCCCGCAACGTCAGTGTCGAGGCGGCGATGCAGGCCGGCGCCAGATGGAACCGGCATATCGGGCTCTATGCCTACCGCGCCGGCGCCCTGAGGGCTTTCACGAAAATGCAGGCCAGTCCGCTGGAGAGCCTTGAAAAACTGGAGCAGTTGCGGTTCCTCGAAGCCGGGCGCCGTATTGTGATGGAGCACGCCTGTGAGTTTATCCCAGCCGGCGTCGACACTGTTGAGGATCTTGAGCGTGTCAGAAAACTTCAAACAGGAGTTTGACGGCAAGGCGCTTGCAGCCAGCTTGCCTACAGGTCCCGGTATTTACCTGATGCGGGACAGCAGCGGTACGCCGCTGTATGTTGGTAAAGCGAAAAATTTGCGCAAACGGGTCGCCACTTATTTCGATGCGCGTCCCAAGATCGACCGGATCATGCGAATGGTCGCCCGGATCGGCCAGATCGAGGTCAGCCTGACCCGGACGGAAGGGGAAGCGCTACTGCTCGAGAATGAGTGGATCAAGTCGCTCAAGCCCCGCTATAACGTTTTGCTCCGCGATGACAAGTCGTATCCCTGGATCGTAATAAGTACCAGTCACGAATTTCCCCAGATTACATTTCACCGGGGCGCGAGGGAGAAATCCAAAAGTTATTTCGGCCCATATCCATCCGCGTCATCGGTCAGGGAAAGCATCAACCTGATTCAGAAGCTTTTCCGTATCAGGAACTGCGAAGACAGTTACTATGCGTATCGCAACCGGCCGTGCCTGCAATACCAGATTCGCCGTTGTACCGCGCCTTGCGTTGGACTGGTTAGCCGCGAGAATTATTCCGAGCAGGTAAAAGACGCGATGCTTTTCCTGCAGGGCAAGAACCAGAAAGTACTGACCAGGATGATTTCACGGATGGAGCAGGCCGCCGCCGGGCTGGAATTTGAAGCTGCAGCCATGTTCAGGGATCAGATCAGTTCCCTGAAACAGATGCAGGCGCAACAATTTGTTTCAGGCAGCCAGGCTGATATCGATTTCATCGCGCTGGTGCAGGAGCAGAACCAGACCTGTGTACAGCTTGTATCTATCCGGGGCGGCAGAAACCTGGGGCAGCGAAGCCACTTTCCCAGCCAGACGGAAGGGTACTCAGCGGCCGAGGTGCTGGAGGCCTTCCTGGGCCAGTACTACCAGGACCGCCAGCCGCCTGTCCAGGTCGTGGTTTCCCACCCATTGAAAAACCAACAACTGATGGCTGCTGTTTTTTCTGAGACAGCCGGGCGCAAAATATTCATCCAGGCGCATCCCAGGGGAGACCGGCGCAAGATGCTGGAATTGGCGGTAGGGAATTCGCGCCAGGCCTTGCAAATGAGACTGGCCAGCAAGGCCAACATAGCCAAACAATTTGAAGCGCTGCAAAATACCCTGCAACTCGAGGAGTTACCCAATTCAATGGAGTGTTTTGATATCTCACACACTGCTGGAAACCAGACCGTTGGATCCTGTGTCGTGTTCGATAACAACGGGGCAGTCAAGTCGAAATACCGTCGCTACAACCTGAAGGGCATCACGCCTGGTGACGATTATGCGGCCATGCGCCAGGTCCTCACACGCCGTTACGGGCGGATCCAGGCTGAAGAGGGTTCGCTTCCGGACCTGCTCATAATCGACGGTGGAAAAGGTCAACTGCGCCAGGCGCAAGAGGTGCTGGCGGAATTTGGGTTGACCGGAATACCCTTGCTGGGCGTCGCCAAGGGCCGCGAGCGCAGGGCAGGGTACGAGGAGTGGATACTGGCCTCACCGTCGAGGAGCTTTCGGCCGAGCCCCGAGTCACCAGCCTCGCATCTGGTTCAGCAAATACGGGATGAATCACACCGTTTTGCCATCACCGGGCACCGGGGCAGGCGGCAGAAAGCCGCAACGAAATCCAGGCTGGAGAAAATCCCGGGAATCGGACCCGGGCGGCGACGGGCGCTGCTCAATCATTTCGGTGGTTTACAGGGCGTGAACAAGGCCGGAGTGGAAGAATTGTCCAGCGTTCCGGGCATTAGCCGCGTACTCGCTGAAGAGATATTCCGGGCACTGCACTGAGCGCCGATGTCTGCGATAATAAAAACGCTATCCACCTGTGAAGTAACCTTGCCATGCACTTGACTGTACCCACCATGCTGACCCTGCTGCGAATCGCGCTGGTGCCGGTATTGGTTCTTTTTTTCTACCTGCCGTATGACTGGTCCAACATGGCTTGTGTCGTTATTTTCGTGCTGGCTGCGATAACCGACATTGCCGATGGCGTAATCGCGCGCAGAACCGGCCAGACTTCCCGTTTCGGCGCTTTTCTTGACCCGGTTGCCGACAAGCTCATGGTTTCCACAGCCCTGGTGTTGCTGGTTCAACGCCAGGAAACCTACCAGGCGGTATTCGCAATCGCGGCTGCAGTCATCATCGGCCGGGAAATTACCATTTCGGCGCTGCGGGAGTGGATGTCTGAAATCGGTGAGAGTGCCCTGGTCAGCGTGGGCGGGCTGGGCAAATTGAAAACCATCTTCCAGATGACTGCAATCAGTCTTTTGTTTTACCACGACAATATGTGGTGGATTCCCATGGCCCTGATCGGCGAACTATTGCTGTACGCCGCTGCAGCTTTGACGCTTTGGTCCATGTGGGTTTACCTGAAGGCGGCTTGGCCGGTGATGAGCGATGCCCGCCACCATGTACCCTCCGAAAGTGATACCACAGACTAGGACGTGTTAACAGGCCCTAAAATGACAGCGAATGCCCAGGCGGCAGTCCGCCGCACCTCTTCTACAGTCTGTGTCGGCAATATCAAGGTCGGTGGCAGCCACCCGATCGTAGTGCAGTCGATGACCAATACCGATACGGCCGACGCGAAAGCAACGGCCAGACAGGTTGCAGAGTTGGCGCGTGCTGGTTCTGAACTGGTCAGGATCACGGTCGATACCCTGGAAGCTGCGGCCGCAGTGCCGGAAATACAGCGCCGCCTCGACATGATGTCCTGCGAGGTGCCTTTGATCGGGGACTTCCATTACAACGGCCACACGCTGCTGCAACAGGTGCCGGAATGCGCCACGATCCTGGCCAAGTACCGGATCAATCCCGGAAATGTGGGTTTCGGCCGCAACAAGGACGACCAGTTCGCCACCATCATTGAACTGGCGATCGAACACGACAAGCCAGTCCGGATCGGTGTCAACTGGGGTAGCCTTGACGCCAGGTTGCTGGCCCGCCTGATGGACGAAAACGCATCCTTGAACAAACCCCGGGACGCCGCCGTGGTCATGCGCGAAGCCCTGATCCGCTCAGCGCTGGAAAGCGCAGAGCAAGCCGAACAACTGGGCCTGGCACACGACCGGATCATCCTTTCATGCAAGGTCAGCGACGTACAGGACCTGATCAGCGTGTACCGTTCGCTGGCGGCGCGCTGCGACTACCCATTGCACCTGGGCCTGACCGAAGCGGGGATGGGCAGTAAGGGCATCGTGTCTTCAAGCGCCGCGATGGCCGTGCTGTTGCAGGAAGGAATCGGCGACACGATCCGTATTTCACTCACGCCGGAACCTGATCAGCCACGAACGGACGAGGTAATCGTCGCGCAGGAATTGCTCCAGAGCATGGGCCTGAGGGCGTTCAGCCCGATGGTGACTGCATGCCCGGGTTGTGGCCGGACCACAAGCACTTTTTTCCAGTCCCTGGCCCGCGATGTGCAGCAATTTGTTCGAGCTCGCATGCCGGAATGGAAGCTGCAATATGAAGGCGTTGAAAACCTTTCACTGGCGGTAATGGGTTGCATCGTCAATGGCCCGGGGGAAAGCCGGCACGCGGATATCGGCATCAGCCTGCCTGGTACTGGTGAGGCGCCTTCGGCCCCGGTGTTTGTAGACGGTGAGAAATACCTCACGCTGCGCGGAGACGCCGTGGCAGAAGAGTTTCTTGGCCTGGTTGAAGAATACGTAGAGAACCACTATCCCCGCCGCTTCCCCAACGATCCATCCTGATTGATGGTCCGCCTGAAAAGAAATCGCCTGGCCGGGCAAGCTGACCGCCATTATTTGTACCAGGAGTCGGTGCAGGACACCGAGGCTGAAATAGATTTCTTCGAAGAGACCTGGGCGGAACTGCGCGACCGGCCGGCCGAGTTGTTGCGGGAGGATTTCTGCGGCACCGCCAACACCGCCTGCGACTGGATAAGGCGCGACCCTCAACACTACGCCATCGGTGTCGACCTGGACGCCGAAGTGCTCGAGTGGGGCCGGCTCAACAACCTGGCGCAACTGGACGGTGAGCAGCAATCACGAATAGAGCTTTTGCAGGAAAACGTGCTGGACACCACTCCTGTGCTGGCAGACATCGTGCTGGCCATGAACTTCAGTTACTACCTGTTTCTTGTCCGCGAAGATTTACTGGACTATTTCCGTTGCGTACACGCGGGCCTGGTGGATGACGGTATTTTCTTCCTCGATGCCTACGGTGGATATGATGCACCCCGTGAGATAGAAGAAGAACGTGAGTGCGAAGGTTTCACCTATATCTGGGAGCAGGCCTCCTTCAACCCCATTGACGCAACGATGACCTGCCACATCCATTTCGAATTTCCAGACCGGTCAAGGATGGACCGGGCCTTCAGTTATTACTGGCGCTTGTGGAGCCTGCCCGAAATCTGTGAACTGCTGACCGAAGCCGGGTTCAGCGATGTGACTGTTTACTGGGAAGGCACCGATAAAAAGACCAACGAGGGCAATGGCATCTACCAGCCGGCAGATGTTGGTGATGCGGATCCGGGATGGGTTTGCTATGTCGTGGCGCAGCGATAGGATCGATCCTGGTACCTGAGTTCTTCCGGCCCGACTGCAGGTTCTGCGGGCGCGACGATGAAGCACAGCGTTCCGGCCTCATCATGGGGTGCAGAATCGATCATGGTTCCTTCTGACCAGGCATCCCCGCGGCGCAACCCGACCCGCTCAGCGGGATTGATCAAGAGTTCTTCCTGGACCTGAACGATTACCGGCTTGCGTTTGACCTTACCGAGGTAACGGGTTCGGGCGACAATTTCCTGCCCGGGGTAGCACCCCTTGGTATAACTCACCGCGCCAATCTGGTCGAACCCAAGCATTTGCGGGATGAACTTCTCGGCCGTTTCGGGACCAAGCCAGGTAACGCGGTTACCAATTTCCAGCGCTTTGAAGCGCTCGGTGCGGCCGTTCGCCGCGCCCGCATCTTCCGGGAAAAAATAAAGCAGTGGCAATCCACCCGGCTGGAATACACCGGGTGCGGAGCTGTCTTCCCCGGCCCCGATGCCGCATACAGCGATACTTGGCTGGACCGAAAATTCGACCCTGGAACGCAATACGAACATCTTGAGGCGCGTCAGTATCCGCGGCAGTAGTTCGACAGCAGCGACCACCAGGTAGCCGTCATCCTGGCGGCATACCAGCAACAGCCCGATGACCTGACCGCGAGGGGTGCAATAGCAGGCAAAGGTGGCCTCGCCCGGTTCCAGCGCGGCAATATCCGCACTGAGCTGAGCCTGCAGAAATTCGCCGGCGTCCCGGCCCTGAAACCGGGCAACTGACAGATAGGGGAGCGGTGTCATGATTAATGGTGTACCAGTTTTGCATGATCTAAATCAGTGTTCTGTATTGTATACAAAACTATTTGGCGATGAAGCAATTTCCGCCTTGAATAACCGTGCCTGAGCCAGTACGCTTCCAGCGATACCCAGACCGTCTGAGATGACCATGAAAGCAAAGCAGCGACCTTTGTCCCCGTTCATGATCGGGCCCTATTACAAACCTCAATTGACTTCCCTGATGTCAATAACCCATCGCGCCAGCGGAGTGTTCCTCAGCATCATCGGCGCCCCCCTGCTGTTGTGGTGGCTGATTGCCGTCAGCAGCGGGCCGCAGGCGTACAACGTACTGCTCGGTTTCCTGGGCAGCCTGATCGGCCAACTGCTGCTGACCGCCACGATACTGTGCCTGTGCTTCCACCTGATTAACGGGATCCGCCACCTGGTGTGGGATACGGGCAGGGCGCTCGACATAAAGACCGCCTACACGGCGGGCTGGCTGGTACTGATCGGTACCGTCTTGCTTTCCGCCATTCTGCTGGGGGTGTTGCTATGAGCATGGTCAATCCCCTGGCAAGAGCGCGCGGTCTGGGCAGCGCCAAAGAGGGCGTGCATCACTGGTATGCCCAGCGTGCATCTGCGCTGTTGTTGATTGTTCTCATCGGATGGCTGATTTACGCGATGATCACACTGGCCAGCGCTGACCATGATGCTGCCAGTTCCTTTATCGCGCAGCCAACAAACGCGGCTTTCCTGGTATTGCTGATCGTCACGCTTTTCTATCATGCCGTGCTGGGCCTGCAGGTAGTCATCGAGGATTACGTGCACAACCAGGTTCTCGAAGTGATTTTATATTTCCTTACCCGTGCCGGCGCCTGGTTTGGCATGGCGCTTGGGATCATCCATGTACTCAAACTGGCGCTGGGGGCCTGATCGATGAGCAAGTCCTACAAACTGCAGGAACATAAATACGATGTGGTTGTTGTTGGCGCCGGCGGCGCCGGTTTGCGCGCAACCATGGGCGTGGCGGCCCAGGGCCTGTCCACGGCATGCATCACCAAGGTGTTTCCAACCCGGAGCCACACCGTTGCCGCTCAAGGCGGAATGTCAGCGGCACTGGGTAACATGGGGGAAGACGACTGGCGCTGGCACATGTACGACACGGTCAAGGGTTCCGACTGGCTGGGTGACCAGGACGCCATCGAGTACATGTGTCGTGAAGCCGTGCCGGCGGTAATCGAACTCGAGCACTTCGGCGTTCCGTTCTCGCGCACCGAGGACGGCCGGATTTACCAGCGTCCGTTTGGCGGGATGACTACCCATTACGGGGAAG
>Ga0209013_10005736_pt1 | contig 10636 bp, 8 predicted proteins | sample Cruoilmetagenom2_FD_187291 | JGI IMG/M metagenome (GOLD analysis project Ga0209013, IMG submission 187291) | Oil polluted marine microbial communities from Coal Oil Point, Santa Barbara, California, USA - Sample 2 (SPAdes) (version 2) | ecosystem: Environmental > Aquatic > Marine > Oil seeps ...
CCGGATATTTATGCCAATATGTGGCAGGGCAGTGTTGAAATGTATGCAAAAGCGGGTGTGTTAATCCCTTTTGATACGTTGGCTGGATTTATGGAATTTATTAAAGAACGTTGCTCAGAGGAAGTTATTGATGAAATCACCTCTTCCGATGGTCACATTTACCAGGTGCCATGGAAGGTAAACCCAATTATGACTTTATACAACAAGGGTTTGTTAGAGTCGGTGGGTATTGATTCATTGCCAAAAACCTACTCACAGTACCTGGAAGCCGGCAGTAAAATAGAATTCGATAAAGATGGAGATGGTTACGTAGATCGTTGGGTTGGATATACAACTGTTAAGGTCATCTGGTACCAGCGACTTTTCAATTTTTATCCTATGTACCTGGCAGCTTCTGGTGGGGCACCGCTGATCAAGGATAATAAAGCTGTTTTTAATAATTCGTATGCTATTGGGGTATTCCATTTTCTTCAGGAACTATACAATAAAAATTATTTTTCACGACAGCAAATGTCAGCAAGCCAGGATCCTTTTATTATGGAGCGAGTTGCCACATTATTTACCGGTCCCTGGCAGGTTCCTTATTTAAACAAATTTAAACCTGAGCATCTTGAATATGGTTTTTATTCAATGCTCGTTCCTGATGACCATGAAGGACCTGTTTATACTTATGGTGACCCAAAAAACATCGTAATCTTTAATACTTGTGAAGATCCTCAAACTGCTTGGGATTTCATCAGTACGATGATAAACAAGCAGGGCGACCTGAGTTTACTGGAAACGACAGGTCAGTTTCCACGAAGGAAAAATCTCAGTGCCGATCCATACTTTTCTGATTTTCTCGCTGCCAACCCTAAGCTCGAAGTATTTGCCAAACAGGTGGATTACATTAAAGGGGTTGACAACCACGAACTGATCGTTGAAATATTCGATATCATCTCACAAGAATATGAGGCTTGTGTAATCTATAATAAAAAGACACCTGAAGAAGCTCTGGCTGATGCTGAAAGGGCGGTGAATGTTTTGTTGGGGGAGTAATGTTGCTTTCCAGATAATTAGAGAACCAAAATTGTGAGAATATTTTGGCTTTTTTGATCACGCACCTTGGGTGCTTACTAATTTGTTGATTTTTTCTTCCTCGGACTAACGTCCGAGACTGTGATCATCGCCCCTTTGAGGCTAATTTTTCTTCTTGAATATTTTTTCTGTTTACAAATCAAAACACCTTTAAAGATGACTTCATATGTATAGTTGTTGTTGAAATGTTAGAACCAAAGGTGCTCAAATAATTAGCCTTTGAAGCTAGGAGTTTCTGATCACCATCACCTTTGGGACTGAGGTTTTTGTTTCCAGTTTTTTCGGTTCATGAATCACAATACCGAGAAATATAGTTTGTATATTTTTTAAATTGGGGAGGGAGTATTGAAGCGCCAAAGGTGCTAATATCATTAGACCTTTTGATGATCGCCCCTTTGGGGCTAAACCTTCTGTATGGATTTGTTCTCTGGGCCATGAATAAAATACCCTGAAACATCTTTCCAAGTATTCAACTTGAACGATAATCGAAGCACCAAAGGTGCAATATCATCAGACCTGAGCAACGCTCAGGGTAAATTATAATTCCGACCGCCAAGCCCCAAAGGGGCGAAATCATTAATCCCAAACATATCGTTCATCGAAATCAATATCATATTCTTTCAGGAAAGAACGGTATTCATCTTTGAACGAACTTTTTTTGTGATGCTCTTCCTGGCTCAAAATATAGGACTTAACAAATTCAACTTGAGATTCGTGAATTGAAAATCCACCATATCCGTTTTGCCAATAAAACTTTTGATATTTCTGTCCCTTTGTTTTTATCCATTTCGATGAATGGGTTTTAACTTCTTCGATGAGTTTCATTAAGGCAATCTTCCTCGACAAAAGACAAAGTATATGAATATGATCTAAATAACCACCTACCCTAATTGGATTACATTCCAGGTTCTTGCATATTCCACCAAGATAGCTGAACAATTCATCCTTAATGTGCTCATCAATAAATGGATGCCTGTTCTTTGTGCTAAAGGTGATGTGGAGGTAGTTTTTAACTAATGATTGTGGCATGGTTAATATCTTTGATTACGCACCTTTGGCGCTTAATATTTATTCTTTTTATTTTATCCCTGGGCTAACGCCCGGGGCTGTTGATTATCGCACCTTTGGTGCTTAAAATGTAATTAATTATTTCGTTAGATATAACATCGATTAAACTATAAAATCACCGCCTCTGTTTCCGGATCAAAAAATTGAACTTTATCCAGATTGAAATACAGCCTAGTTGGTGAGTCGACCTGAACCGCCGCTTCCGGCGAAAAACGGGCGATGATCTGGTTTTCACCTAATTGGGAATAGACTAATATTTCATTTCCCATTTGCTCTAATGCGACAACCTCAACCTGTTGCTCGTGAAAATGATTACCCGCAGAAGCTGGTTTGGATTTGATATTTTCGGGGCGAATTCCAAGTACAACCGGTTTGTCAATATAACTATGAATCGATTGATTTTCCACTTTTGAAAGCTCAATCTTTAACCCTGAACTTTCCTGGTAAAACCAAATGGAACTGTCTTTTATGATTTGACCTTTTATAAAATTAATTGGCGGCGATCCAATAAAACCGGCGACGAAAATATTTTGTGGCTGATTATACAACTCCATCGGTGTACCGATCTGCATGATATGACCATCCTTTAACACAACAATCCGGTCACCAAGTGTCATTGCTTCAGTCTGGTCGTGGGTAACGTAAACCATAGTTGCATTTAATTTTTGATGCAATTTTTGTAACTCCACACGCATTGACACCCGGAGTTTAGCATCCAGGTTGCTTAAGGGTTCATCGAACAGGAAAACTTTCGGATTCCGGACAATTGCCCTGCCAATAGCCACTCTTTGCCTTTGTCCGCCCGACATGGCCCCGGGTTTGCGGTCGAGTAAATCGGTTATCTCCAGAATTTCTGCTGCTCGCCTGACACGCTCATCAATTTCCTTTTTTGGCACTTTTTTTATTTTCAAGCCAAAAGCCATATTCTTGTAAACCGTCATATGCGGATATAATGCATAGTTTTGAAAAACCATTGCTATGCCACGGTCTTTGGGTTGCAGGTCGTTAACGTGCTTGTTATCAATATACAGGTCACCACCCGTGATTTCTTCCAATCCTGCAATCATTCTTAAAATGGTACTTTTTCCGCAACCAGACGGTCCAACCAGTACAAGGAATTCAGTGTCATGAATTTTAAAACTAACATCCTCGACGATCATGGTTTTACCATCATAGCTCTTCGCAATATTATTTAATCTAACTTCTGCCATATTTTAAATGTAAGTTGATCCCTCTGCCTTTAGCATCCCTACCTTGCCGACAGGCAGGTTCCCCAAAGGGGAGAGAATCGTTGTTTTATTTAATAATTTATCCAAGTCTTAGGTCTTTAAATTAAAAAACTCTTTAGGAATATGTGTTATCCGGCAAGCTAAATCGATTTCACCGGATGCAACGATATAATGATCTCCGGCATCAATAATCCCCGTTGTAAAAACCACATCATTTAAATAGATGGATTCGGTCAAGTTATCAGTTAACAATGGACATGCTTCCAACAAAGGGAATACATCTTCAATCCAAATTACTTTTGATGGGTTTTCTTTGTCCAGCAATGCCCAGTATGTCCTGTAAATCCCTACTGTGCCACTGGCTTCCACTGCATGATACAAAATCAACCAACCTTTATCGGTGAGGATCGGTGGTGTTCCGCCTCCTATCCTGTTAATATTCAAGTTACCTTTTTTCGGACGGAGTAATGGGTCATCGGTTGGTTTCCAATGCAACAGATCGGGTGAAGTGGCCAGGTTAATGGTCGGGCCAGGAAGAAATTTCGAATCTTTTCCTGTCTGGAAATACAAAGATCCCAACGGGCGGGTCAGTGCATAATATTTATTGCCCACTTTGCCTTCAAAAAGGAGCATATCCTTGTTTTGATGATCGAGAATGATGCCTTCAAACAAGTAATTTAAACCATCTTCACTTGAATAAAGAGAAGTAGCATGCCTTTCAGCGCTTACTGTGCAGGTAGTCATGTAATATTTTCCATCAATAAGGGAAATGCGTGCATCTTCAATACCGTATTCCTCACTTGTCCGGTGAGGTGCGATGATGTTATCGTAATGTATTTTTATAATATTCAATCCATCGGGAGTTAACTCAAGAGGAAGCAACCAGGAGATAGAAGTCAGTGCCAAAACCGGGGCGGGCAAGTCGGCTTTAATCAGGAACTTTCGGGGATCATCCGCATCAACGTCATTTAAAGGATAAGCATCCAACTTGTAGCCTTTTTTACTCCATCGAATCGAATGGATCATCCCATCAAAAACCGGTTTCTCCAAGGCTTCCGCAATCCTCACCATCATGAGCAGGTTTCCATTCGGTAGTCTTGTAAATCCCGGGTTGAAAGCGCCTAAAACATAAGTTGGTACTTCAATATCTTTTCGTAAGGGTGAAAAATTTAAGTCAATATCAGATGGCCTGAAGACCAATATGTCGGTTTCCAAATTCATTATTCAAAAATATTATATGCCAGAACTCCACTTATTGGATCCTGCGGATAGTGGTTACACAATTCAGCGAGAATGTCTTCATGCGAAAAGGCCACATTCATCACGGTGTCGTTCCCACCGTAATAAATAAAAATTGTTCCGTCCTCATTTCGCAATGCTCCGCATGTAAATACTACATTCGGAACATGGATATAATTCTCCTGTTCAACCTTGCAATCAGCCTGTGATGGAAATAAAACCGGAATATTAGACACTTTCACCTTTGACGGATCATTTAAATCATGTAAAGCAACACCCAGCACATAAGGATTACCATCCATTGTTGTTCTAACTCCATGGAAGATATTTAACCATCCGTGTTTAGTTTTAATGGGTGGTGCACCGGGGCCGATTTTATCGCCGAACGCACTGGGGCCACCATCCTGCTTCATGACCGGATATTTGGAAACTTTCCAATTATTTGAAGACGGATCGGATGTAGTCGCTAAACGTATTTCTTTAAAGATACCTCCTGTGTGTAATTTTCGCGGGTCGTCATTAGGGCGCATCAAAGCAAAATATTTGTCATTGATTTTCTCAGGAAATATTACCACATTGCGCATATCTTTTTCCAGTATCGGTCCGTGCCTGGTAAAAGTTTGAAAATCCTGTGTTGATGCCAGCGAGACCCTTACCCTGTCTTTCTGAAAACCATGATAAGCACTGTAAGTTATAAAATAAGTTTCATCAATTTTAGAAATGCGGGGATCCTCCACACCTCCGGCTTCATTTTCAATTAGTTTTTCAACGTCTGATCCTGGTGCAAACACATCATTTTCATTACATGGAACAAGAGCAGGTCGTTCAGAAACAATCCAGTCGGTGATGCCATTTTCGCTTTTCGCCATTCCAATTATCGAAATACCGTTACGTAAATGTGAACGAAACAACATAAGTACATCATCTTTGAAAACGGTAATTCCTGCATTATGAACCGTAACAACTCGCTGCCCAGGATTGGTCCAAACCATGTTCACATCATGAGCGGTAAGTATTGGATTATGTTCATAACGATGAGTCGGTTCGTTCAGCGACAAATGGAAAACATGATCATTGACCAGAATATCTTTTTTCATTTCTGTTTAATTTGATCGAATGCCTGTAACGAAAGCAGTGCTTCGATGGTTGATTCTGCGCCCGAATTCTTGTTCACCTCTGTTTCCGAAATAAGGCCATCGTAACATCTTCCACTTGCAGGATCATACATTTGCTGATTGGCAATATTTTTACCTGAAAACCATTCTGTAATTTCTTCAGCTCTTCGCAAATATTTTTCCTCATCCGTAACAATGAATGCCTCAATGCAAGCCCAGATCATCGGCCGGAAACCATAGGCAATTTGCGGAAATTTTTGTTGGTCGATGATCTCAAGACGGCCATCAACTTTTTTGATGCTAAAATATGCCGGAAAATTCTCTTTCATCAGATAAGGGTAAAAGTGATCAATTTCCAACAAAGCACTCTCGATATAATCCTTTCTACCCAATATCTGACCAGCTTTCAGGATAGCATAAGCCTGGGAATTTCCGTAGGCATGCCATATGTTTTGCCAGCTCAAATAAGCTCCGAAGGGAAAAATGTCCGCATCACCTTTTTGAGTCTCTATTAATCCGTCAGCCAATCTTTCCATTACCTGCAGTGCACGTTCCTCTTTTTTTACTTGCTGATAATACGCCTCCAAACCAAGGATGAGAATAGCAGCCTGATCGCCCGCAGTGCCCAAAGGTAACCAGGCGGGAACCTCAATGCCATTAATTGTATCAAATGATTTTGGTTTGCCTAAGTATTCTTCAAATATATTTTCTGCCAGCCGTTCACAAGCTATGGTAGATTTCTTCATAAGGTCTTCGTTTTCGCTTTTATAGTTGGATAGCGCCCAGAATGCCCGCCACGACCACCAGTTGGGTTCAGCCAATGAAGTCCTGTATGTTTTGTTGATGCTCAGATCGTGCCAGATGAAATTGTGGAAATAGCCGTTTTCAGCCTGCATATACAAAATGAATTCGGCCAAGAGATCATACTTAGTCTGTAACTCTTTTTCGTTGCTGAACCGGATGGCATCAATCATCATTGCCCGGGCTACATCGTCAACGCACGTAAAGCCCTCTTTGGGTTCTATCTCAAAATCATAATCAGGATATTCGCTGTAAATGTTGATTACCCCGGCATCCTTTCCATTTTCAAGTGTCACGGCAGCATACAAATGTTTCAGGTGTTCTAAGTTAATGGTGCCTTGGTGCTCTTTTTCAGGATTATTTATACAGGCAGTAAGGACAATTATTACTGTAATAAGGCTTAATATAATATTACCAGTTTTTCTCATTTAACGTATTAATCTCTTATATTAAGAAGTTATTTTATCTCGCTAATATATTAACTTATCAAAGCAATTACAAGTATTCCTTTGCCTTAAGTATTTTATGCAAATATATTCATTCAAAACTGTTGAAAAACAGGATATCTATTTTAGAATTATTTATATATTGCCGGACTGATCATGTAACATATTATATGTAATGCACGTTAAAGTAAATGTTGGATTTTCAGACTAAATAATCTAAGACAGCAATCAATGCAAGTTAGTATTAACAGAAATGATGTTATCTTTCCTCCCGATCCGAAAAGGATAATTGCCCGGTTTTTTTATCTCAGTGATGAAAGAGGCATGGATGTTATTGGCAGAGTAATGACCATGTCGGAAAATGAGATTGACATTTATATCAATCAGGTGCTGCGAGATTTTTCCAAACGGCACAGAAATATTTCACAGGTATTCGAAAAACACTTTGAAAAAGTCGGACACCTCATTGACAAATTGAAAATAGATGCAGATAGTATTTCGCTGCATCGTAAATTGCTTATTGGTTCTTATTTCACACATGAGTTTTCTATTGAATCAGCAGCATTCTTTAATCCCTCAATCGTAGAACACCCTGATCAAACAGAGTTGGAACGAGGAAATAAAAGAGTTGTTTTGAGTTTTAGAGCCACTGGAGAAGGGCATATTTCTTCGCTGGTTTTTCGTTGTGGCATACTGGATCAAAGTAATAGCCTGACTTTAGAACCAGCCGGCCAGTTGTTAGATCAGGCACATAGTTCTTTAAAGTATGTTTATAACAAAGACTTTTTTATTGAGCGGTTGAAGGAAAAATTAGAATTTAACCATGTTATTACCCCTGAAAGTGTATTAGACAAATTAAATTTTGAATTTACTTATGGTGAATTGAAATATTATATCGTCAACCTGAAAAAGAAATCAAAGTATACAAAAGCTCAAAAGTTAGTACTTGATCAAATTTTATGGCTTGCTTTATCGCATTATGAAATTGAGTTTTCACTTGATACTGCCTTATCTGAAAGAGTAATCTTTCCTGTGTCTAAATCTGAAAAGAACGGCATTGAGGATGCCCGGTTTGTAAGGTTTACCGATGACAATGGCAATGTAACTTACTACGCTACCTATACAGCTTATGATGGCATGGTTATTTTGCCAAAGTTAATCGAAACTCAATCTTTTTATAAATTCAAAAGTTCGGCAATTCATGGTGAGATAACCAGTAATAAAGACATGGCATTATTTCCAAGGAAGATAAATGGTAAATACGCCATGTTATGCAGGATTGATGGAGTAAATAATTATATCGCTTTTTCAGATAGTATTAATATCTGGAGGACGGCCAAACTCTTGCAGGAGCCAAAATATCTCTGGGAATTTATGCAAATTGGAAATAGCGGATCTCCCCTTGAAACAAAAGAAGGCTGGCTTGTTATTACCCATGCCGTGGGAGCAATGAGGGAGTATGTCCTGGGCGCCATACTGCTTGACCTCGATAATCCGGAAAAAGTAATTGGGAGGTTAAAAACACCTTTGATAATGCCTAACGAGAAGGAAAGAGAGGGATATGTCCCCAATGTAATTTATTCGTGTGGTGCAATAATCCATAACAATCATGTCGTTATTCCATACGCGATGTCTGATTATGCCTCCACTTACGCAACTATCAATTTAACAGAGCTTATTACCGAACTGAAAAACCCGAGTAATTAGAAAGATATTGAATTACCCAACAACTTTTTTTTAACAATAATCGAAAAGTCAGTTTATCTCCTGAAACAACCCGTCAACCTCATTATTGATCAAAGCAGAATTACGCTAATATATCTTTCTATTTCAGTCTAATACCGGGAAGAAAGACTATAAAGTGACCACTCTTTTTGAGTTAACGTGGAGCTTTATCGGGATTTTATGTATTTGTGTTTTCTTTGATCAATCTTTCATACCACTTGAGGCCATACTTTGTATAAAATGTTTCTGAAAGATCAGGTAAGCAATAATGATGGGGGCTCCAAGGAAAACGGCAGCGGCCAGTTTTACACCGAGTTGCGCCTCGGCTCGTCCACCAACTGTAAAAAGCGTTACCAATTGTGGTAAAGTCATCAGTTGCTCGTCGCGAATAACAATCAATGGCCAGAGCACTTCGTTCCACGAACCCATAAATGCCAGTATAGCTACGGTGATAATTGTGGGTTTTATGTTTGGCCAGAGTATCCTGAAAATGATACGCAACTCGCCGCATCCATCAATTCTTGCCGCATCGATCAGAGCCTGTGGTAATCCCTTGAAAGCCTGCCTGAACATGAGAATTCCAAAGGCATTGATCAGGAAAGGGACTGTCAGACTTAGGTAGGTGTCGGTCCATCCCAGTTTTACCATCAGCACATAGTTAGGGATTAATGTGATTTGGAATGGGAGTGACATGGTAAAAATAATGATGAAAAAGATGAGATTCCTTATTTTAAACTCCATGCGTGCTAAAGCATAACCCACCATCGTACAAAACACCAAAGAAAAACCGGTATTGATACCAGATACAAACAGGCTGTTGAACAGAGCACGCCAGATGGGTATTTTACCGATCATCATTTTGTAATTATCCAGCGTCAATTCCGAAGGGAATAATATCAGGTTTCCTATGTCCTGCTCAGGTGACAATGATGCCATGATCATCCAAATGAAAGGATAAATGAAGCTTAACGCAGCGATCGTCAGGAAAAGGTAAATCAGTATTTTTTTTATCAACTTCATTATTCAATCACACTTCTTGTTCAACAAACTTTTTCTGGACGATAACAACAAACATTACCAGTATGGCGAAGAATACGCCAAGCGTAGCCGAATAACCCATGTGGTAATATTCAAAAGCCTGTTTATAGATATATAAAACAGCAGATAATGTGCTGTTCAGTGGCCCGCCTCCTGTTAAGATATAAGGCTCAATAAAAAGTGAAAAGCCACCAATAGTTGATAGAACCACCACCATAAAAATAGTAGGGTTGATCATCGGTACGGTAATATTTATAAATTTCTGCCAGTGGCTTGCACCTTCCAGATCAGCCGCTTCATAATATTGTTTGGGAACTGTTTGCAGTCCTACCAGGAATAATATCACGTAAAGCCCCACGTTTTTCCAGGTTGCCATAACGGCGATAGAAACTATCGCGACTTTCGGATCGATCAGCCAGCCAACTTTACCTAAACCAATCGAAACGAGTATACGATTTATTACCCCGGTTTCGAAACCCAGTAGTTGCTGCCACAGAATTGTAACTACCACACCCGAAATCACAAATGGCATAAAGAAGGCTGCCCTGAAAAACCCCCGCATGAAAATTTTCTGGTTTAAAACTTCTGCCAGCAAGAGCGCTACACCAATTTGAAGCGGAATGTGGACTGCCAGGAATTTAAAGGTATTGAGAATGGCTTTCCAGAAGAGCCGGTCGTTGAAAATACGTTCCCAGTTTCCAACACCTGTCCATTCCATGGGGCCGATGATATTCCATTTAAAGAAAGTGAGCAGCAAAGAAAAGAGGACCGGAAAAGTGGTAAACGCCAAAAGATGGAGCAGGTATGGTGACACCATAAAATAAGGCAATATTTTCTTTTTCCTTTTGCTCATAGTTTTATAGCCATGTTATTTGCGGTTTCAGCCATGATCAACGAA
>Ga0209013_10005737_pt1 | contig 10636 bp, 8 predicted proteins | sample Cruoilmetagenom2_FD_187291 | JGI IMG/M metagenome (GOLD analysis project Ga0209013, IMG submission 187291) | Oil polluted marine microbial communities from Coal Oil Point, Santa Barbara, California, USA - Sample 2 (SPAdes) (version 2) | ecosystem: Environmental > Aquatic > Marine > Oil seeps ...
TTTTCTAATTCTTTACCAGTACCGCTTAGTGAAATACCAAGACGACGTGATAATTTCCATGCTGGACCTGTATAACGAGACATATAAGTCTCCTCCTCTTATTGGTTTTATTTTGTTGTAAAATAAGACCAGATGTATTCAGATTAGTAGACATTTTGTTTTCATGTAGCATCGCCCTAGCAGCCAAGGGTTACACGATACACCATCTATTTTTAAAAATAGAGGAACAAAATAAACAATCTAATCCATACAACTGCTGCATTTATTTTACACAAATCCCATTGTAACTTTATTTTCATAGAAAGTCAATAAAAATGGAAAGTTATCTTTTGAAATTCTCTGTAGATTACCTCTATATAGCATTTGACTTTGTACGTAGTAAAAGATTGACAGGTTCTTAGAAGTATAGTGAAATATAAATATATAATATTTGTGATAAAAGTAATGAGGTTGCTGTTAGAAAGCTGAGAGGTGTAACGATGATACACGAAAGAGACATGATTTTTTTCAAAAATGAAATATTGGAAATATTGGATAATAATATATTTAATTTTGACTCTAGCGGAAAGTGGTTTGACGAATTGTCGATTGTTTTATCTAGTTTTTTTGAAGTTGATTTAGCTACATGTTTTGTTTTTGATACGGATCTATTTTTGGAATTAGAGTTGAATGAGTCAATTCAAAAAAAACAAAAAGCGATTAAATGGTTGGACATTGAGCCTTATTTTAATGAAAAAGATTATGCAGTTATTCCTCATTTGCAAAAAAAGGATTGTGCGAATGGTGAAGTCTTTTTGCTTTTTAGAGATTCTGATAGGTTACCTTTAGGTATGTTAAAGATGGAATCTTCTATTAAATGGAAAGAGTTCTCTCAGACGGAAGGTGTATCTGCCTTTTTCTCCGCAGTGAGTAAATTAATACATACGATTAAAAAATCGATTATTCTTACTCAACAGGAAAAACAATATCGGAATTTATTTAAAGTTACGGAGATGTTTAACTCAACACTAGATTTAAATCTTATTCTTGAAGGTACGTTAGAAGCTATGCAAAAAGAGTTGCCAGATTTTGAAACAATCTTAATCTTAGCAAATGATCAAGACCGCAAACCCTCTGTTCCATTTAAGTTATTCGATTATACAACTGAAAGACAGACTACAGTAGAAGCTTACGTTTCTGGAGAATTTACAATAGATGTAGATAAAAAAATGAATATTCAATTATTAAATATCCCGATTAAAGGCAAACAAGGAATATATGGAATTGTTCAAGTTGCTACACCAATTGATTATTTATTTTCTGCTAGACAGAAGGAATTCGCTTTATTACTAACTTCAGCGACAGGAAATGCATTAGAAAATGCAAAATTATATATTCAATCTCATCGTCTAGTAACGGATTTACAGTTAATTAACGAAACTTCTCATAAATTGAATTCAAATTTAACTTTAGATGATATGTTAGTATTTTTGAAAAATCAACTGATAAAATCATTTCAACCAGAACAAACTTGCTTTGTAATGAAGATAAAGAATAAATATGAAATTGCACCAGCGAGTACAGAGTTTTTCCACACTATTGATAGCCAAGTTTACATTAATTATGTAGTTAGTTACTTTGCAGAAATGAAAGATACGCTGTTTATAGCAGATCTCAATCGCATAAGTGAATTAAGAAATGGATATCGCTCCATGATTGCTATTCCATTAAAAGAGCAAAATGAAATAGTTGGTTTTAGCATTGTGCTACATAAAGAACCATATTTCTTTTCGTTTGATAGCTTTAAATTGATGCAATCTTTAATACAGCATTCATCGCTTGCTATTAGTAATTCGACTTTGCGAAATAAGTTACAAGAAATGGTTAATCGAGATCATTTAACTAATTTATTTGCGCGTAAATATTTGGATAAGTACGTTGAAAATTCTATGGAGAAAGATCGAAGTGGAGTTTTTATATTATTAGATATTGATAATTTTAAACATGTAAATGATACGTATGGCCATCAAATTGGAGATGAAGTTTTAAAACAAATCTCGACCATGATTACGATGAGGGTAGATGGTATTGGTATCGGGGCAAGATGGGGTGGAGAAGAGATGGCCTTATATTTACCCAATACGACAAAGGTAATTGGGGTAGATCTTGCAAAAGAACTAATTGACTCCATACCGAAGGAAACGAATCCAAGCGTGACTGTCTCTATTGGATTGTGTGAGTGGGATAAAAAATATTCCATAGATTTTCAAAAATTGTTTCATTCTGCAGATACTGCATTATACAGTTCTAAAAATAATGGTAAAAATCAATTACAAGTGTTCGAGGCATTTTCCGCTTAATAAGGAAGTGCCTTTTCTTTTTATTCTAGAACGAATAAACTAAATGTAAGCATTTACAACAAAGGGGTGTAAATATATGAATAAGGGTGAATATAAAAAAGAAACGATGTGTGTTCATAGTAGCTATCAATCTGTAGATCATAAAAATAGCTTAGCGGTACCTTTGTATCAAACTTCTACTTTCACTTTTGAAACAGCGGAGCAGGGAGCCAGGCGGTTTGCAGGAGAAGAAGAGGGTGGGATTTATTCGCGATTAGGAAATCCGACGGTTGCGGTACTAGAAGAACAAATTGCAGCACTTGAGCACGGTGGTGGTACACTTGCATTTGGTTCTGGAATGGCGGCAGTAAGTGCAATATTAGTTCACTTAACAAAATCAGGAGATCATGTCCTTTGTACAAGAGGAATATATGGCTGTACATTTGGCTTATTAACTATCTTAAAAGAAAAATATGAGATAGAGCATGATCTAAAAAAACTGACTACTGAAGAAGAAATTGAAGCTAGTATTAAACCAAATACAGTTTGTATTTATATTGAAACTCCAATCAATCCGACAATGGAAATAGTGGATATTGAATTAGTTGCTAGAGTTGCGAAAAAGAATGGCATCAAAGTTGTAGTCGATAATACCTTTTCTTCTCCGTATTTACAGACGCCTTTAGACCTGGGGGCGGACTTTGTCGTTCATAGTGCAACAAAATATATTAATGGGCATGGAGATGTTATTGCGGGATTACTTGTCGGAAAAAACAGGGATGAAGTAAATCAAATTCGAAAAACGATTCAGAAGGATTATGGGGCTATAATTTCTCCTTTTGATGCATGGCTCATTATTCGTGGTGTAAAAACGATGCATATTCGAATGGATCGTCATTCAAAAAATGCAGAACAGATTTTAACTTTTTTAAAATCCTCTTCCATAATTGAGCATATATATTATCCATTTGATAAAGAGAATCCACAATATGAAATTGCGAAAAAGCAGATGAGTGCTGGAGGAGGTCTTATTTCATTTACAGTTAAAGGTGGATTGCAAAATGCACAGAAGCTATTAAATGAATTAAAATTGATAAAAATTGCTGTGAGTTTGGGAGATGCTGAAACACTAATTCAGCATCCCGCAACAATGACACACTCTGGTGTGCCAGAAAAAGAAAGACTTGAAATGGGTATTTCGGATGGATTACTAAGACTATCTATAGGCTTAGAAAATGCGAATGATATTACCTTTGACTTACAACAAGCGCTATCAAAATTATAAAAGAGAAGAAAGACCTGAATCTTCTTCTCTTTTAAGAGATAAGAAAGTATATAAAATTTCTGCATAGTATGTCTAGCGTAAGCCGCCTTGCTCCTGCGCAAAGCTCGTCGCAGAGATAGGCGCTTCCGCTTTTCTTATAAGTGTTTAACTAAAACTTGTACAAAAAGTTCTAACCCTTTTCCATCTTGTTCTGTAAACCTATTCTTAATGGGGCTATCAATATCTAAAACTCCTAGAAGTTGACCATCCTTTAGTATTGGTAAAACAATTTCTGATTGAGATGCCGCATCACATGCGATATGTCCAGGGAAAGTATGTACATCTGGAACAATAATCGTTTCTTTCAACGATGCGGCTTTCCCACAAACGCCTCTACTCAAAGGTATTCTTACACAAGCAGGTAAGCCTTGGAAAGGGCCGAGAACTAATTCTTCCTCAACCATTAAATAAAAGCCAACCCAATTGATTTGATCGTAAAATTGATTTAATAATGCAGATGCATTACTTAAATTGGCAATAGTATTTGTTTCTCCGGTTAAAAGTGCATCGAGTTGTTTAGAAAGCATCGTGTAACTTGCTGATAAGTCTTTTGAATAAGTTGATTTTGTAAACATAATTATTCTCCGTTCTCAAAAAATGTACTGAATTCGTTATAAAATTGAAGCAAATCGTCCTTTTGATGAGCATCTGAACCAAAAACAATGGGTATACTTAAATCTTTGGCCAATTGAATATAGCAAGGAGGTGGATAGCTCTCTTTGCAAAAAGGTTTAGCTAAACCTGCACTATTTACATCTAATTCTAGCTGTTTTATTTTTAATTCATTTAATACTGCTATAATATCTTCATGGTCATTTACTTTATTTAATAATGCATGCTGAAATTTATGAATAAGTGTAATGTGACCAATTCTTTTAGGTTTAAAAATACCTAAGTCGCTCCTTATTGAATCCATCAGCGTTTTATAATACAATTTATACATGGACTGTGGACTTCCTACTTGTTTAATGAAATCTAAGTAAACTGTTTTAGAAAAATCGATGCATGTGTATTTATTTTCATATAGTAAAAAATGGACTGATAGGATAGAGTCATCTAATAAATTGCCATATGTATTTAAAAATGAGGCAGTTTCTTGTTCGAAATTAACAATGTAATCTACTTCTAATCCTGTTGAAATAACAATATCTTTTTTATATTGTTTTTTCAGTAATTGAATATCGTTTATATATTGCTCGAGTTGCTTGAAATCCATACCGCTGTCTTGATCAGGTGTAGGATCTACAAAATTTTCAGGAAGTGGGGCATGCTCTGTAAAAGATATTTCTTGAAAATTGTTTTGAATTGCTTTTTCAATATAAGAGTGAAATGGATCAAGAGTTCCATGTGGGCAATATGGAGTGTGAATATGACCATCTTTTTTCATATAAATTTGCCTCCTAATGATTTAATTACTTTTTTTCAAAGATTTCATTACTTTTCTATTGTTTTATGAAACAATAACATAAAAAGCGTGGTAATATATAGAGGAAGAATTTTTTTGATTTTGAACAGGGGGCTTACGATGAAGTATATCATCCCAGCGGTCATAATACTTTTAGTTATAGCAGTTATAGCTTTTATTATAAGACGAAAACATAATGCTGAAATTGCACGCTTAGAACGTGAAAAACAACAAATTCAAAATAAACCAATTTTAGAAGAAATGACGAAAGTTAAACAACTAAACATGAATGGTCAAACAGAAGAAATGTTTGAAAGTTGGAGAAGTACTTGGACAGAAGTGATGGATGTTCATATGCCAAAGATTGATGCTCTTTTATTTGATGCTGAAGAGCATGTAGATAAGTTCCTATTTTTCCAAGCTTCGAAAATTGAAAAAGATATCCAAGTGTTGATTGATTCTTGTGATGAAAAAATGACGGGAATCTTGAAGGAACTTGAGGAGTTAATTGGAAGTGAAGAAAAGAACCGAATTGAAATGGAACAGTTTATAGAACAGCATCGTGCTGCTAGAAAAACAGTTCTTGCTCATCAATATTCTTTCGGTGAAGCATTGTCTGCTCTTGAAGAGAAACTAGAATCATTTAATCCACATTTTGAGGAATTTGATCAGTTAACAAAAACAGGGAATTATTTAAAAGCAAGAGAAATCGTTATTTCATTACAAAACGAAGGGCAGTCTTTTTTCCATAAACTACGAGACATCCCTACAATTTTACAGGAAATTCAACATAAAATTCCTTCTAGTATCCATGAATTACGTGGAGGAATAAGAGAAATGGAAGAACAGTCTTATTACTTACAACATCTTGAAATGGCAAAAAATCTTGATAGTATAGAGCAAGAACTAAAAGAGTTAAAATTAGAAATTGTTGATTTGAAAGTTGCAAAACCAATTATAAGAGTGGAAGAAATAAAAGATGAAATTGAGACGTTTTATGACTTGCTAGAAAAAGAAGTATTAGCCAAAAAATATGTAGATCAATACAAAGATGAAACTGGATCTCGATTAATAGAAGTTACTTCAGTGACGCGTGCGACAAGTGAAGAAGCAGCATTTGTCCAGCAAAGCTATCGTTTGCCTGAAAAAGAAGCAGAAATTCCCCAAAGTTGTTTAAAAGAGCTAGAAGAATTAAACAAAAAGTTTGAACTTCTTACAATGCGAGTAGATGGGGAACAATCGGCTTACTCTAGCTTACAAGAAGAACTAAACGAGATTTCAGAAGAAATAGATCGACTATATGAAGAACAAGATCGCTTTGCGAATCGCTTGGAAAATCTTCGCATAGATGAAAACAAAGCCCGTGAGAAACTAGATGAGTTGAAAGATATTTTGCATGATACAGATCGTATGCTTCAAAAAGCTAATATCCCTGGTATTCCAGAAGAAATGGATGTTCGTTTGGAAGAAGCTGAAGAACATATTTATGTGGCGATGCAAAGTCTACAAGAAGTTCCGTTAAACATGGGGTTAGTAGAGAACTATTTAGCAAAAGCTGAGGCGTGTATGGAAGAAGTACATAAAAAAGCGAAAGAAATGCTTGAAAGTGTATTATTAACAGAAAAGATTATTCAGTATGGAAATAGGTATCGCGGAAGTCATCCAAATGTTCATTTACGACTACTTGAAGCAGAAGAAGCATTTAGACAGCTTAGATATGCAAAAGCTTTAGAAGATGCTGCTACTGCAGTGGAAGAAGTAGAACCAGGTGCTTTAAAGAAAATTGATGTACTTATAAAAGAAGATGCCTGGCGTACATAATTAGACAATTTGGTGATTTATGATATCTAACATTTTGCATATAAATGTGAACCACCTCACTATAAACGTGAAGGTGGTTTTTTTCCGAGAAGGAGAGGAAATTAAAATGATTTATTTTGATAATAGTGCTACAACAAAAGCACATCCAGAAATTTTAAATACATTTGTAGCGGTAAATGAAAAGTTTTGGGCAAATCCTGCTTCAATTCATGAATTTGGACATCATACAAATGAATTATTAGAAACTGCAAGAGAACAAATAGCAGAAATTCTTCAAACGCCAAGTGACAAAATTTATTTCACATCTGGCGGAACAGAATCTAATAACTTGGCCATTTTTGGCTTAGCAAATAAATACAAAAATAGAGGGAATCATGTCCTTATTTCAGCAATAGAACATCCTTCTGTATTAGAAGCAGCCAAAATATTAAGTACCGAAGGATTTAACGTAGAGTATATTCCTGTAAATAAAGATGGAATTATTTCATTAGAAGAAGTGGAAAAATTATTGAGAGATGATACAGTTTTAGTGAGTGTCATGCATGTAAACAATGAAACAGGAGCTATCCAACCAATTATGGATTTATCCGCTATAGTCAGAGGTAAAAGTAGAGCACTCATCCATATAGACGCTGTGCAAAGCTTCGGTAAAATGAAAGTAAACTTTCATGATTTAGATGTGGATGCAATTACTATTTCCTCACATAAAATTCATGGTCTTAAGGGATCAGGATTATTTGCGCTAAAAAAATTCATAGAAGTAGAACCAATTCTCTTCGGAGGAGGACAAGAGTTAGGAATACGAAGTGGTACAACTCCTGTTCCATTAGCTGTAAGTACAGCAAAAGCAGTTAGAATGGCTAGTCAAAATATAGAGGATCATGCAGAAAAGCTCCAAAAGATGACGAATGATTTAGCTTCATTTTTGCAAACTTTTTCGATAGTTAAACTAATTTCTCCTGAGAATAGAGCGCCACATATTCTTACTTTTTCTGTTCGCAAACTAAAAGGAGAAGTGTTAATTAATGCATTGCAAAAGGAAGGTGTGTTAGTCTCTACAAGCAGTGCTTGTTCTTCAAGGCAAATTAAAACTAGCCATGTGTTAAAAGCGATGCATATTGAAGATGACTATATAAAAGGTGTTATTCGATTAAGTCTTTCAACCATGAATACAATGGATGAAATTCAGCAATTTAAAAAAGTATTTACACACGTGATGAATGTGATAAAAGGAGAGTAAATAGCATGAAATGGGAAAAAATATTAGTAAGATATGGTGAATTATCAACAAAGGGTAAAAATAAAAAGCAATTTATTACACATTTAAAAAATAATATAAAATTTTCATTTACTGATATACCCAATGTGAAAGTAAATGCTGAAAGAGATAGAATGTTCCTTACAACAACAACAGATGAGGAAATGCAACAATTGGTTAAACGTCTGCCGAAAATTTTTGGTATCCAGTCGTTTAGCCCAGTGGCATCTTGTTCGCAGGATTTAGATGATATTAAAGCAACTGCCTTAAAAATAATGAATGGTCTAGAATTTGAAGGAAAAACATTTAGAGTTACCGTAAAACGAACAGACAAAAGATTTCCGATGGACACTTATGAATTACAATCTTATATTGCGAGTTACGTTCTTCAGCAATGTCCTGGCTTAATCGTCCAAATGAAAAAGCCGGAAATTGATTTACGTATTGAAGTATTAAAAGATGCTGTTTATATGATGGCAGAAGTAATTCCAGGAGCCGCTGGAATGCCACTTGGTTCAAATGGTCGTTCATTATTAATGCTTTCAGGAGGAATTGACAGCCCTGTAGCAGGTTATATGTTGATGAAACGTGGTGTTAGAATAGACGCAATTCACTTTCATAGTCCACCATTTACAAGCGAGCGTTCAAAAGAAAAAGTAATGGAATTAGCAAATCGACTTAGCCACTTCGGAGCAACAGTTCGTTTGCATGTAATTCCTTTCACTGATATTCAACAAACCATACAAGCGCAAATCCCTGAAAATGTCTCGATGACAACTACGAGAAGAATGATGATGAAAATTTCAGACTTAGTAAGAGAAGAAATTGGAGCTCTTGGTATTGTAACGGGAGAAAGTTTAGGTCAAGTTGCTAGTCAGACTTTAGAAAGCTTAACGGCTATTAATGCTGTTACGACCACACCGATATTTAGACCACTTATTTCAATGGACAAACTAGATATTATTGATATTGCGCAGGAAATTGATACGTACGAAACATCCATTCTTCCATATGAAGATTGTTGTACGATATTCATGCCATCTTGTCCGAAAACAAAACCTAAACTTGAAAAAGTGGAATACTATGAAAGCTTTAAGGATTTTGATGAACTCATAAAAGAAGCGGTAGAAAATAGAGAAGTCATGTCCTTCCCAATTAAAAAGAAAAATGAATTTGAAAATTTATTATAAGAAAAGCGCAAGCGCCTATTACTGCGTAAGGTAGCAAATGTGATGAGGTATGTCTGTTATGTCACAGGATGTGACATAACAGACATGACCTGCATCGTGCAGGCCCAGGAGGTAGCTCCTCAGCCACCAAAGTCGATTCCCCATTTGACCCCGAAGAGCTAGGCAGAAAAAATAACAAAATATACCTCTATCTTCTTGTGCATGATTTGAATGAAAAAGACCATTCTAATTTCACAAGGAGGTGAGGAACATGACAAATAACAATAACTCATCAAACCAATTATTAGTCCCAGGTGTAAAACAAGCTATAGATCAAATGAAATATGAAATCGCTTCTGAGTTTGGAGTACAACTTGGACCAGATGCATCATCGCGTGCCAACGGATCCGTCGGCGGAGAAATTACAAAGCGATTAGTTGCACAGGCTCAATCACAAATGAATGGTTTTAGTAAATAAAGAACGAGTAAAACCGGTAGCTTAGCTACCGGTTTTTATAATATAATGTGATCGTCGTGTTGCTGGTAGTCTTTAGAGTAAAAAAGCATGATCTTGAAAGAATGATAATCATTAATTTCATACATAAATAATTTCTAAAATTCCTTTTAGTTTGTTGTGAATTTAAATAATATTCAATAGGTCAAACTAATCATTTGTAAATTTGGCCTCAAACAACAATTTCTGAGTTAAAATTAGCATGTGAAAAGTCATTGAAAGTAAGTGATATCAAGGGTTTTTAAAGTGTTCTAATTATTCATAAAATATAGGTAAAAATAACTGTATTTTTAATTGTTTTATTCCTAGATAATTTGAAATGGAAAGTAAACAACGATATAGTTAGATAGTAAGCATCTTGTATTTCCCTAAAATATGAAATGAATGCAGTTCTCCCCTTTTATTTTATTAATTCCTCTCAAATTAAAATCTAAAGTTGGTATGAACAAGTGTAATTGGAGAAACAATAAAAAAGTCTATTTCAAAAATCTACTTTTAAAGTATTTCTTCATTTTTATTTAGTACGATGACCAGAATTGAATACTAATATCCAAATATCTGCCTTCATGAAAAGGAATGTATGCATATTTTTATGAAGAGAATGATGACCGAGGTGTATAAATGGAACCAATTGTAGAAGTGAAAAACGTGACGAAGATTTTTGGTAAATCTCCAAAAGCTGCAGTGGAGTTATTAAAAAAAGGCAGTTCAAAAAAAGACATATTAAAAGAAACTGGGCATACTGTTGGTGTTAAAAATGTAAGTTTTAGCATATACCCAGGCGAGATTTTTGTAATAATGGGATTATCCGGAAGTGATAAGTCCAC
>Ga0209013_10005738_pt1 | contig 10635 bp, 10 predicted proteins | sample Cruoilmetagenom2_FD_187291 | JGI IMG/M metagenome (GOLD analysis project Ga0209013, IMG submission 187291) | Oil polluted marine microbial communities from Coal Oil Point, Santa Barbara, California, USA - Sample 2 (SPAdes) (version 2) | ecosystem: Environmental > Aquatic > Marine > Oil seeps ...
ACTGGTGGCGAAGGTGCTTCCGGACAGTCCGGCACTGGCCTCGGGTATCAAGGTGGGTGACATCATTGTCGAGTTCAACAAGCAGGAAGTGATGAACTCCTCCAATCTGCCGCCAATCGTTGGCAGCTCCAAGGTCGGTGTGAAGCTGCCGGTGATCGTCATCCGTAATGGCCGGGAAAAGACCCTGAACGTCAAACTGGGTGAATTACCGGATGACCAGACCGTTGCACAGGCTAATGTCATACCCGAGAAGAAAAAGGCCAACCGGCTGGGGTTCACAGCGGTTGATCTCAGTGACAAACAAAAGGAAGAGTTGGAGATTGAAGACGGTGTGCTGGTGATCCACATGATCACCGGGCCGGCTTCCCAGGCGGGTGTTCGCAAGGACGATATTATCCTTGCGATAGACAACAAGCCGGTGACCAACCTCAAACAGTTTGAGGAAATAGTCAAGGATTTGCCAGGCGGCAAGTCAGTGGCCCTGTTGGTGCAGCGTAGTGGCAGCCCGACCTTTCTTGCTATCAAGGTGCCGAAAGAGAACTGATTGTCAACGCAGCTGACTGTCTATACCCGCCGGGGTTGTCATCTCTGCAGTGACATGATGCAGGCGCTGGAGCGCCTGCGTCCCGAGCTGGGCTTTCAACTGCTGGACGTGGACATCGATTCTGATCCCGAACTGCGTTCTCGCTACAATACCCGGGTACCGGTGCTGGCAGCCGGGGAGGTCGAAATTTGCTACTACTTTCTGGAGGAAGCGCGCTTGCGCGCGCATTTGCTGTCCCGGCGCCAGCCGGACTGACGATTTTGGCTGGTGAGTGACTTGCCGCAGGGTTACTGTATAATCAATGCCTTACTGTTAACCTGAACCAGGTCCTCAAGACACTTGTTTCCCAACTGTAACCCGTATCCCTGAGCGCTGCGTTCGGGAGCAGCGCGCTTATTTCCATGACAGATAGCCAGCACGTCCGCAATTTCTCGATTATTGCGCATATTGATCACGGCAAGTCCACGCTGGCAGACCGTTTTATCCAGATGTGCGGCGGACTCAGTGACCGCGAGATGGAGAACCAGGTGCTTGATTCCATGGACCTGGAGCGCGAACGCGGTATAACGATCAAGGCGCAGAGTGTCTCCCTGAACTACAAATCGCGCTCGGGGCAGGACTATGAGCTGAATCTGATTGATACCCCGGGGCATGTGGATTTTTCCTATGAAGTGTCACGTTCACTGGCTGCCTGTGAAGGGGCGCTGCTGATTGTTGATGCGGCCCAGGGAGTGGAAGCCCAGAGTGTTGCAAACTGCTACACGGCGATTGACCTGGATCTGGAGGTCGTGCCGGTACTGAACAAGATCGACCTGCCAGCAGCTGATCCCGAAAGGGTGAAGCAGGAAATTGAAGAGATCATCGGTATCGATGCCGAAGATGCCGTACTGGCAAGTGCCAAGACCGGTGAGGGTGTGCAGGACATCCTGGAAGAACTGATCCGCAGAATCCCACCGCCACGCGGCGATGTGGATGCCCCCCTGAAAGTACTGATAGTCGATTCCTGGTTTGATAACTATGTTGGCGTGGTGTCGCTGGTGCGCGTGGTTGACGGCCGCCTGTCACGCCGTGACAAGATTCGTGTCATGTCGACCGGACGCAATTTCCAGGTTGAAAAGCTGGGTGTATTTACACCGAAACCGGTCGATCGGGAGCAACTGGTTGCCGGTGACGTCGGTTTCCTGGTGGCCGGCATCAAGGACATCGATGGTGCACCCGTGGGGGATACCCTGACGCTGGTTAATAATCCGGCGGAGGAGGCACTGCCCGGTTTCAAGACTGTACAACCCAATGTATTTGCCGGTCTGTACCCGGTCAGTTCGGATGACTACGAGAGTCTGCGTGATGCCTTGCAGAAGCTGCGGCTGAATGATGCGGCACTGCATTATGAACCGGAGACCTCGGAGGCGCTTGGTTTTGGTTTTCGCTGTGGCTTTCTCGGCATGCTGCACATGGAAATCGTACAGGAGCGGCTGGAGCGGGAATACGATCTCGATCTGATTACCACTGCGCCGACGGTTATCTATGAAGTGCTGAGCAGTGCTGGCGAGGTCCTCCGGATCGATAACCCGGCGAGTCTGCCGGCGGTTAACAAGATTGAAGAGATTCGTGAGCCGATTATCCTGGCAAACATCCTGGTACCGCAGGAATACCTGGGTAATGTGATCACGCTGTGTATAGAAAAGCGCGGGGTGCAGAAGGATATGCAGTATCTTGGCAGCCAGGTGTCACTGAATTATGAAATACCGATGAGCGAGATCGTGCTGGATTTCTTTGACCGGCTCAAGTCGGTCAGTCGGGGTTATGCCTCGTTCGACTACCATTTTCTGCGTTTTCAGGCCGCACCGCTGATCAAGCTGGATGTGCTCATCAACGGTGAACGGGTTGATGCCCTGTCATTGATCGTGCATCGCGATATCTCACAGTCCCGTGGCCGGGCGCTGGCATCCAAAATGAAAGAACTGATCCCGCGGCAGATGTATGATGTCGCTATCCAGGCCGCAATCGGTGCACAGATCATCGCGCGCACCACGGTCAAGGCGTTACGAAAAAATGTAACGGCAAAATGTTATGGTGGCGATATTACCCGCAAGCGCAAGTTGCTGGAGAAACAAAAGGCGGGCAAGAAACGCATGAAGCAGTTTGGCAAGGTGGAAATTCCGCAGGCGGCATTTCTGGCCGTGTTACGTGTGGATGACTGATCATGACCGCGGATTGGCAGAATCCGTAGTTATCAGCATGGGCAAACGAGGGAACGATGAATATTGATTTTCCGGCATTACTGGTTGCGGCAACTTTTTTTACAGGTTTCGCGTGGGCATTTGATGCTCTGGTCCTGGCGCCACAGCGCCGTCGCAGGGTTGCTGCACTGGTTGATAGAGGGGCTGCCCCGAACTCTGACCAGGTCACTACGACCCTGAAAGAATCCACGTTTGTTGAATATTGCAAGTCATTCTTCCCGGTGATTCTTGCAGTTCTGCTGCTGCGCTCGTTTCTGGTGGAACCGTTCCGTATTCCCTCCAATTCCATGATGCCGACATTGCTGACCGGTGATTTCATCCTGGTGAACAAGTTTTCCTACGGGATAAGACTGCCTGTGTTGAATAGCAAGATCGTTGAAATCGGTGAGCCCGAGCGTGGTGATGTGGTGGTGTTCCGCTATCCAAAAGATCCTTCCGTTGATTATATCAAGCGTATTGTCGGACTGCCGGGTGACAAGGTCGGTTACTACAACAAAATCGTCTATATCAACGATACTCCGGCCGGACAGGTCCCGGCCGGTGTCTACATTGGTGCCGGTTCCGGTATCTCCATGTCGGGCGCCAGCGAACGCCAGGAGCAACTGGGGGACACGTTGCATGATATTCTGGTGATGCCGCGCACGCCGGGTCTCGAGGGCGAGTATATTGTGGGCGAAGATGAGTATTTCGTTATGGGCGATAATCGCGATAACAGCAATGACAGCCGTTACTGGGGTCCGGTACCGGAGTCAAATTTGGTGGGTAAGGCGTTTCGTATCTGGATGAACTGGGATGGCGCGAACAGAGGCGTTGACTGGGACCGGATCGGCATGAAAATTCAATAGGGTAAATCACGGAGGGGAATACTATGCATTCTTTGCATCAACAGAAAGGTGTCACGGCGATTGGCTGGCTGATCATTCTTGGCCTGATAGGATTTTTTGTATTGTTGACACTCAAGATGCTGCCGTCCTATCTGGAGTTCTACAAGATTTCCTCGACGCTGGAAACGATGAAAAAAACTTCGGGTTTCGAGAATCCCGCAGAGATCAGGGATATTGCAGAACGACGTTTTGATATCAGTTATGTAAACTCGCTTACCCCAAAAGATCTGAAAATCAAGTCCCATGGCCAGTCCTGGCTGATCACAGCCAAGTATGAATCACGTGTACCCCTGTTTTTTAATGTTTCTGTGGTGATGGACTTTAATAAACAGGTCAAAGTAAAACGGATTTGAGTAAACCAACCGGCTTGCTGGAGCAATTGCTTGGTCATGAATTCACAGACCAGGCGTTGCTGCAGCAGGCGCTTACACACCGCAGTGCCGGTAGCCGTAATAATGAACGGCTGGAATTTCTGGGTGATGCTGTCCTCGGTGGTGTGATTGCAGAAGATCTGTACCGGCGTTACCCGCAGGCAAAGGAAGGTGAGTTGAGCCGCCTGCGCTCAATTCTGGTGCGACGTGAATCACTGACGGATATTGCCCATACCCTGGATGTTGGACAATACCTGACGCTGGGGGCCGGTGAGCGTCGCAGTGGCGGTCATCACCGCGACTCCATTCTTTCGGACGCTGTTGAGGCGCTGCTGGGTGCCATCTATCTCGATAGCGGTTTTAGTGCGTGCAAGGTCTGTATTCTTGCGCTGTTCGAGGACAAGATGGCATCGCTGTCCGGGGTCGCCTTTCTGAAGGATGCCAAGACACGCTTGCAGGAGTACCTTCAGTCCCGTCAAAAAGCCCTGCCCGAGTATGCTGTCGCCAGTGTCAGCGGCCAGGCGCATGCGCAGTTTTTCAAGGTGACCTGTGTTGTCAATGATGTTGATGTGCCGCCGACCAGCGGGCAGGGCGGCAGTCGCCGTCATGCGGAACAGCAAGCAGCAGAACGCATGCTGGCACAACTTGAAGCCGGTTAGTTATGAGTAACAATTTTCGTTGTGGTTACGTGGCGCTGGTTGGCCGGCCCAATGTGGGTAAGTCCACCCTCCTGAACCGCATACTCGGGCAGAAGATCAGCATTACCTCACGCCGTCCGCAAACGACACGTCACCGGGTGCTGGGTATAAAGACACAGGAGACGGCGCAACTGATCTATGTGGATACGCCCGGTATTCATGATTACAGCGGGCGCGCCATGAACCGGCATATGAACCGTACGGCCAGCAGCGTATTGCTGGATGTTGATGTGGTAGTGTTTCTGGTGGATGGTCTTAAATGGACGCAGGATGATGAGCTGGTGCTGAAGAAGCTTGCCGGTGTGGATTGTCCGGTGATACTGGCCGTGAACAAGATTGACCTGCTGGCCAGCCGGGACGAACTGTTACCCCGGCTGCAGGATCTATCCGGGAAATACAGCTTCGAGCAGGTTATCCCGATTTCCGCCACCAAGGGGGATAACGTCACCGCGCTGGAGCGGACGGTTGAAACGTTGCTCCCGCAAGCCGCCGCGATGTTTCCGGAAAACCAGGTGACAGACCGCTCGGTGCGGTTTCTTGCCGCGGAACTGGTCAGGGAAAAACTGTTCCGCAAACTGGGTCGGGAACTACCGTATGGACTGACAGTGGAGATTGAGTCGTTCAAGAGTGAGCCCGGCATCACCCATATCCATGCGCTGATCTGGGTAGAGCGCAAGAGTCAAAAGATGATTGTTATTGGCAAGCATGGACGCTTGTTGAAGGACGTGGGGATAGAGGCGCGCAAGGATATTGAAGCGTTGATTGATGGCAAGGTTAACCTGAAACTGTGGGTCAAGATCAAGGAGGGCTGGGCAGATGATGAGCGGGCACTGCGCAGTCTGGGATATAATCACGATGAATAGATTGCCGGCTATTGTTCGAATATGACACATACAACAAGGGTTTCACTCGAACCCGCCTGGATATTGCATCAACACCCTTACCGGGATTCAAGCCTGCTACTGGAAGTATTTAGCCGGGAATACGGACGCATCGGACTGGTTGCCCGTGGTGCACGGTCTGCACGGTCACGCTGCCAGAACCAGTTACAGATATTACGACCATTGACGTTGTCATGGAGTCTGCGGGGTGAACTGGGTACCTTGACGGGTGTGGAAAGTCGCGGGGCGGTCGGCGTATTCCCGGGGCGCCAGGTTCTGTGTGCCTGCTATCTGAATGAGTTGTTGCTCCGGCTGATGACCCGGCATGATCCGCATCCCGAAATATTCGATGCCTATGAGCAGGCGGTCATGACGCTGGGCGTGAACGAGGAACAGGCCTTGCGCGTTTTTGAGAAACGCCTGTTACAGTCGCTGGGTTATGGTTTGCAGCTGGATCACGAATTCGACAATGGCACGCCGGTCCGGGAAGACGTGGTTTATGAGTACCGTCTGGAGGGAGGGCCAGTACGCTGTCAACAGGCAAACGATGAGGGCATCTTCATGCATGGCTCCAGCCTGCTGGCACTGCAGCATGATGAGTTGCAGGATCCACAGGCTTGCCGAGAGGCCAAACGCCTGATGCGCGCGGCTCTGGCACTGTATCTGGGCGCGCGCCCGCTGCGTACCCGGGAAGTATTACGGCAGTTGTCGGTTATGTCACAGGCCGGCCAGCATGATGCTGCGGCAACCACTGCTAATCAAAAGACAGGGTGATCATTATGGGACGCGAGGCTGAGTTGTTGCTGGGTGTGAATATTGATCACGTCGCGACGTTGCGCCAGGCACGGGGTACACGCTATCCGGACCCGGTGCAGGCAGCCATCGAATCGGAACGGGCCGGAGCAGACAGCATCACGCTGCACTTGCGTGAAGACCGCCGCCATATCCAGGAACGTGATGTGCTGATGCTGAAAGATATTCTGCAGACCCGTATGAACCTGGAAATGGCGGTGACAGATGACATGCTGGCGTTTGCTGAAAGGGTACAACCGGAGGACTGTTGCCTGGTACCCGAACGGCGTGAGGAACTGACCACCGAGGGCGGGCTGGATGTTGCTGGCCAGTTAGCCCGAATACGCGAGGCCTGTGCACGTCTGCAGGCAGCCGGTATCCGGGTCTCCCTGTTTATTGATGCCGATGCCGAGCAGATTGCTGCAGCCGCGGAGTCAGGTGCCCCCTGTATTGAAATCCATACCGGCCATTTTGCCGATGCCGGTGATGTGTCGCAGCAGGCCGGGGAACTGGCCCGTATCGTGGAGGCGGTCCGCCAGGGTGTTGCTTCCGGGCTAACGGTGCATGCCGGTCATGGGCTGCACTGTCACAATGTGAAACAGATCGCGGCCATTCCGGAGATTCGTGAATTGAATATCGGTCACGCTATTATTGCGCAGGCCGTTTTTACCGGGCTGGCAACGGCAGTTGCAGACATGAAGCGGCTGATGCGTGAAGCACGGTCGTAGGATGCCGGTGCGTGCCTTACCGCATCCTGCAACTACCCATGACCGCGATAGCCGCTGTACCTTAATGTACTGTCAATCACGTTGAGGGCCCGCTCATGGTAGACATTGATGGTGTGTTGATCTTCAGTTTTTAATGCCAGTCGCAGCTCGCGTAGCGATTCCTCCAGTTCCGGGGCATCACAGTAGGCCACGGCGCCGAGCAATTTGTGAACGGCACTCCTGAGCGTATTCAGGTCACCGGCTTTCCAGGCACGTAATATCTGGCGGCGATGCACAGGCAGTTCAGTCAGTAACTCGGCAAATATTTCACCGGAGAAGGACTGTCTGCGTCCCCTTGGCGCCTGGGTATCTTTCGGTAACTCCGGTACCTCGGGCACTGCCGTGAGGGGATTATTGACGGGTGTCAGGGCGCGCATAAAGAATTGCTGCACAGATGCTGCTGCCCGGGTGAAGCATCCTGTACGCGGGCGTCGTGCCGGTTTATTTTTTCCGTCCATAGGCTTGATTATCCTGTTGTCAGCTATTCAGACCGGCAGGGCCGTCATTAGCCACTGCAGGCGATATGCTAATGGAACCTGGCGCGGTTCGCCATGCGGACGCTGTCAGTTAAATCCACTAATTGCTGTCTGATAAATCCTGTTCCTGGTTATACTATAAGACCACTGATAATGACGGATGGACGGGCATGAATTTCCCCACGCTTGAATCGACTGTTGGCAATACACCACTGGTGCGTTTGCAGCGACTGGCGGGTGATACCACGAACACATTGCTGGTCAAGCTGGAAGGTAATAATCCGGCAGGTTCGGTCAAGGACCGCCCGGCACTCACCATGATCAAACATGCCGAGGAACGAGGCGAGATCAAGCCGGGCGATACATTGATCGAGGCGACCAGTGGCAACACCGGTATAGCACTGGCAATGGCGGCTGCGATGAGAGGCTATCGCATGGTGCTGGTTATGCCCGAACACATGAGTGTCGAGCGGCGTGCGGTGATGAAGACCTTTGGTGCAGAGATTATCCTGGTCGGCAAGGAATCCAGTATGGAAGGCGCCCGTGATCTGGCAAAGGAAATGGAGGCACGTGGTGAGGGCAGGGTGCTGGACCAGTTTTCCAATCCCGATAACCCGCTGGCGCACTATGAAGGGACCGGTCCGGAAATATGGCGTGACACGGAGGGCAGCATTACCCATTTCGTCAGTGCCATGGGCACCACCGGTACCATCATGGGCGTCTCGCGCTACTTGAAAGAACAAAATCCGGCAGTGGAAATTGTCGGTGTGACGCCGTCGGAAGGATCGGCGATCCCGGGCATTCGTCGCTGGCCTGAAGCCTATCTGCCCTCGATCTTCGATGCGGCCAGCGTTGATCGTACCATTGAGGTTGACCAGGCCGATGCGGAGCGGACCACGCTGGCACTGGCGGCCCGGGAAGGTATCTTTGCGGGTGTTTCCTCCGGCGGCGCCGTGGCCGCTGCCCTGGAACTTTCGCAACAGCTTGAACAGGCTGTGATCGTGGCAATTATCTGTGACCGGGGTGACCGCTATCTTTCAACCGGAGTCTTTCCTGCCTGAATGATGTTCCCCCGGCGCCGGGTTCTCACCGCGTTATTGCTTGCCTCCGGCATGCTGCTGATTGTCGCCCTGCCGGGTGTTGCCATCGATATCGTGCGTGTGCAGCTGGGCTCACTTGAAGGTGAGGGCTGGTCGGCAGAAGCAGTCACTGTGCAACTCAACTGGCTGGATGAGCAACATGCCGGACTGGTATTGCAGGCACAGAGCGTTGCAATGCCGGAAGCGCTTGGTGAATTGTCCGGGGTCACGCTCACGTGCGCACGTGCCCGGTACACCGCCACAGAGGTTAATTGCACAAAGGGCACGCTCAAGGCGCAATCCAGCGTGCTGGGACAGCAGACTATCCAGATCGCCTTTCGTTACCAGTTTGACACGGGCCAAATCGACACCGGGTTGCTGGGGGTCCGTGTGTTTGACGGAACGCTGGCAATGAAGGCAATGTTGTCAGACACGCACTGGCAGATAGATTTCCGGGGAAAAGGATTGTCTCTGCCAGATGTCACCCGCCAACTGGCTGCCGCCGGTGTCGCAATACCTGTTGTTGATGGCAACGGTCGACTGGATGTCACCGCGCGCATGAACGGCGTGGCGTCGCAGTTCAGCAAGGCCGATGTCGAGATGCAGCTGCTGGCAGCAGCATTGTCTGATGCTGAAGGCAGTCTTGCCGGGGAGAACCTGGATATTTCGCTACACGCTACCGTGAAGACGATGGCAACCGGCATGCAGGTGGCGATGGAGTTAAGCGGGCGGCAGGGTGCGTTGTATATCGACCCGGTTTTTGTAGAAATGCCATCGCAACCGCTGCAGCTCAATGCCCGCTTTGACTGGTTGTCAACGCAGCAACAAGTGGCGCTGCAATCGTTTTCTTACCGGCACCCCGGCACTGTGCAGCTTGAGGGCAGCGGTTATTTCGACCTGGCGGTGGATGCGCCGATCCGCGAACTGCAGCTTGAGGTTCGCCAGGCAGAATTTCCATCCCTGTATGACACCTGGCTGCAGCCGTGGTTGTACGACTCCGCACTGGCTGACCTGGATACGGCTGGACAAATCAGCGGCATGTTACGCTGGGAGCAGGGTCAGCTCCGCCACGTGTCTCTTGACCCGGTCAATCTGTCTGTGGGTGACCGCGAGGGCCGCTTCGAGCTGCATGCCATGAATGGCCAGCTACGCTGGTCCGATACCTCTACGCCGGTACGTTCCGAGCTTGCCTGGGAGAGTGGCAGTGTCTTCGATGTTGCACTGGGCGGTACCCGCATTGTTTTCGACTCTGACCGTGATCATGTCCGTTTGGTCGAGCCGGTTGCTATACCGGTATTGGACGGCGCACTTGAGATTGATGATTTCCAGCTGGAAGCCGGGGCGGACACCGCATTGCGCTGGCAGGTCAATGGTCTGCTGGAGCCGGTGTCACTGTCGCAATTGAGTCTGGCGCTGGGGTGGCCGGAGCTGGCGGGCAAACTCTCGGGGGTGATTCCGAATGTTCGCTATGATAATGGCAGCCTCGAGGTTGGCGGCATTCTGCTCATACGTGTCTTCGACGGTGAAGTGACCTTGCGGAACCTGACGCTGGAGCAACCGTTTGGTCTGGTGCCGCGACTGCAACTGGATGCACGTGCCGATAATATCGATCTTGAGACGCTGACCCGGACATTCTCGTTTGGCAGGATTGAAGGCCGTCTTGATGGCAGGGTTGACGGATTGGATATGGAGTCGTGGCGGCCGGTGGCCTTCGATGCCGAGTTTGCGACACCCGAAAACGATTCCTCACGTCACCGCATCAGTCAGAAGGCCGTGGATAACATCTCCAGCATCGGAGGGGCTGGAGTAGGCGGTGCACTGTCACGCAGTTTTATGCGCTTTTTCGAAGACTTTCCGTATCAACGCCTCGGCATTCGCTGTCGGCTGGAGAATGGTATCTGTG
>Ga0209013_10005739_pt1 | contig 10634 bp, 11 predicted proteins | sample Cruoilmetagenom2_FD_187291 | JGI IMG/M metagenome (GOLD analysis project Ga0209013, IMG submission 187291) | Oil polluted marine microbial communities from Coal Oil Point, Santa Barbara, California, USA - Sample 2 (SPAdes) (version 2) | ecosystem: Environmental > Aquatic > Marine > Oil seeps ...
ACCCTGCGGGACCAGATCACCGCTATGATATGGTGGTCGGTAGGTTTTGTAATAATTTCTATTTACTTTGCTTATTTTTATCCGTTTATCAGTAAGAACACAGAAATACTGAAGGTTTTTGACTCTCTGCCCCCAATGATAAAAAATTTGTTTGGAGATATTGATTTTGCTTCCTCTCCGGCCGGATTCTTTAATCTTCAGCCCTTTTCCTACTTTGCACCGCTCATGATCCTCTTCTATTCCATCTCAAAAGGTGTGGGTTTTGTGGCCGGAGAGCAGGAAGACGGGACCCTGGATCTTCTGTTATCCAATCCGGTATCAAGAACAGGAATGATTCTTCAGAAGGTTCTTGCCATATCAGTTGCACTTGCAGTGATCCATCTTTTTTTCTTTGCCGGAATGTGCCTCGGCCTGGCCCTGTTTAACATTGATCTAAGTATCCTCAGGCTTTCGGAAGCAATTTTCTCTCTTTATCTCTTCTCCCTAAGTTTTCTTGCCATTTCAGTGGCAGCAGGTGTAGCCTTTTTGAACAAAAGAACAGCTGTCGGTGTGGTAAGCGGATTTGCGATGATATCATTCCTGATCAATGCCTATGCCCCTGCAGTCAGATCCCTTGAGATCGCCCGCCTGTTCTCTCCATTTTATTACAATTCGGGCAACTCACCGGTGCTGAACGGACTGGATCCCGGATTGGTTGCTATACAATTCCTGATCTTTGTTTTTTTCTTAATGATCTCACTGATCATATTTAGAAAGAGGGATCTTGTTTCCTGAAACAATTTACTTGATATTAATTGGAGAATAATTTAATATTTCCTCAACATTGAAACTGAAACAATAAAAACATGAACAGGATCACACTGAACGAAAACGACATTCACTTCCTTGAAAAATCCGGCCTTGTATTAGAAGAGATAAGTTCCCAGATGGTTAAACTGGAGAATGGGAATATCTCTGTGCCTCTATTAAGGCCTGCAGGAACTGATGACGGAATTATCAGGTTCTCAAATGACCGAAAGCTGGAATTGGAAGAGACCTTCAATGAACTAAGTCCAGAGTTTACTATATCAAAGTTTGTACCTGCTTCAGGAGCTGCAACCAGAATGTTCAGTGATACTGCATCTTTTTTGAGTCAAATTAAAACACTCCCCTTTTCAGAGGAACTTAAAAAATGTATCGGACTGGATGGGTTGGATTTCAAACATCTGATAGCAGAGAACAAATTTGAGCTGATTCTCGAATATATTCTGACCGATAAAGGCTTGAACTACAATTCATTTCCGAAAGCACTTGTAAAATTCCACAAATACAAGGACATCTCAATGTCACCTGTTGGAGAACACTTTGCTGAAGCGATCAATTATTGCTCTGGAAAAGAAAACAAATCCACTGTCCATTTCACTATTTCTGAAAAATATTCAGATGAATTCAAAAAGGAAATTTCATCACTCGAACCATTATTCAACAATAACAATCATAAAATTTCTGCCGAATTTTCATTCCAGGATAATAGTACAAATACAATTGCCATTCACCATGATGGTGAAACCGTCCTAGACAATGAAGGGAACATTCTTCTTCGCGCAGGAGGGCACGGTTCTCTGATAAAAAATTTGAACACAATTTCTTCAGATATAATCTTTATAAAAAACATCGACAATGTAACTACTATTGACAAGCTTAGTGAGACTATTAAGAATAAAAAGGTATTGGGAGCCTACCTCATTGAAATAAGAGAAAAAATATTCGGATCGCTCAGAACCATCCCCAGAATAATCAAAGATGGAGAATCTATTAATGAAATTTATTGCTTCTCTAAAGATGTACTGAATATTTCATTCCCATCAGATTTCGTCGAATTTGAACTTGAAAAGAAAAAAAGTATTCTGACCGATAAACTTAATCGCCCTATCCGGGTCTGTGGTATGGTTAAGAATACAAACGAACCCGGGGGCGGTCCTTTCTGGATAGAGAACCGGAAAGGAGAAGAAATTCTTCAGATAATTGAGAGATCGCAGATCGATGAGAAATCACAGGAGCAGTGTGAAATATTCAAATCATCATCCCACTTTAATCCGGTTGATATAGTCTGCTCCATAAAAGATTTCAGGGGAAATATATTCGATCTCAATGATTTTGTTGAAACCTCCAGATATTTTATCTCTGAAAAAACATATCTGGACAAAAAGATCAGGGTCATTGAGCATCCCGGATTGTGGAATGGTTCTATGGAAAAATGGATAACAATATTTATAGAGGTCCCGCTGTCAACATTCAATCCGGTTAAATATATAAGTGATCTGTTAAGTGAAAATCACATTCCTGCTAAAGAGGCATCATTCACAGATAGTCTTAAATCATTCAATGTTAAAAGCTAATATCTTCCCGATAAGAGACTGCACAGTAATAATTCTTGCAGGGGGAAAAAGCCGGCGGATGTCTAGCGATAAGAAATATCTGAAAATTGAAGGTTCCTTTTTGATCGACAGAGTAATATCAAACGTTTCAGAACTATTTGTAAATATTATGATCAGCACATCTGAAGAGATCAATTCCAAATATAAAACTATTAAAATTATCCATGACACTTTCTTAAATAGAGGACCACTCGCAGGAATACTTTCAGGCCTTGAAAATTCACCAAGTGAAAAAAACTTCATAATTGCTGCCGATATTCCGGAAATATCCCGGGAACTGATCTCAGAAATGTATCAATTTACAGAAAAATACGAAATTGTTATTCCTCGATCAGGCAGCATGAAACCTGAGCCCCTTTTCGGATTTTACAAAAAGAGCATTATTCCCTATCTGGAAGAAAATCTGTCTAAAGGGAACAATAAGATCCTTGATATCTACAAATATACAACTTTAAAAACTCTTGATATGAAGAGATCAGACTGGTTCTTTAATTTGAACACGGAATCTGATCTGTCCGGTTACTTAACTTACCTGAAAAGAAAATAATCCCAAATCGACACACCCTATATGTAATTATATTTCATGTTAAATTTTTATATGCAATATTATTTCATATACATTTCTTGACTTTTTATTTTCACCAATATATAAACTTTATATGAAATATAAATCCTCTAATATTGATTTTCTTCATAAGTCCGGAACATCAAAAGATCTTCCGGGATGGTTATCAGAATATCCGGAACTTCATATCCAAGTGAAGGCCATCAGAGAATCTCAGGGAATATCCCAGCAAAAGCTTGCCGAAAATGTGGGGCTGACATGGAGATCTATCCCCAATATAGAAAGCGGTAATGTAAATCCAAAAATCTCTACATTAAAAAAAATTGCAGAATTCCTTAATTGTGAACTGAAAATTCTGATGATACCGAGAGAAGAATTTAATAGTCAGGTAACCGCGGATATATCTTCAGATGCAGCAGGCCCATCCTCTGTTCAGAAAAAACTCACTCTCAAAAAAAGATCAGAGAAAAATGATAATTCTGATAATACATACAGCATTGAGAAAAAAAAAGAATATTTCTGGGACTAATCCGGTTTGACTAAAAGGGCACAATAAATTAATATTCTGCAATGAATACATTCACCTTTACAGGATGGTCAGGCTCCGGGAAAACTACCCTTATTTCAAAACTTATCCATGAGCTTTCCGGAAGAGGGTGGAAAGTAATGGCAGTTAAAAAAGTACCCGATAAATATGACCTTGAACCTGAGGGAAAGGACAGTCGGAAATTTTTTGAGTATGGCGCACAGACAGTTTACCTTGTTGCTGACAAGCAATTGTTGAAAATGAGATCAATAAAAAACCCGGATGACCTGTTTGAAATCGAAGCCGAAGATATCAAGGATCACGATTTTGTTTTGATCGAAGGGAGAATATCTTCTGAGTCATACATATTTGAGGTTTTAAATTCGACTATTTCCAAAACTCCAAAAACAGATAAATCACAGCTCTCTGCAATAATATCTGATATTCCGGTATCTGGCGGAGTTAAAAATTTCACCAGGGACAATATAGATGAAATCGCAGATTTCATGGAGATGATAATTAAATCAAGGAGACGAGTAAATGAAAAGCTATAGGAAAGAGTTATGGTTTGAGAGCGGAAAAAGAAGGGAATTAATTCATATTACCCCTCATATTGAGGCTTGTCTGGAAGAGAGCGGCATTAACGAGGGGATGATCCTTTGCAATGCAATGCATATCACATCAAGTGTATTTATAAATGACAATGAGGCGGGATTGCATAACGATTACGAATTATGGCTTGAAAAACTTGCCCCTGAAAAACCTCATTCTCAATACAGGCACAATGGATTTGAAGACAATGCTGATGCACATCTGAAAAGAACTATAATGGGGAGGGAAGTAGTTATAGCCGTAACTGAAGGGAAACTGGATTTCGGCCCATGGGAAGCCGTTTTTTACGGTGAATTTGACGGAAAAAGACGGAAAAGGGTTCTAGTTAAAATTATCGGAGAATAGGGGCCTCACATCACATTTCCGGAGACCGGAAAAGCACTGAAAATCACCGACAGAAAAAAAATAAAAAAAGTTAGATTTTTTGTTTCATTTCAATTTCTATTTATGATAGAATTGCCTTTAAAAAAATGGATATTTATACACAATCATTTGTAAATACCGGTGAGCTGATTTAATCGGAACACAACATGATAATCCAAAGAAGTAATTCCAGAAAGTTTTCATATATGTATAACGAAACATCAAAACCTGAACCACAGGGGTGAATCAATGGACAGAGAAGAAAAACAAATCAATGAAGCTGCTTTAGAAACACGGAAAAAGAAGCAGCATTCAAAGAAAGAGAACGTGATTGAACTTGTCAGTCAATATTGTAAGGGATGCGGATTATGTGTTGACAGTTGTCCAACAGGGACACTTCTGCTTGAAGATAATATTGAGAGCAAGTTTGGAATATCCGTTACGGTCGATGCTCCTGAATATTGTATCGGCTGCAAAATGTGTGAACGGAGATGTCCTGATTTTGCAATATTTATAAACCATGAAAAGGATAAGGACGGAAAATGAGCAAAAGAAAAGTATTCCAGGGAAACATTATAGTTGCAAAGGCTGCAATCGCTGCAGGGTGTAACTTTTTTGCAGGTTATCCAATTACACCTTCATCTGAGATTGCTCAACATCTTTCAAGAGAATTTCCAAAAATGGGGCGTGATTTTATCCAGATGGAGGATGAGATCTCAGCATTAGGAGCATGTATCGGCGCATCACTCTCAGGGAAAAAAGTCCTCACAGCGACAAGTGGCCCGGGTTTCTCATTAATGCAGGAACATCTAGGACTTGCTGTAATGACTGAAATTCCGCTTGTAATTGTTAATGTAATGAGAGGCGGACCGTCAACAGGTATTCCCACTAAACCCTCACAGGCTGACATGATGCAGGCAAGATGGGGCACTCATGGGGATCATCCGATAATTGTCCTTTATCCGGCTTTTGCAGACGAGATATTCTCCGAAACCGTAAGGGCATTCAACCTTTCTGAAAAATTCTGGAACCCGGTAATTCTTCTTCTTGATGAGGTAATAGCAAAAGCACATGAAGATATTGAACTTCCGGCAAAAAAAGATATTAACATTTATAAAGAAAAAGTAAATGTGATCAAAGACCTTAACATTTATGATAGAAACATTGGAGAGAATCCACCCAGAGTTGATTTTTTCAAGGGATATCCGATCCATATTGACGGACTTGAGCACGACTCACATGGTTACCCTACTTCCGATCCCGCGATTGCAGACAAAATGCAGCATCTTAGAATGCAGAAGATCTACCATTACCAGGATGAGATCATAAAATTCAAAGAATATTATATGGATGATGCCGAGATGATGATATTCTCTTTCGGTGTATCCGCCAGATCTGCACTGAGTGCAGTGAAAATTGCAAGGGAAGAAGGGATCAAAGTTGGTTTGTTCCAGGCACTTACAATATGGCCATTCCCAAAAAAAGCACTCCAGGAAAGATTCAAAAAGATTAAGAAAGTTCTGACTGTAGAGATGAACATGGGGCAGATGAAATATGAAGTAGAGAGAGTATCACCGGATGATGTGAAAAAAGATACTTTGCTTAGAGCAAACGGAATACCTTTTACTCCACAAGAAATAGTTAATTCCATTAAGGAGTTTTCAAAATGAACAAATACGAAAAATATATAAGATATCAGACATTTCCCACTCCATGGTGCCCGGGTTGCGGTGACGGTGTTGTCCTCAAAGCTATCGCGATGGCATTTTCCGACCTGGACCTGGACCCTAACGATATTATCGTTATTGCCGGTATCGGTTGTTCCGGCAGAATGCCGACATTTTTTAATACCAACACTCTTCATACAACTCACGGCAGAGCTCTTACCTTTGCAACAGGTGTAAAACTTGCAAGGCCTGAGAAAATGGTAGTTGTTATCTCCGGAGACGGTGATGCAATGGCTATCGGAGGGAACCACCTGATCCACGCTGCAAGAAGAAATATCGGTATTAAAATGATCCTGATCAATAACGGTGTCTACGGAATGACAGGTGGGCAGGTATCTCCCCTTACTCCTCAGAAATTTATTACTGAAACAACTCCTTATGGAAATATTGAACCAAAATTTCACCCGGCGGAGCTAATGATAGCTGCAAGAGCTACCTTTGTTGCAAGAGAAACGGTGAACAGAACAGTTCAGCTTAAAGAGGTGATAAAAAAATCATTACAGCATAACGGATTCTCAGTTGTTGAGGCGATAAGTAATTGCCATATCAACCTCGGAAGAAAAAATAAAATGAAAAATCCTGTTAATATGACCAAATGGATAGCTTCCAGGACTGTTACCAAAGAACAATATGAAAAACTGGCACCGGAAGATAGAGCTCACAAATACCCTGTAGGTATTCTCCAGGAGGATACAGCCAGATATGAATATTCGGAACTCTATCACAAACATATAATCCCAGCGGCAAAAGAAGCAGCGAAAAAAGAAGCTGCCGCCAGAAACAATAAAAAATAGGACGAGGTCAAAATGGAAAGATATGAGATAAGATTGGGAGCAGTCGGAGGTCAGGGTATAATCACAGCTGGAGCACTACTTGTTGATATTGCAGTTGAAAAAGAGGGCAAATATGCAATTGAAAGCCCTACATACACTGCGACCGTCAGAGGTGGCCCGACCAAAGTTGATGTTATAATCTCTGATGAGAAAATAATATTTCCTCAGGCGAGTCAGATCGATTTTTTCATCTGCACATTTCAGAAACCTTACGATCTGTACAAAGAAAGGCTGAAAGATGATGCAATAGTAGTAGTTGATTCTAATCTTGTAAAAGACCTCGGGGATACAAAGAACTGGAAACTGCATAGAGTACCTATTATAAATGAAACAAAAAAACACTTAGGAAATATTGTATTCACTTCTGTTGTAACACTTGCAATAACCCAGAAACTTACAAATATTGTTGACTACAAAAATATGGTTAATTTTATTAAGCATTGGGCACCTAAAGGGACTGCCGATATGAACCTTAAAGCTGTAGAGCTGGGTAGAAGTTTAGTCTGAATGGACAATATCACAAAAAACTTCGTTGAAGAATTAAAATGGCGGGGAATGGTCCACGATATAATGCCCGGCACGGAAGAATTCCTCATGAAAGAGAGTACATCCGCTTATGTGGGGATCGATCCGACTGCAGATTCTCTACATATAGGACACCTTGTTACTGTTATGATACTGAAGCATTTTCAAATGTGCGGGCACAAACCTATAGCCCTCCTTGGAGGAGCAACAGGAATGATCGGAGATCCTTCAGGGAGATCGGATGAGAGGAACCTTCTAAGCGAAGAAACTCTCAGGAGTAATCAGGAAGGTATACAAAAACAATTGTCTAAATTCCTTGATTTCAGTGATAAAACAGAAAACAGCGCAGAACTTGTGAACAATTACGACTGGATGAAGGATTATTCCTTTCTCAGCTTCATCAGAGAGATAGGGAAACATATAACTGTAAATTATATGATGTCTAAAGATTCTGTTAAAAAAAGGATCGGCGAGGATTCAAAAACAGGCATGTCATTTACCGAGTTTACCTACCAATTGGTGCAGGCAACTGATTTCCTTGAACTGTATAGAACAAAAAACTGTCATCTTCAGATGGGCGGCTCTGATCAATGGGGAAACATTACAACCGGTACAGAGCTAATAAGAAGAATTGACGGAGGCGAAGCATATGCCCTTACATGTCCTCTTATTACCAAGAGTGATGGTTCCAAGTTTGGTAAAACCGAAGGAGGGAATGTCTGGATCGATCCCGTCAGAACATCTCCGTATAAATTCTACCAGTTCTGGCTGAACAGTTCCGATGAAGACGCGGAAAAATATATAAAGATCTTTACTCTTCTGAACAGGGAAGAGATCGAAAAACTAACTGCCGAACACAAGGAAGCGCCCCACATGAGAATTCTTCAGAAGAGACTCGCAGAAGAGATCACTACTTTTGTTCATTCAGGAGATGAGCTGAAGACTGCAGAGGAAGCATCCAGGATCCTGTTCGGAAAGGGGACAAAAGAGACATTACTAAATATATCCGAATCCGATTTTTTATCTATTTTCGAAGGGGTCCCCACATATGAGGTTGAAAAATCTGAACTTAAAAATGGGATAAATATACTGGACCTTCTGGCTGCCCACACATCAGTTTTCTCTTCAAAAGGAGAAGCCCGCAGAATGATAAAGGGCGGTGGAGTTTCGATCAACAAAGAGAAAGTATACGACCCGGAAAAAATGATCAACATCTCTGATGTAATGAATAATAAATACATTCTCGCTCAGGCAGGGAAAAAGAAATACTCACTTATATCAATAAAATAATTGCAGTCTTTTCAATTTAAACTTATATGTTCTTTTAGATATTATCTCCGGTCAGGAATAGTGCCGACTTAAAGATGATCTGCTTAATTTTACTATTCAGAATATCACTTTTTCCGATATCAAATAAAGTAAAAATGATCCCGGATGAATTCCTGAATCTTTCAAGATCTTTTTTGGAAACCGGATTCCTTGAAGGTGAATTAAGCCTGAGAGGATTGATATACTGTCCGTTCCTCTGAAGGCCATAGTGGAGATGAGGCCCTGTACTTCTGCCGGTATTTCCCACATATCCGATTACTTTCCCCTGCCCTACCCACTTTCCTCTGCTAACCCCTTTTTTAATCCCATTCAAGTGATAATAATGGGTCCTGTATCTGTTCCCGTGAGAGATTATAATATGCCTTCCCCTGATACCGTCATATCCAGTCCGGATCACCCTGCCGTCAGCCGTTGCCCTGACTATTGTTCCTCTCGGTGCACCAAGATCGATGCCCTTGTGAGCAGCGGAGAAACCCGTCACAGGATGTCTTCTGTAACCAAATCGTGATGTGAGACGCATGAAAGGAAGCGGGCACCTCAGGAACATTTTTTTTACTGCACGTCCATCAGGATGATAATAAGAGCTTTTCCCCGGTTCTGCAGCAAAACGGACCACATTGGTCTTTTTACCTCTGTTAACAAATTCCGAGGCAAATATTCTCCCGTACCCCGAAAACTTCCCCTGAAGATAGTTTTTTTCGAGCAAGATCAGGAAAGTATCACCCGCCCTGATATCTCTGTTAAAATCAATATCATATTCGTAGAGAGTTGCAAGGTGTTCTGCCAGTTCACCGCCTCCGGGGCCGGATGATGTAAGAGTTTCATACAATGAACCGCTAATAGTGCCTTCTATCAGCTCTACTTTGATAACATAAGGAATTATTGTCACCGCTCCGCTTAAATGGGAGTTCCCACTCCTGGCCACCTCAAGATAACTATTTTTTTCAATGTTGTATCTGAACGATCTGAAACCATCCGCTCCATAATTTATTTCAAAAGTATTCCCGGCCTTGATCTTCTTCAGATCATAGAGAGCTCCTGTTTTATTAACTATTCTATTGGCAAGAGCTCTCTTGATCCCCTCATCGGACAGGATTGAGAACAGGTTCTCACCTCTCCTTACTACTCCCCGAAATGTCAGAGTATCTTCTTCAGGCCTGGAAATGTCAGTTTTCTGGGCGATCTCTTCCTTCTCATTTATTTGCGGGCCTTCATGATCATTATGTCTGCATGTCCTGACCGAAATTATTACTACAAGAAAAATCAGCATAATTATCAAGAAAAATCTTTTTCTTTTGAACGATTTATCTGTACTATCCATAGTTGTCTATTCTAATAAATATTTCTTTCCAAAGCAATCCATATTCCAATACAATCTTGCCTTAACTTAATGTTCTGATATAATATTGTTAACATGATCAATTATTTAATGAAAAAAATATTCGGGACCAGTAATGAGAGAGAATTAAAGAAACTTGCCCCAATGGTTGAAGAGATAAACGGCCTGGAACCTGAAATAAGTGCATTGTCCGATGAAGAACTTAAAGGGCAGACAGCAAAATTCCGTGAGAGGTTGAAAGCAGGAGAAACACTCGATGATATTCTCCCGGAAGCTTTTGCAGTTGTCAGAGAGACCGGAAAAAGAGTATTAAACATGCGCCATTTCGATGTTCAGCTCCTCGGAGGTATCATACTTCACCAGGGTAAGATAGCAGAGATGAAAACAGGTGAAGGTAA
>Ga0209013_10005740_pt1 | contig 10633 bp, 9 predicted proteins | sample Cruoilmetagenom2_FD_187291 | JGI IMG/M metagenome (GOLD analysis project Ga0209013, IMG submission 187291) | Oil polluted marine microbial communities from Coal Oil Point, Santa Barbara, California, USA - Sample 2 (SPAdes) (version 2) | ecosystem: Environmental > Aquatic > Marine > Oil seeps ...
CCTATTTACGCCCGTTATATGATGCGTTACACGATGTACTAGGTGCAGAACAGACGGATCGATTGATGGAAAGAGGAACGATTGAAATTGCACCTCTAGCTTATATGAGAGGTAGAACACTCGATGATGCATTTATTATATTAGATGAAGCTCAAAACACGACCAAAGCACAAATGAAAATGTTTTTAACTCGCCTTGGATTTGGTTCAAAAATGGTCATTACTGGGGATAAAACCCAGATCGATTTACCAAGAGGTGCAGAATCGGGATTAATTGTTACAGAGAAAATCTTGCAAAAAGTTTCCGGTATCCATTTTCAATATTTAGAACAAGGGGATATAGTCCGTCATCCACTTGTAGCGAAAATTATACAAGCATACGAAGCGCAGTAGTCATATAATTGACTACTGCTTTTCTTATGTTTAATATTGGTATATTTTTAACTTGTTGCAAAAATAAGGTATAATAATAGAATCAGTTATGTGGGGGTTGAGATAGCGTGAAAACTTTTTTACAAAAATGGAAAGAATGGAGTAATCATAAATATCTGCCATTTGTAATCATCCTTATAACAGCAATTTGCATTTTTTTCTTAATCATTGACAATGTAAAGGAAAAACAATACGACATAAAACTATTTCAACTATCCCCGGATACAATTCGTTCGGTAAAAACAATGGAAGATACCGTGAAAACAGAAGAAGAACGAGAAAAAGTAGAAATGGACGTTCTGCCAGTATATGAATTTCAAGAAGAAACAGCTGATAATCAGGCGGCTATTATTGGATCTATTTTTGATAATGTTATTGCAGTTAAGAGCGAGACAGTTCCTGCAGATGAGACAGACGAAGCAGGTTTTAAACTGAATCAATTAAAGAAAGAAATGGAAATACTGGCTGAAAATGCTGCTTATGTTCGGTTAAGTGATGAATCTTTAACGGTGCTTTTAAATCAAACCTCTGAAACACTCACTCAATCAAAAGATGCACTGATGACGCTTGTGAGTTCATTACTAAGTGAACCTATTCTTACGGAAGATTTGCCTGAAAAGAAAATGGAAATGCAACAAAAGATTGTGCAAACATTTGATTATTCAGAGGATTATATGAACGTTATTTCATCAATTGCGCGAATGAGTATTGTGGAAACGGAAATGGAAAATGAAGTACTTACAAAACTTCGAATAGAACAAGCTATAGCAAGTGTAGAGCCTACTCGAATTCTACAAGGGCAAATACTGGTGCAAAAAGGGGAAATTATTGATCGTGAAGTGTATCGACAATTAGAATTACTAGGTATGCTAACGAATAAGACTTCATATAAACCTATTATTGGTACTATGCTATTTGTTTTGTTAACGATGTGGGTAGTCTATGTTCAAACGACTATTCGTCTAGAAAAAATAATTGATCGTTCGAAAGCATTAATCGTTGTTTCATTTAGTTTAATCGTTTCTGTATTAATGATGAAAGTATTACAAATAGTTTCCAATAATTTCGATGTAATGATTGGGTTTTTATTTCCTACGGCAATGGTTTCGATGCTCGTTTATATTTTAGTGGATGAACGAGCTGCATTTATTACAAGTTTTGTCTCAGCTGCTTATGCTGGAATTGTTTTTCAAGAGGGCTATTCAACTGTGATTCAAATGGAAGTCTCTTTATACATACTATTTGGAGGGATTGCAGGGATTTATGCACTTCAACGACTGAATAACAATTCTCAAATACTTCGCTCAAGCTTGATAGTTTCGAGTGTAAACATATTATTTATTACATTTTATTTATTAATGACGAAAACAACGTATGAATTTACAGATATCGGTTTTTATATTGGCGCGGCGGTTTTAGCAGGTATATTATCTGGAGCTTTAACAATTGGAATTTTACCATTTTTTGAATCAACATTTGGTATTTTGTCGACAATAAGGCTAATTGAATTATCGAATCCTAATCATCCACTATTAAAGAAAATATTAACGGAAACTCCAGGTACATATCACCATAGTGTAATGGTTGCGAACTTAGCAGAAGCTGCATGTGAATCAATAGGAGCAAACGGATTATTGGCTAGAGTTGGTTGTTATTATCATGATATCGGAAAAACGAATCGTCCTGGATTTTTTATTGAAAATCAAATGAATGGGTACAATCCACACGACAATTTACCACCTGAGGCGAGTCGCGATATAATCATTGCACATGCTGTTCATGGAGCTAATATTTTGAAAAAAAATAAGATGCCAAAAGAAATTGTGGATATTGCTGAACAACATCACGGAACGAGCTTGTTAAAATTCTTTTACCATAAAGCGAAAGAACAGCATGGTTCAGTGGAAGAGGAAGAGTTCAGATATCCTGGCCCTAAACCACAAACGAAAGAAAATGCGATAATATCAGTGGCAGATAGTCTAGAGGCTGCTGTAAGAGCCATGAAAGAGCCTAGTGGCGAAAAAATTCACACAGTTATTCAGTCCATCATTAAAGACAAGTTACAAGATGGCCAATTTGATGAATGTGATTTATCACTTAAGGAAATAAAAAAAATGGAAGAAAGCTTTTGTACTACAATGAAGGGTGTTTATCATTCAAGGATTGAGTATCCAAAATAATAAAAATGGGGGGCAATTACAATGCTAGAGATAGATTTAATGGATGAAACAAATACACTTACAACAGATTTAATAGAACTTGTAGAAAAGGTTTTACAATCTGCTGCTGTCCAACAATCAGTAAAAGAGGGTAGCGAGCTAAGTGTTAGCTTTGTTACAAATGATGCAATTCAAGAGATTAATAAAACATATCGTAAAAAAGATGTGCCTACCGATGTTATTTCTTTTGCTATGGAAGAAATGGGAGAAGGAGAAATTAAAATTATAGATGCTGATATTCCTACATTATTAGGAGATATTATCATCTCGGTAGAGCGTGCAAGTGAACAAGCTGAATCTTATGCTCATACATTTGAAAGAGAAGTTTGCTTTTTAGCAGTACATGGTTTTTTACACTTACTTGGGTATGATCATGGAACAGAAGAGCAAGAAAAAGAAATGTTTGGCCTGCAAGAAACTATACTACAAGCATACGGTTTGAAACGTGAAGGCCATGAACTTTCGTAAGTTTTTTAAGTCCTTTTCATATGCTAGTAAAGGAGTTATACATGCTATAAAAAGTGAACAAAATTTCCGTGTTCATTTACTTGCAGGAGTAGTTGTATTATTAGCTGCTTTAGCAACTGGACTCTCAAAGTTGGAATGGATAATCATTGTGATATTAATATGTGGTATGTTCATGATAGAATTAGTAAATGCTTCAATCGAACGAGTAGTAGACATAGCGTCACCTGATTTCCATGAGTTAGCGCGCCAAGCGAAGGACCTAGCTGCTGGAGCATGTTTGGTATACGCTATTTGTACTGTTATAGTAGGTTTAATCATATTTATCCCGAAATGGTGGGGAATCTTATTTTAGAGGTGACTAAGTTGAATAAAGAAATATTAATGGATGCTTCTAAAGTTGCAAGAGAAAAAGCATATGTTCCGTATTCGAAATTTCCAGTAGGAGCAGCACTTTTGACAAAAGACGGAGAAGTTATTCATGGCTGTAATATTGAAAATGCTTCTTATGGATTAACGAATTGTGCTGAACGAACAGCTATTTTCAAAGCAGTTTCAGAAGGCAAAACAACATTTGCAGCTATTGCAATTGTAGGGGATACAGACGGACCGATCACCCCGTGTGGAGCATGTAGACAAGTGCTCGCGGAATTTTGTGATGGAAGTATGCCAGTGTATTTAACAAATTTAAAAGGAAATGTATTAGAAACAACGGTTTCAGAATTGTTACCAGGAGCTTTTACAACGGAGGATTTAGACTATGCAGCAAAACAATGAAGGCTTTAAATCAGGATTTATATCAATTATTGGAAGACCAAATGTAGGGAAATCTACATTTTTGAATCGAGTAGTAGGACAAAAAATTGCAATAATGAGTGACAAACCTCAAACGACTCGAAATAAAGTACAAGGCGTATTAACGCTAAAAGAAAGTCAAATGATCTTTATCGATACACCTGGTATTCATATACCTAAGCATAAACTTGGTGACTTCATGCTAAAAGTTGCAAAAAACACACTTCGTGAAGTGGATGTCATTATGTTTATGGTCAATGCAACAGAAGCAAGAGGAAAAATTGATGATTATATTATGGAAATGCTTGAAAACAACGAAACTCCTGTATTTCTAGTGATCAATAAAATTGACCAAATACACCCAGATGAATTAACAAAAATTATTGATTCGTATAAGAGAAAATACGATTTCGCTGAAATAATTCCAATCTCTGCTCTACAAGGAAATAATGTAGATAATCTTCTCGAAACGGTCCAAAAGTATTTGCCAGAGGGTCCACAATATTACCCAGCAGATCAAGTGACAGATCATCCAGAACGTTTTATCATTTCTGAATTAATTCGTGAAAAAGTATTGCACTTAACACGTGAAGAGATTCCGCATTCAATTGCTGTAGTAATTGATAAAATCAAAAAAGAAGAAGATACAGAAAAAGACATGATTCGTGTCCAAGCAACGATTATCGTAGAAAGAGATTCCCAAAAAGGAATTGTTATCGGTAAAAAAGGGGCTTTACTTAAAGAGGTTGGTACAAGAGCTCGAAAAGACATCGAAATGTTACTTGGAACGAATGTTTATTTAGAGCTATGGGTAAAAGTACAAAAAGATTGGCGCAATAAATCAGCCCACTTAAAAGACTATGGCTTCAGAGATGACGAGTATTAAGAAAAGCGAAAGCGCCTATCACTGCCCCGACAGGCAAATGGGGAATTGCGAGGAGGCAGTTCCTCAGCCACCGCAGCAATTCCCCATTTGACCCCGAGGGGTAAGGCGCTGTAGCTAGACAATAAGAAAAGCGAAAGCGCCTAGTTAGTTAAGAAAGAAGGGAAGGCAATTGCTCCAAAAAGTAGAAGGGATTGTCTTGAGAGCTTCTTCCTATGGAGAGTCCGACAAAATTGTTACGATCTTTTCACGCGAGTTAGGCAAGAGAGCAGCTATGGCTCGTGGGGCTAAAAAGCCAACGAGCCGTTTAGCCTCGGTTTCTCAACCATTTACTTATGGATACTTTTTAATCCAGCAAGGGAGAGGTATGGGTACGCTTCAACAAGGTGAAATTATCGATTCGATGCGGTCAATTCGAGAAGATATATTTACTACTGCCTATGCGAGTTTTATTATGGAGCTTGTAGATAAGCTAATAGATGATGAATCTCCAAAACCCCATCTATTTGACATTTTACACCAAGCACTTCATGCAATTTCAGATGACTATGATCCAGAAGCTATTAGTCTTTTTGTCGAGTGGAAGATGCTAGCAACTGCTGGAATATATCCAGTCTTGCACCAATGCGTAAATTGCGGAGCAACGGACGGGGAATTTGCTTTTTCTTTTGCACAAATAGGATTCTTATGTCACCGATGTTTTTCAATTGATCGATATTTAATCAGATTGACTCCTGCACAAGTTAAGTTAATTCGCACATTTTACACTGTTCCGATTGATCAAGTTGGGAAACTAACGCTTAAAAAAGAGACGAAAAGTTTTATCAAAAAAATTATTCGCACGATTTATAGTGAACAAGTCGGGATCCAATTGAAGTCTCAAAAGTTTTTAGATCAAATGGAGAGAACCCCAGAATTTTTCACACCAAAAAAAGATCCAAGTTCAGAAGAGAATTAACTCTTCTAACTTGGATTTTTTCGGTAATTGTGTAACTTGCGCTTTTCTTAAAGTATAAAAAATTCATCTACTTGAAACAAAGGATGTACGATTTTTTTAGATCACTCTGGACAGTACTGAAGTTTACACTTTAACTCAAAAGAAAAAGAGGAGGAGCTTAAGCAAATGACTGCGTCACTTGCTCAAGCTCCTCCTCTCTAGTCTTTCTCGTTTATCCCATTACCATAAGTTTGCTCCAAAGCGAACCGGTAACGTCCATATAGAAAAAGGGCGCTTCCGCTTTTCTACAAAGTATCTGTCTAGCTCCAGCGCCTTGCCCCTCGGGGTCAAATGGGGAATCGACTTTGGTGGCTGAAGAGCTGCCTCCTCGTGATTCTCCATTTGCCTGTCGGGGCAGAGATAGGCGCTTCCGCTTTTCAAGTTAAAATTGCAGTTTTTCTTCAATATATCCTTTTACATCTGCAATCGGCATTCTTGTTTGTTCCATAGAATCACGGTGACGAACTGTTACTTGGCCATCTGTCTCTGAATCGAAATCATATGTGATACAGAATGGAGTTCCAATTTCATCTTGACGACGGTAACGTTTACCAATTGATTGAGACTCATCATAATCCACCATAAAGTGTTTGCTTAAGTCTGAGAATAATGCTGTTGCACCTTCAGACAATTTTTTAGAAAGCGGCAAAATTGCAGCTTTAACTGGAGCTAGAGCAGGGTGGAAACGTAATACTGTACGAGTGTCATCGCCTTCTAATTGTTCTTCATCATAAGCTTCACATAGGAATGCAAGTGTTACGCGGTCAGCTCCTAGAGAAGGTTCGATACAATACGGTACATAGCGTTCATTCGTAATTGGATCGATGTAGTTAAAGTCTTCTCCAGAATGTTCCATATGTTGTTTAAGGTCAAAGTCAGTTCTGTCTGCAATACCCCATAGTTCGCCCCAACCAAATGGGAATTTGTATTCGATATCTGTTGTAGCATTAGAGTAATGTGAAAGCTCATCTTCAGAATGGTCACGTAGACGAATACTATCTTCAGCAACACCTAAGTTTAATAACCAGTTTTTACAATAGTTGCGCCAGAATTCAAACCATTCCATGTCTTCACCTGGTTTACAGAAGAATTCCAATTCCATTTGTTCAAATTCTCTTGTACGGAATGTAAAGTTACCTGGTGTAATTTCATTACGGAAACTTTTACCTACTTGTGCAATACCAAATGGCATTTTTTTACGCATAGAACGTTGCACATTTTTATAGTTAACGAAAATTCCTTGGGCAGTCTCAGGGCGCAGGTAGATTTCATTCGTTGAAGCCTCTGTCACACCTTGGAATGTTTTGAACATTAAGTTAAATTGACGAATGTCAGTATAGTCGAAAGCGCCACAAGTTGGACATACAACTGCATGTTCTTTCATGATTTCTTCCATTCTTTCAAATGAAAGTCCGTCTATTACCATTTCAATTCCTTTTTTATCAAGTGCTTCTTCAATAATTTTATCTACACGGTGACGGGACTTACATTTTTTACAGTCTATCATTGGGTCATTAAAGTTTCCGATATGACCTGATGCTACCCATGTTTTTGGATTCATCAGAATTGCAGCATCTAATCCAACGTTATAAGGGGACTCTTGTACAAATTTTTTCCACCAAGCTTTTTTAATATTGTTTTTTAGTTCTACACCAAGTGGACCGTAATCCCAAGTGTTTGCTAATCCGCCATAAATCTCAGATCCCGGGAAAACAAATCCTCTTTGTTTCGCTAAACTAACTACGTTTTCCATTGTAATTGTCATGTAATAACCTCCATTTTTTTTAATGCTTTTAAAGGGAGACAACAAAAAAACTCGTCTCCGGGCATTTATAGCCCGGGGACGAGTTTTAAACCCGCGGTTCCACCCCGATTGATTGTAAAATACAATCCTCTTTAAAAGCATAAGCTCCAAGCTGCCGTTTCCTGTATTGTGGCCTTTCACTATCTACCACTCGCTAATATTACAGTACTTATAATGCTCTTCAACGCTTTATTATTTGTAGCTATTGTATCACGAGCATCTTTACTTCGCAATAATAGGATAAATAGTATATACTAATTGAGTATTAAGTATAACACTTTGAGGCGGTGGGTCCAATCGAACTCAACAAAAGACAAGTCGAAATTTTGGACATTGTAAAAGGGAATGGTCCTATTACAGGTGAACAAATAGCAGAACGACTGCATTTAACAAGATCTACACTAAGACCTGATTTAGCCATATTAACGATGGCGGGTTTTCTAGATGCTAGACCACGAGTTGGTTATTTTTATTCAGGTAAAAAGACAAGTCAAGCTATTTCAGATGATATTGCGCAAATGATTGTGAAAGATTTTCAATCAATCCCAGTTGTAGTGCAAGAAAGTATGACTGTCTATGATGCAATTTGTCATATGTTTTTAGAGGATGTAGGCTCTTTGTTTGTTGTTGATAAAAATTCTATTTTGTCTGGAGTGCTTTCTAGAAAAGACTTCTTACGAACTAGCATTGGAAATCAAGATCTTAATAAAATGCCAGTTCATATGATTATGACGAGAATGCCAAACATTACGTACTGTTTTAAAGGAGATACATTAATCGATGTGGCGAAAAAATTAATGGATCGTCAAATTGATTCATTACCTGTTGTGGAAGAAAGAGAAAATGGTTTTGAAGTAATTGCAAGAATTACAAAGACAAATATTACGCGTGCTTTTCTGTCATTAGCTGATGACCATGATCTTTAAGGGGGAGACCTATGAAAAAACTTAATTTATTTATTGTTTCAGATTCTATAGGAGAAACTGGAGAACTTGTGGCAAAAGCGGCAATAAGTCAATTTAGACCTGGTCTTCAAAATACAACTCTTAAAAGATTTACACATATTGATTCATTAGATCATATAAAAGAGATTACAGAGCTAGCTCATGAAAAAAATGCCATGATTTTATATACGCTCGTTCGAACGGATATGAAAGAGGCTTTGGTTAAATATTGCACACAATATAATCTGAAATCAGTGGATTTAATCGGTCCGATAATTGATTTACTTGAACAGAATCTTGGGGAAAAGGCAATGGAAGAACCAGGGTTAGTACGTAAGTTAGATGAAGATTATTTTAAAAAAATAGAAGCAATTGAATTTGCTGTGAAGTACGATGATGGAAGAGATCCGAGAGGTTTATTACTAGCTGATATCGTACTTGTTGGTGTTTCAAGAACTTCCAAAACACCGTTGTCACAGTATTTAGCACATAAGCGATATAAAGTTGCGAATGTACCTTTAGTTCCGGAAGTGAAACCTCCAGAAGAACTTTTCTTAGTAGATCCAGCTAAATGTTTTGGTTTAGTCATCACACCAGAAAAGTTAAATACAATCCGCAAAGAAAGATTAATAGCAATTGGTTTAAATGATGATGCTAGTTATGCTAGAATAGAACGTATCAACGAAGAAATAGAGCACTTTAATCAAGTCGTTCAAAAAATTGGCTGTCAAGTAATTGATGTAACAAACCGAGCAGTTGAAGAAACTGCAAATGTTGTTATTAATCATATTCAACAAAAATAAATTGGATAAAAAAGAACCGATTCACGTTTGTGAAGAGGTTTTTTTCTATTGTCTATCGAACTAAGTATAGATTAATAAAAGAAAATGTTTTATAATTATTATTTGTGGAAAATATTAAATAAGAGCCTTTAAAAAAATTTATGATTTATTTTGTCGATTCTTGCAGGAATTTTAACGATTATCTCGAATTAAAATAAATAGCAAGTAAAGATGGTGAAACAATGACAAATCGTATAGAAGAAGAAGTAATAGAACAAGTTAGAAATAATACAGATATTGTCGATGTTATAAGCGAATATGTTCAACTTACGAAAAGAGGTAGAAACTTCTTTGGTCTTTGTCCTTTTCACGGTGAACAAACACCATCTTTTTCAGTAACACAAGAAAAGCAAATTTTCCATTGCTTCGGGTGTGGAGCTGGCGGGAACGTTATTACATTTTTAATGGATATCGAAAATTTAGCATTCCAAGATGCAGTTAGCAAGCTTGGCAGTCGAATTGGAATGACGATAGCCGAAAGTTCCTCCAGCCGTGATGACACAAAAGCACCAGTTTCAAAAGAAGTAACTCTCATGAAGCAAGCTCACCATTTTGCGAGCGAGTATTATCATCATTTATTGCTTCATACAGAAGAAGGAGAAGATGCGTTAAATTATTTAGAAGAAAGAGGGTTTTCTAAAGAGATTATTGAAAAGTATAAAATTGGCTGGTCGCTTCCTAATTGGGATGCACTTACAACCCTATTAGAGCGTAAGGGTATGGATTTACAAGAAATTGAGAAAACTGGGCTTATTATTCGCAAAGAAAATGAAATGAAGTATTTTGATCGATTTCGAGGAAGAATCATGTTCCCAGTTTATGATGAAAGTGGAAGTGTAATAGCTTTCTCAGGTCGTATTCTTCAAAAATCAGATGAAGATGCTAAATACTTGAATAGTCCGGAATCACCAATTTTCCAAAAAAGCCAAGTACTTTACAATTTAGACAAGGCTCGATTAGAAATTAGAAAACATCAAAATATAGTTGTCTTTGAAGGTTTTTTAGATGTAATTGCTGCATCAAAAGCTGGAATAACAAATGGAGTTGCAACAATGGGAACGGCTTTGACGTCTCAACATATCACGAAGATAAACCGTCTTACTTCAAATGTTACTCTTTGTTATGATGGCGATAAGGCAGGGATGGAAGCTGCTAAAAGAGCTGCTGGATCATTGCAAGCGCAACATATTCAGACAGAAATAGCGATTGTACCAGATGCCATGGATCCGGACGATTATATCAAAACGTATGGA
>Ga0209013_10005741_pt1 | contig 10632 bp, 10 predicted proteins | sample Cruoilmetagenom2_FD_187291 | JGI IMG/M metagenome (GOLD analysis project Ga0209013, IMG submission 187291) | Oil polluted marine microbial communities from Coal Oil Point, Santa Barbara, California, USA - Sample 2 (SPAdes) (version 2) | ecosystem: Environmental > Aquatic > Marine > Oil seeps ...
ACCATGTTGTACGCCTGATCGCCCTATTTTTGCTTAAAAGGTTCATGTAAAACCAAAACCAAACCGAGATGAAAGCCTTGAAATTTTTGAAGTATATACCCTTTGTAATCGCGCTTCTTATTGCCGGCTCCCATGTGATGGCACAGGATGAGGAGAGTAAATTCAAGAGGCAAAAAGAGATCCAGGAAGATGAGATAAAAGCCCAAATGGATACGCAGAAAGCGATGCAGGCAGAGGAGATGAAAGCAATGCAAGCTGAGGAGCTAAGAGCCAGAAAAGAGATGCTGGAAGAGCAGAGGAAGATATCAATGGAAATGGAGCGGCAGCGAGCCGACCAGGTCAGGGATATGGAGTATGAAATGCGGGAGTCTTCCAGGGCCAGTGCGTCTGCCCGATCATCATCCAGGGCCAGATACGCTGCCCCCAGCAGTGGTGTTTATGCTGATGGGCATTACTTAATTGGAACATATGGTCAGGAAACCCAATCCCAATTAACGCTCAGGAAATCTTTCAGAGAGGTGACCAGCACTTCCAAAGGGGAGTTTGACGTAGATTCGAATATCCGTCATTTCAGGTGCATGATCAGTGGATCGGTTAAGTCGGGTGAGATCTTTGTCGGAATTGAGTACCCCGATGGAAAAACATTTAAGGAGCTGGTCATCAACTCGTCTGCTGACATTAATTTTAGTCAGTCTGTCTCAATCAAAGAGGGTGAAGAGAAGAAATATACAGGTAGTTGGAGCTATGTAATAAAAGCAGACAAAGCAGAAGGCAATTACATGGTGCAGATCATGACAAATTAATCTTCAGGACATTTTAATGCAGCGTGGTTATTTAGCTGCGCTGAACTCGCAAGCTCGGTTGTCTTGTAAAAAAATCCCAGGCTGCTAATAAAATGTCCTTCTTATAAGGTGTCGCCCGGAACTAAATATCCCGGAATTGTTATCTTTGCGTAAATCGAAGCAATTATGTTTGGGATATTACTATTTATCAGCGGGCAGGAAATCATATTTGCTGTATTGATTGCATTGTTGTTGTTTGGCTCCAAGGAGATTCCCAAACTTGCCAGGACCTTTGGCAAAGGGATGAAAGAATTTAAAAAAGCTACTGATGATATCAAGCGGGAGTTTGAAAACAGCACACCCGATGTGATGGAAGATTTTAAGGAAATCAAAAACAATCTTACCAAAGATGCCAATGTGATCAAAAAGAATCTCACAAAGGATGCTGATGATCTTATGAAGGGCGTGAAGAAAAACCTGGACGTCAAGTAGCTCCAGCTCCAAACCCCATGGTAAAGGTTTACCTCTTATTGCTCACTGGAATTCTGCTGCTGTTTGCCAGCGGGAAGTATCTGGTGGAGAGTAGTATTGCCATATCACGCCTGCTTCGTATCCCCAGAATGATCATTGGTTTGACGGTGGTTGCCTTTGGAACCTCGGCACCCGAATTGCTGGTGAGCCTTAAGGCAGCTATTTCCGGATTCCCGGAGATTGCCATGGGCAATGTTGTGGGGAGCAACATATCCAATATCCTGCTGGTCCTTGCGATCACGGCCATTATCTTTCCCATCCCGGTACCCTCAACTTCTGTGAAGCGAGATTGGCCCATCATGATGTTTGTCTCTCTGCTGCTATTTTTTTTTACGCTGAATGGTTGGCTAACACGTCTGGAAGGAATGGTTTTTGTTTTGCTCCTTATGGTCTATATCGGATATGCAGTCATCCGTGCAAGAGGTATGTCAAAATCTGAAGAGGACCACAAAGAACAGGACTCCATGCGTTGGTGGGCTGCGGGTCTCATTTTTCTGGTTTCCTGTTTAGGACTTGCGTTCGGGGCCAGTCTCCTGGTGGATAATGCGGCGGTCATTGCCGAAGACCTGGGTATGTCCAAGCGGGTGATTTCCATCACCATGGTAGCGGTGGGAACCAGTATTCCAGAAGTGGCCACCAGTGTCACAGCAGCCCTGAAGAAAGAGACAGATATTTCTGTGGGCAACATCATCGGTTCCAATATTATGAATATCCTTTCGGTACTTGGGGTCACAAGCATCATCGGACCCATCAAAGTAGATGCCGAAATCGCAAGATTTGATATCCCATGGATGCTGGCCACTTCGGTATTGTTATTGATGCTCATGCTGCCGGCAGCCCGGTCGCGAATTACCAGATGGGAAGGGATTCTCATGATTCTTATCTATCTGTTGTATATTTACATGATATTATAAGGAATGTATGATTAAGGCAGTGCAGATCAAAAAATCATTCGGGAACCTGCAGGTTTTAAAAGGAATCGATATTGAGATTGTTGCTGGAGAGGTGGTCTCTATCGTAGGTGCTTCCGGTGCTGGAAAAACCACCCTGTTGCAGATCCTTGGAACACTCAGTAAACAGGATCAGGGTAGTGTGACCATTAATGGAATCCGGACCGATCAGCTGGTGAAAAATCAGCTTGCCCGTTTCAGGAACCAGCACATTGGTTTTGTATTTCAGTTTCACCAGCTTTTACCTGAATTCAATGCCCTGGAAAATGTTTGTATACCGGGATTTATTGCCAATCGGCCAAGGAAAGAGACAGAAAACAGGGCAAAAGAGTTGCTGGATTTTCTGGGATTATCCGGCAGACTGGATCATAAACCTGCCGAGCTCTCTGGTGGTGAACAACAACGTGTGGCAGTGGCCCGGTCACTTATCAATGATCCCGAAGTGATCCTTGCAGACGAACCTTCCGGAAATCTTGATACAGAGAACAAACAGGAGCTGCATAAATTGTTTATCACATTGAGGGACCAGCTTCAAAAGACCCTGGTGATTGTCACACACGATCTCAATCTGGCGGGAATGGCTGACCGGATTATCACCATGAAAGATGGCCTTGTGGATGGATGAAATGCAACAAGCCGATCCGGTCAGGTATGATTTTGCACTGTTTGGTCCGGGTTCCTTTAAGAAATCTTAACTTCTTCCTCAACAAATCGGATCTGATGATCTTCCAGCTCCGCCAGCACCGGATTGTATATGTCGGGGTGGATGGGTAACTGAACCCCGCTTTCTTTAAAAGCACCCTCAAGAATCCTCCTGGCAGTTATGGCCAGCGGGAGCCCAACAGTCATTGACATGGCTGTATGCTTTGTATCCTGTCCGATATACACCATGGTGGAATACCTTTTCTTATGCACTCCATCTTTTAAAAAATCAAACTGATGCTGCATAACGATCATATCCTTGTCATCAGGATCAAGCTTCCACTTCTCTTCCAGGATCTTCTGGAGGACCTTGGCCGGGGTTAACCCGGGGATACCAATCTTCTTGTTTTCAAAAATACCCAACCAGGTCAATCTTTCCATCATTCTGGAGTCTTCACCGAAACCCAGGTACCGGGCCAGTTTTGTCTCTATGGGAATATCGGTCTGGTAGGCCATAAATCTGTTGATGAATTCACGGTAGGTCATGTTTTCTGTGTCCTCCATGACATAAGTGTCATTGGTGGCCCCCAACTGAACGAAGATATTCCAGGCCTCACAGAATCCCGGTCGGCGAATGGTTCCCCTGAACATGGTTTGCAAATTGTGGAGACCATATGTTTCTCTGTAGGTGAGCGAATCCCTGTTGCCATATACCTCAAAGGTCCCAAGTCCGGGAACCTGAATGATCTCTGTACGACTGAACACTTTATGATAAGGGATGGATTTGAATTTTCCGTTGTGAAGGAATCGGGCACCCTCTTTGCCTGCCAATACTACATTCCTGGGATTCCAGGTAAACTTGTATTGCCAGGGATTGTTTTCAAATCCGGGAGCAACCAATCCTCCGGTACTGGATTCGAAAGCCAGGAGTTGACCTCCCTCGGCCAGTATCCCATGGATCATCTGCATGGCCGACATGTGATCAATTCCCGGATCCACACCGCACTCATTCATCAGGATAATCCCTTTCTTCCTGGCTGCACCATCCATGGCCTTGATGGCTGGTGAGAGGTAGGAGGCAGTTACCAGGTTTCTACCAATCTCCACACAGGTTTCTGCTACCAGGTGATGCATTCGTGCCGGCAACATACTGATCACGATCCGGGCTTGTTCGATCTCAGCTTTGCGTTGGACTGTTTGATGCACATCGAACAAGAAAGCCTCTCCATTGGGATGGTTCTGGACCCTTTCCAGGGCGTTTTCCAGTTTAATGTCCCCTACACGCACTTTCCATTGGTTGATTGAATGATCGAGGAAGTACTTGATCAGGGAATTAGAAGAGAGCCCTGCTCCCAAAATTAAAATGGTCTGCATTGGTTAAAATTTGAGGACTAAATATACAAAACCACAATGGCTCTCCTGAGTGGCAGGAGCGTAATATATAACATAAAAGCGAACTTATTTTCTCAGCTGGTTTTTCAGGATTCGGGCGATGTATTTCCCAATGATATCAAATTCGATATTAACCAGGGTCCCCTTTTTAATCTGATGAAAATTGGTAACCTCGTAGGTGAATGGAATAATGGCTACCTGGAAAGATCGATTCTGGGAGTTAACCACGGTCAGACTCACGCCGTTTACAGAAACAGAACCCTTTTCAACGGTTATATGTTCCTCTCCCTGAGGTTCATACTCAAAAGTGAAATACCAACTGCCTTCTGCTTCCGTGACCCCGGTACATGTTGCTGTGAGATCCACATGTCCCTGTACCATGTGTCCGTCCATCCTGGCATCCAACCGGGTACTCCGTTCCAGGTTTACCTTGTCACCGATCTGTAAAGCTCCCAGGTTCGATTTTATCAGGGTCTCTTTGATAGCGGTCACAGTATAAGCATCCTCTTTGATATTTACCACTGTAAGGCATACTCCATTGTGTGCTATGCTCTGATCGATCTTCAGTTCATCCGTAAATGAACATTTCATGGTAATATGCAGGTTCTCCTGATCCTTTGCCAATCGGACTACTGTTGCGGCTTCTTCTACAATTCCTGAAAACATATGAGTCGAAAGTCTGTCGTAAAGTCTAATGTACCCGTCACTCAGAGAGTCCAAAGGACTTTCTGAAAACATTCACAAAATCCAGTTTTTCCCAGGTGAAAAGCTCCACTTCAAGGCTAAGTTCATCCCAGTAAGGGGAGTTGAATTTTTTAACAACTGTTTGTGGTGTGCGGCCCATGTGACCATACGAAGCTGTTTCCCTGTATATTGGGTTTCTCAGCTTCAGTTGTTGTTCAATGGCAGCAGGTCTAAGGTCATACAGCTCCTCTATCTTCTTTGAAATCTCACCATCCTTAAGGTTCACATTGGATTTTCCAAAGGTGTTTACAAATACTCCGATGGGTTTTACCACACCAATGGCATAGGAAAGTTGTACCAGTATCTCATCTGTCACACCTGCAGCAACAATGTTCTTGGCAATGTGCCGGGCAGCATATGCAGCAGAACGGTCTACTTTGGAGGGGTCCTTACCGGAGAAGGCTCCGCCGCCGTGGGCTCCTTTGCCGCCATAGGTATCTACAATGATCTTTCGGCCGGTGAGACCTGTATCACCATGCGGACCACCGATCACAAATTTACCGGTAGGGTTCACATGAAGAATAAAACTATCATCAAAGAGTAATTTCAGACGTTCGGGAAGTTGATCCACGATCCGGGGGATCAAAATCTCCTTTACATCCCGACGAATCTTTTCCAGCATTCGTTCATCGTCATTGTCAAATTCATCATGCTGGGTCGAAAGTACGATGGTATGAACACGAAGTGGTTTGTCATCATCACTGTATTCAATGGTTACTTGCGATTTTGAATCGGGCCTCAGGTAGGTCATTACCCTCTTTTCTCTTCGTATTGCAGCCAGCTCAATGAGCAACTTGTGACTTAGTTCCAAAGGAAGAGGCATGTAGTTGTCTGTTTCGGTGGTGGCATATCCGAACATCATCCCCTGGTCACCGGCACCTTGCTCCATGGGATCATCCCGGTCAACACCCCGGTTGATATCAGGCGACTGCTCATGGATGAGGGTCATTACCCCGCAGGAGTTACATTCGAATTGATATGCACTCTCAGTATATCCGATCCTACAGATAACCTCCCGGGCCACCTTCTGAACATCAATGTATGTCTTCGTCCGAACCTCGCCTGCCAATACCACCTGTCCGGTAGTCACCAACGTTTCACAAGCAACCTTGGATTGTGGATCATAGGCAAGAAATTCATCCAATAGTGCATCTGAAATCTGGTCTGCTACCTTATCGGGATGACCTTCGGATACGGATTCTGAGGTAAAAAGATATGCCATGGGAGATTAATTACATCCGGGGACGGAACCCATCTTCTTCTCGGCCCTGGTAAGGAAAGGCTCTTCCACCACTTTCTTAAGGGTTTCGCAGGCCTTATCATATTCAACCGAATACTGGTAGGAAGAACCCAGTTCAAAATTGATGGCAGAGATCCAGATGGCTTCTTTTTCAAACTGAAGTGCTTTCATGGCAAAATCAATGGCTGCATCATATTCACCCGTCTTGTTGTTGACAAGTGCCAGGTGGTACAGCGCAATCGAATTTTCCGGGTTGGCACCCAGGGCATTTTCACTTGCCTCAATTACGTAAGTGTAATCATTGTCCTCGGGATCAACCAATGCTAATTCCTCCGTGATGAATTTGTTGTAATAGGAATCGATTTTTCCATTAATTTGATCAATGGTTTTGGTATCGTTTTTTCTGACTGCACCCTCTTTGGCCATGTTAAATTCCTCTAACATCATGTCGGTTTCATCCTGATCCAGAAATATCATTCCTTTGCCCAGATGAGCCTGGTAGAGATTTTCATTCATAGCAAGGGCTTCATCAAAATAGCCCAAAGATTCATCATAGGATTTGTTTTTATAGTAGCGTTGACCCTCTCTCATATATGATTGTAGAAGATAATTGTTCGACTTTTTCTTGATCTCTTCATTGTTGTTGTAAAGCGTTGAAAACTCAATGGATTTTTCAAGGAAAGGGATCGCATTATCATATTGCTTACGTTTTAGAAACAGGGTGGCCTGCCTGTAATAGGCCGAGGGAATCTGTTTTTCAGCTTGTGCGCGCATGTCAGCGGCTTCGTCTCCAACTGTCTCGGCCAGGGCCAGTACCTGGTTAAAATGTTCAATAGATACATCATACTCCTGGTTATTGAGCTTCTCAACACCAGTGTTGAATTCATTGATCACGTCTGTAAGGGTTTGGGCAGACATTGACCCAGCCATCAGAATTGCTCCAAAAATTGCTAATACTCTTAATTTCATAGGGTAATCATTTGGTTAACAAAATGAATCGGTAAATATATAAATAATGTAAACAAATACAATGCCAATTTGTTTACGCCACATCGTAATAATAATCAGATGGTTAGTATTGGGTAATTTCTCTGAAGACCTCTTCAAGGCTCTTTTCCTTCAGTGAGAGAGATAGGATAGTAAGCCCCTGATTGACAGCAAATTTAAAAATATCACCCCTTACATCCCTGGATTCATGGGTTTCCAGCAGGAACTGGTTCCCCTCCAGACTTCTTACATGATCTATAAAGTGAAGGTTTTTCCATACCTCAGGTTTGATGGCGGCATCAAATTCAATGTGGATGGTCTGAATGTGACCGCCTCCCTTCTCCTTCAATAGGGCGGCATTCTCATCTGCCACGATCCTACCTTTATTGATGATAATAACCCTGTCGCAGATAGCTTCAACCTCCTGCAGTATATGGGTGGAAAGTAGAACGGTCTTTTCTTTGCCAATGGTGGAGATCAAGTTGCGGATCTCTGCAAGCTGGTTGGGATCCAGTCCCGAGGTAGGTTCATCAAGGATCAGGATATCGGGATCATGGATCAAAGCCTGTGCCAATCCCACACGTTGCCTGTATCCTTTGGAAAGGTACCCGATTTTTTTGTGTGATTCAGGTGCGAGACCGGTCATCTGAATGACCTGTGAAACACGCTCTTTTGCCATTGCACCCATAATTTTATACAGACCAGCTACATAATGAAGGTATTCACGGATGTACATCTCCAGGTAGAGCGGGTTGTGCTCGGGCAGGTAACCAATAATTTTTCGTATCTCCTTCTGCTGTTCGATGGCCGGCATACCCCTGATCACAACCTCGCCATCATCTGGGGGAAGTGTACCCGTGATGATCTTCATGGTGGTGGATTTGCCTGCGCCATTGGGACCAATAAAGCCAACTATTTCTCCAGTCCTGATACTGAATGAAACATTGTCCACAGCTACTTGAGAACCATAGCGCTTCGTAATATCCTTTACCTCAATGGACATAGAGAAAAGTTAGAGGTTATTGGTTAATGGTTAGGACAGTTAATATAAGTTGGACTAACCGTACATGAATTGGCTCACTTTGGCGAAGTTGGACTTTGGGTTCACGCACATTACCGGAATCTTTTCATTGTTGGAGAGCAAGTACTGCTCCTTGGCGCCGAAAATGTAATCAAACTTTGTAATATGTTTGGTGGTGGTGATCATGATCAGGTCTGCTTTGATCCGTTTGGAGAATGAAAGTATCTCCTTCTGGAAATTACCCGACTTTACAGATGTATGTATTTCGTAATCAATATTATTCTGGATCAGGAAACGGATGGCAAAATTGAGGTTAATATTCACTTTTTTCTGCAGGGCCTTATCCGATATAGGGGCCTTATAGAGGTGGATCTTCGAATTGAGATATTTCCCAAGAAAAATGGCCCACTGCAGCTTCTCTTTGTTTTCCGATTTGAAATCAATGGGAAATACAATATCTGAATATCTGTCTTTGTCGGGCGGGGCATTCTGGACAACAATAAAAGGCACCTCAGATCCAGCAATTACTTTCAAGGCCCAGCTTCCGAATAATTTCTGTCTGCCTTTCATCCCGTGGGTGCCCATGACCACAAAATTTACATTATTTTCCTCTTTTGAGGCGTAGTCAGATATCTCTTTGAAAATTTTCCCATGATTCACATAGGAATCTACCTCTTCGCCAAGATCCTTCTTAATCTCATCAACAGCACTTTCCATCTTCTTCAGGGCTGCTTCCTCTTCCGATGCATCCTCGACTATATGAAATAAGACAATCTTATATTTCAAAATGTGCGCCATTTTAATGGCGTGTTTTAGTGCATTGTAGGATACGTTAGAAAAATCCCAGGTGACCATAATGGATTTCTTCTTTTCCTCCATGGTGTAAGTTTTTGATCTAGTGTAAAATTAGTTGATTCTTTTTAGATAATAAAGTTAACGCGTGGAAAATGATAAAATTGTATTTTTGTAGCTTGTTAAAACAAAAGAATATGAAGAGATCGACAGTTAAAGAGTTGCTTGGTTCCAGGAAAACCGACAGTGATGTGCTATTGAAAGGGTGGGTCCGGACAAGGCGTGGAAACAACCAGGTGGCTTTTATTGCTATAAATGACGGAACAATAATACACAGCATACAGGTGGTGGCCGATCTGGAATCTTTTCCGGAAGAGTTAATGCGAAGAGTGACCACCGGGTCCAGTATCAGCGTTATCGGAAAACTGGTGGAGTCGATGGGCAAGGGGCAATCCGTTGAAATACAAGCTTCAGAAATTTCAATTGTCGGAGATGCGGATCCTGAGGTATATCCGTTACAGAAAAAAGGGCATTCCTTTGAGTTCCTTAGGGAAATAGCACACTTGCGTTTCAGGACCAATACTTTCGGTGCTGTTTTCAGGATCAGGCATGCACTGGCCTATGCCATTCATAAGTATTATAATGACCGCGGATTCTTTTACCTGCATACACCCATTATCACAGCTTCAGATGCGGAAGGTGCAGGTGCTATGTTTAAAGTAACCACACTCAACCTGGATGGCCCCCCTAAGAATGAAGAGGGGGAAATTGATTATACACAGGATTTTTTCGGACGACCCACAAACCTAACCGTATCAGGTCAGCTAGAAGGAGAGCTGGGTGCGCTGGCACTCTCCTCCATCTATACATTCGGTCCGACCTTCAGAGCTGAAAACTCAAATACTCCCAGACATGTGGCCGAGTTTTGGATGATTGAACCTGAAATGGCCTTTTATGATATCCATGACAACATGGACCTGGCCGAAGATTTTCTGAAGTACCTGATCCGTTATACACTTGACAATTGTCAGGACGATCTTGAGTTTTTAAATAAAATGGTGGATAAAGGGTTGTTAGAAAGGCTCAGGTTTGTGCTGGATCATCCATTCGAAAGACAGAGCTACACCGAAGCCGTTGAAATACTCATTAAAGCCAACCATAAATTTGAGTTTCCTGTAGAGTGGGGACTTGACCTGCAGGCTGAACATGAGCGTTATCTGGTGGAACAACATTTTAAGCGACCAGTGATCCTTACAGATTATCCCAGTGAGATCAAGTCTTTTTACATGAAGCAAAACAACGATGGAAAAACTGTCAGGGCCATGGATGTGTTATTTCCCCTGATAGGTGAGATAATAGGGGGGTCGCAGAGAGAAGAGGTGCTGGAAAAACTACAAAACCGGATGAGGGAGATGAATATTCCGGAGGATGAATTGTGGTGGTATCTGGAATCTCGTAAATTTGGGACTGTAGAACATAGTGGGTTTGGATTGGGATTTGAGCGATTAATTATGTTTATTACAGGAATGAGTAATATCAGGGATGTGATCC
>Ga0209013_10005742_pt1 | contig 10631 bp, 5 predicted proteins | sample Cruoilmetagenom2_FD_187291 | JGI IMG/M metagenome (GOLD analysis project Ga0209013, IMG submission 187291) | Oil polluted marine microbial communities from Coal Oil Point, Santa Barbara, California, USA - Sample 2 (SPAdes) (version 2) | ecosystem: Environmental > Aquatic > Marine > Oil seeps ...
GACTTTCCGTTGCGTGGTGATCGTCCTGACAGATGCCAACCTGGCAACGGGTGTACAGCAGTTCACACGCCCCGAGTTTGATGTACGCTGGCAGCAGGACCCCGTAGATTTCTCCCCGATACCGGAAGGCCTGCGTCCTTATGACTGGGATCCCGAAACGGGCATGTCCAGACGGTTCGTGCCCGGCACTCCGGGCGGTGCGCACACCGTGACCGGCCTGGCACATGATGAGTTCAGCAATGTTTCCTACGAACCGGAGAGCAATGAGCGTGGAGCCAGGATGCGCGCCCGTAAACTGGCCGTGTTCCAATCCACACTGATACCACCGGAAATACATGGGGACGAGGAAGGCGATCTGCTGGTGGTTGGCTGGGGTTCAACCCAGGGCGCCATCGAAGAAGCCGTTGACCGTGCCTGTTCGGAAGGACTGAAGGTCTCAACCTGTCAATTGACATTTTTGTCACCGATGGAACCGGGTCTGAAAGAAATCTTCAAGCGCTTCAAGAAGGTCATGACAGTGGAAATTAATTACTCCGATACCCTGGGCGACCCCTACATCACCGAAGAGACGCGTCGCTATGGCCAACTTGCCTGGCTGCTGCGCGCACAAACCCTGGTTGATATTGATTGTTGGACAAGCACTCCCGGACAACCGCTCCGACCCAACGATATTTACAATTCCATTATTGCTAAAAGTGAGAAAGGAGCGTCCAAATGAGCAGTATTCCAATTTCCCTGCTGGATCTTGAAGACGACGCCTCGTCATGCCTGGTGGCAGAAGACTATCAAAAACGTGAGGGCAAATGGTGCGCCGGTTGCGGTGACTTCGGTGCCCTGAATGCCGTTAAACGCCTGCTGGCAAAGGAACAGTTGAGGCCGGAAAAGATGGCCTTTGTTTCGGGTATCGGTTGCTCAAGCCGCTTCCCTCATTATGTCAATGCCTATGGATTCCATGGTATTCATGGTCGTGCTCTACCCATTGCAACCGGTCTTAAACTGGCGCGACCGGAGTTGGATGTCTTTGTCGTTATGGGTGACGGTGATTGCACCTCAATCGGAGCCGGACACTGGATTCATGCCACGCGTTACAACACCAACATGACCGTGTTATTGCTTGATAACAACATCTATGGTTTGACCAAGAACCAGACCTCGCCGACCACCCCACAGGGTTATGCCTCAAATACGTCCCCGAAGGGTGCGGTATTACCGCCGCTCGATCCTTTGCAGGCAACACTGGGGGTTTCCAATGCTTCCTTTGTGGCACAGACTGCTGACTGGGTCCCGGCACACCTCTACGCCACCTTGCAGGCGGCCTATGAGCATCCGGGATTTTCATTCGTTCGCATTTTGCAGCGCTGTCCCAAGTTCACACCGGATGTATTTGAGAAACAGGTTAAAGACCCCGACTACACCGAGTTACTGGTGCACGAAAATGGTGTGATCGCCCCCGGTCTGGAGAAACTTTTCAAGGCACAACGCGAACATGATCCAAAGGACATCGACGAGGCACGTGCCTTGGCCCAAAGGACTGACAAACTCAGGCTGGGTATGTTCTTCCGTGATGACAGCTTCCCCGTCTACGATGAAATCCGGGCCGTTCCGCCGGTCTCGGCAGAAGAAAAGGTAAGCAGACTTAATAAGGAGTTCGATCGCTATGCCGTCTGAAGAACGAAGTGCACTTGCACTGCAAGCAATACGCCCACGCATTGATATGTTTCATGCCGCATTGACCGTCACACTCAACCAGGTGCGGGGTCTGTTGGCCGGTACGGGTAACACTGCGAATGACCAGTCAGCATCCCTTGGCAAATTTGCACAGGGCAAGATGAATTTTGACCGTTTTGCAACATTTACACCTAAAGCGCCCAGTATCGCCCCTGAAGTTGAAGCGCCCGTACGTGCTGCAGAAAAGGTCCTGAAATCCCTGCTGGCTGAAGGGGATGACCTCTTTATTGTCAAAATTGATGAAGGAAAAGGCCTGGGACATTCCTTAAGCGTCAGGCTCGCACACATCGGCCGCGCATTCGCCGCCGCCCGGGTCATTGATCTGGCCAAAAACGGTGCTTACAAAGAAGACAAACATGCCAATTCATTGATAAGGTTCCCCTACGCCGTGTGGAACAGTTCCGAGCGGTCACTCGCCCCTGCCCTTTTAGTCGAGGTAAGCGGACAAGACTTCAAACCTTCAGCCATCGTTCCGCTGCTGGACACCAACATGAAGATCGTATTCAACGTCAGTGGTGATGCGCCGGCGGCAGCCCTGTCTCGGGTTATCTCACCGGGTGTATTCGTCCAGCAGGAAATTGGTGATGCCAGCCTGGAAGCATTTTCAGCATTCACGGGTATTGCGGTCGCGGCTTTCCTACCATCCACTGCGGTGAGTTTTGTGCATGACCCGTCGTCGGGATCAACGGTCTATGACCACTTTGTTTCCCTGGCTTTCCCAAAAGAGGTTCGGAAACGGCCCGTTGGCGGAATCAGCCCGGCCCAACAGGCGGAAGATTACACCCTGCTTGAATCCCTGTCGGTACCACCCGAACTGACTGCTGAAGCAGCATCGGATCCGGCTGGAAAATTATCGGCATGGTTATTGAGTCAGACTAACCTGTCTGACCTGTCTGCATAGGCTATAAAAATGACCGGTAATCCCATTTTGGATTCTGCACTCGTTCTCGGAAGTGTCGGGCTTTTCTTTGGTTTCCTGATCGCAATGGTGAACAAGAAATTCCAGGTCTGGGAAGACCCACGCATCGACGAGGTAGAAGAACTGTTGCCAAGCACCAACTGCGGTGCCTGTGGTATGCCCGGTTGCCGGGCATTTGCTGAAGCTATCGTCGCCGGAACTGAACAGCCGTCCGGTTGTACCGTGATGGGGCCAGATGACCGTGAAGACGTTGCCAGTTACATGGGTGTTGATGCGGGTGAGGCCAACAAGCGTGTTGCGCGCCTGCTTTGTGCAGGCGGAAAGAACGAGGCCGTGCAAAATTCGGACTACTCAGGTCTGGAATCATGCAAGGCTGCCGCTTCTGTAGCAGGTGGCGGCAAAGGCTGCGCTTGGGGTTGTTTAGGACTGGCTGACTGCGAGGTATCCTGTCTGCTTGATGCGATCTATATGAATGAAGACGACCTGCCGGTTGTCATACCAGAGCTTTGCACAGCCTGTAATGACTGTGTCGAGGCCTGCCCCAAGGATTTGTTTGTGCTGATGCCTATCGAGCAGAAGCTGATTGTACAATGTAAAAATTTACTCAAGGGTGATGCTGCCGAAGATCTCTGCAGCGTCGCCTGTAATACCTGCAACCGATGTGTTGCCGATTCGGAGCCGGGGGTTATCGAAATGGTCGATAACCTGGCTGTTATTAATTATGAATTAAACGCGCTAACCGACCCAAAAGCCACTTCACGATGCCCGACAAATGCAATCGTGTGGGTCGAAGGACAGCAGTTTGTAAATAGCTCAATTGAGCTGGAGAAGAAAGTCGTATGAGCCAGGTAAATAACGAGGCCAAATACCCCGGAATTTTAAAAACCGATGATGGCAGTGCCGCAGTCGTAACAATGGAAACCGCCGCAAGTGAAGCTGCTGGCGCCTATCCGATCACACCTTCAACCCAGATGGGTGAAGGCTGGGCAGCAGCCGTTGCAAGAGGTGACAAGAATGTAAACGGGCGCAACCTGATTTTCTTCGAACCGGAAGGTGAACACGCAGCTGCCGGTGTGACCGCCGGTATGAGTATGGTCGGTTTACGTTCGACCAATTTCTCAAGCGGTCAGGGTATCGCGTATATGCACGAGTCGCTGTATGCGGCAGTGGGCAAACGCCTTACCTATGTTTTGAACGTTGCTTGCCGCGCCATGACCAAACATTCGCTGAATGTGCACGCCGGCCATGATGATTACCATGCCATCGATGACACGGGCTTTTTCCAGCTTTTTGCGAAAGATGTTCAAAGTGTCGCCGACATGAATCTTATTTCCCACCGGGTTGCAGAACTGTCATTGAACCCTGGTATATGCGCCCAGGATGGCTTCCTGACATCCCATGTTATCGAATCCTTCTACCAGCCGGAACGTGAATTGATCCAGGAATACCTCGGTGACCCGGCCGATATGATTGATTCACCCACGGGTGCGCAACGTGCTGTTTTCGGCGACCGCCGTCGCCGTATCCCCGAGCTTTATAATTTTGATTACCCTGCGATGCTGGGTACCGTGCAGAATCAGGAAGCTTATGCACAGGGTGTTGCAGCCCAGCGGCCATTCTATTTTGATCATATTGCCGATCTGACCGATCAGGCCATGGAAGAATACACGGCATTGTCAGGCCGTAAATACAGCCGTGTTATGGGTTACTGCCTGGAAGACGCCGAGTATGTCATCCTTGGGCAGGGCTCTGTGATTTGTAATGCCGAAGCCGTTGTGGATTACCTGCGCAAGGAACGCGGTATCAAGATCGGCGTGGTTGACATGGTGATGTTCCGTCCATTCCCGGCCGACCTGGTCTCCAGCATGCTGGCAGGCAAGAAAGGCGTGGTCGTCATGGAACGTACCGACCAGCCACTGGCGGTTGAATTGCCGATGATTCGCGAAATTCGCTCAGCCATGGCGCAGGCAACAGAAAATGGCCGTCCCGGAAATGACGATAGTGCTACGCTTCCCTACCCAGGGCTGGCCGCACTGCTTCCGGACCAGGTTCCGGATTTTTACTCAGCCTGTTTTGGCCTTGGCAGCCGGGATCTGCAACCGGGCGATCTTATCGCTGCTGTTGATAACATGCTTGAAGGTGGACGTAAGCAACGTCAGTTCTACCTTGGCTTCGATTTTATTCAGAAAGATACACGTCTTCCCAAAATGCAGATCTGGCAGGAAAAAATCCTGGCGGATTACCCGCACGTGGCGGACCTGGCATTGCCATCAGCCGGTGAATTGAACCTGTTCCCGGAAGACTCGGTTGAGCTTCGTATCCATTCCGTGGGTGGCTGGGGCGCTATCACCATGGGTAAAAACCTGGCGATGACCGCTGCCCAGTTGCTTGGCATGCATATCAAGGCCAACCCCAAGTACGGCTCAGAAAAGAAAGGTCAGCCGACTACGTTTTATGCCATGCTGTCCCAGGAACCGATCCGCCTGAATTGTGAGCTCAAACACGTCAACGCGGTACTCTCCCCTGATCCAAACGTATTCCTGCACTCGGATCCTTTGGCGGGTCTTTGCGACGAAGGCGTATTTGTTATCCAGAGCGAAATGTCCGGTGAAGAGCTATGGAACAGCTTTCCGAAGACCGCGCAAATGGTGATCCGAAGCCGGAAGATCAAAGTATTTTCCGTTGATGGATTTACCATTGCGCTTTCTGAGGCATCCAAGGCAGAACTCCGTTACCGCATGCAGGGCGTAGCCTTCATGGGCGCGTTCTTCAAAGCGGCTCCGATGATGGAAGCAAATGGATTGACCGAGGATCGTCTTTTCGAAGGTATCCGTAAGCAGTTAACCAAGAAATTCGGTCACCTGGGTGAACAGGTCGTCGAAGATAATATGCGTGTTATCTCGCGAGGCTACAACGAAGTACAACAACTCATTCCGGAAGAGTTCGAAGACGAAGGCCACGAACAGTTGCTGCCGCTGATTCCACACGCGATGGCGGGCATTGATGCTGCAGGTGGACTCGGTAACCAGGCTGACTTCTGGAACCAGGTTTGTGTTCAATACAAGACGGGCAAGGACATCATTGCCGACCCGTTCACGGCCATTGCCGCCATACCTGCGGCGACATCGAGTATGCGGGATATGTCCGCAGTTCGTTTCAATGTACCCGAATTTATTGCAGAAAAGTGCACCGGTTGCGCCAAGTGCTGGACCCAGTGCCCTGACTCTGCCATCCCAGGTGTCGTCAGCACGGTAGAAGAGGTACTCGAAGCCGCTGTTGTAACAGTCTATGACCCGCAAAAACCAATGACGCGTTTCTCCCAGATCATCAAACATCTTGGCAAAGAGTCACGCAAGATCATTTCAAGCGGCACATTTAAGACATATGCCGCCGTATTGGCGCAGGCCTATGAAACAGTTGCCAGCAAATCCAACTGGGATGCCGAACGGCGTGCTGAGGTCGATGCCCAGTACAACCTGGTTTATGCCGCAATTTCGGAATTCCCATTGGCAAAAACCGCACCCTTTTTCGACTTGCCAGAGAGCAAAAAGAAAGGCTCGGGTGGTTTGCTTTCAATCACAATTAATCCGGAAACCTGTAAAGGTTGTGACATCTGTGTGGCTGTTTGTGCCGATGGCGCCCTGCAAAGTGTACGCCAGACTGAAGAGTTTCAGGAAACGCTTGAATTCAACTGGAAGCTCTGGGCCAACCTGCCCGAGACGGATGACCAGTACATCAAGATATCCAACCTTGATGACGGCATTGGCGTGATGTCATCGCTCTTGCTCAAGCAAAGCAACTATATGTCAATGAAAGGCGGTGATGGTGCATGCATGGGTTGCGGTGAAAAAACCACCATCCATCTGCTGCTCTCCACCGTCAACGCCTTCATGGCGCCACGTGTCGAGCAACACATCAAAGACCTTGATAAGCTGATCAAACAGCTGGATGAAAAAGCTCATACCCTGCTGGTCTCAGAAACGGATCTGGCAGAAGTTTCGGTTGATTCAGATGATGTGTCCGTTGCACTCAGTGGCGACAAAAAAGAGAAGGTATTACTCATCCGTAAAACCATAGAAGAACTAAAGGACCTCAAGTGGCGTTACGAGGAGGGTCCGAGTGGACGAGGCCGGGCCAATCTTGGCTTCACCAACTCCACGGGTTGCAGTTCGGTGTGGGGTTCATCCTATCCGTACAATCCCTACCCGTTCCCCTGGGTCAATCACCTGTTTCAGGACGCACCTTCAGTGGCCGTGGGTATCTTTGAAGGACATATGCGGAAAATGGCGGATGGTTTTATCACGGTACGCCGGGCAGACTTACTGCTTTCCGACTCCTACGATGCCGGTACCGATGAATCGTTTTTCTCAGAGTTTGAATGGCAACAATTCACGGATGAGGAATTCCACCTGTGTCCGCCTCTGTTTGCGGTCGGTGGTGACGGCGCCATGATGGATATCGGTTTCCAGAACCTGTCCCGCGTGATGGCCACCAACAAACCAATCCGCGTGATCGTTGTGGACACACAGGTATATTCCAATACCGGTGGGCAGGCCTGCACATCAGGCTTTACAGGTCAGGTCTCCGACATGGCCGAGTATGGTATGGAGCATCACGGCAAGGAAGAAGTCAGGAAAGAGCTTGCCCTGATCGCGATGGCCCACCGTGGTGTGTTCGTGATGCAGTCTTCACAGGCTACACCTTCACACCTGATCCAGAACGTGCTGAAAGGTCTGCAGGCAAGACGGCCTGCCTTGTTCATCCTCAATACGCCGTGTCCTCCTGAGTGGGGTCTTGCAGATGACGGCGCACCGGATGCAGCGAAACTCGCTCTCGAAAGTCGCGCGGTACCCAATATTGTCTATGATCCGGATGCAGGCACGACCTTCTCTGAACGCATGGATCTTGACGGGAACCCATCTCCACTTGATGTATGGACAACCTATGACCTGAGCTTCCTGAATGAGGAAGGTGAAGAGCACCAGATGACCTTGCCCGTCACGACTGCAGACTGGGCCATGGGTGAAGCAAGGTTCCGGCGTCACTACAAGAAAGCAAACGATGGCGACTCCTTGGTTCCCTTCCACGAATACCTGGAACTGGATGAAGACGAGCGTGATGGTGAAACTCCCTTTATCTACACGGTCGATGCAAAAAGGCATTTGAGCAAGATAACGGTTTCGGACGAGATCGTTGAGCTTGCCGAAGAGCGCTTGCGCCACTGGGCCCAGTTGAAGGAAATGGCAGGTATCGATGTTTCAGACAACATGCGTGATGCGGTTACCGAAGGCCTCCAGGATGAACTGGAGTCCAAGCTCACGGCACTGAGGACCGAATACGAGGCCAAAATCACCCAACTGACTACTCAGTACCCCTTGCTGATTGCAAGGCGTCTGGCGGAAGGCCTTTTGAAAGGCAGCGCCAACGATACTGTGGCACAACTGCTTGAAAAAGCGGAGAGCTGGGATGGTCCGGCTTTTGAGGCCCCTTCTGACTTCAACATAGGAAGTCCTGCACCTGCGCCTGCAACTGTCACCTCATCACCTGCTGCGGCTACCGCTGCACCTGCTGCTGCGCCTGCGGAGACCGATGAAGCAGATGACTTTATGGGCAACGAGCCCTACATCGACACTATCCGTTGCACATCCTGCGATGACTGCCTGAAGGTCAATCCGAAGGTATTTGTCTACAACGATGACCAGCAGGCGGAAATAGGCGATGCCAATGCGGGAACATTCAAGCAGATGGTTATGGCAGCTGAGGCTTGTCCGGCAGAATGCATACACCCGGGTGATCCGCTGAATCCAAAAGAGAAAGGTTTGGATAAGCTGATAAAACGCGCCGAGCCTTTTAACTGAGCAATAGGATTCGCTAATCGACATGAAAGAATTGCTTAGTTTCAAGCATGGTGTTCATCCGCCGGAGAACAAGGATATTACCTCGGGGATAGCCTCGAAGCGGTTTCCGTTCCCGAAGGAAGTTATCCTGCCCTTGTCTCAACATATTGGTTCGCCGGCGAAAGCCCTGGTTAAACCCGGCGACCGTGTTGAACGTGGTGATGTGATCGCGGAAGCGGCCGGGTTTATTTCCTCGACTGTTCATGCAACCGCTGCAGGCTCGGTTAAATCGATCGAGTTGTGGCCACACCCCAATGGCACCATGGTTCCATCCATCCGTATCGCGGTCGACCCCAGTTCATCGCAGATGCGCAGAACGAGGATGGTGCCCCGCTGGCAGGATGTGAAAGAGGAAGATCTTTCCAAGGAAATCGCGAAGGCGGGTATCGTTGGTCTGGGAGGCGCGGCATTTCCATCCCACGTCAAGCTTTGTCCACCCAAGGATCAGCCGGTAGAACTGCTTTTGATCAATGGTTGCGAGTGTGAACCCTACCTGACCTCGGATCACCGGGTGATGCTTGAACAGCCGGAAATGGTGTATGAAGGCATTCGTATTGCGTTGAAGGCACTGGGTATTACCCGCTGCGTGATCGGTATCGAGGCCAACAAACCCGATGCCATCGAAATGATGCGCAAGACCAAACCCGACGATATCGATGTCACCATTCAACCCCTGAAGGTCAAGTACCCGCAAGGCGCTGAAAAAATGCTGATCAAGGCAGTCATGGGCCGCGAAGTACCGTCCGGCGCCCTGCCAAGTGCAATCGGTGCGATGGTACAAAATGTTGCGACAGCGGCGAATGTGGCTGCTGTATTTCAAACCGGGCACCCCCTTATTGAGCGTATCATCACCGTGACAGGCCGGGGCATTCGTAAACCCGGTAACTGGAAGATACCTTTCGGTACAAAGCTGCGCGATGTGATTGAACATTGTGGCGGCCTGACAGAAGACGCTGAAGAAATCGTGTTTGGCGGTCCGATGATGGGCCAGGGTCAGGGCAATCTTGATGTACCCGTTCTGAAGGCAACTGGCGGTATACTGATCCTGTCAAAAGAAGAGTGTAAACGTCAGGACATTATGCCCTGTATCCGTTGCGGCAAATGTCTTGAAGCCTGCCCCGTCTTCCTGAATCCACAATTGATGGGGGCACTGGCGAAGGCTGAACGCTATGAAGAACTGGTATCCGATGCAAACCTGAATGATTGCATGCTTTGTGGCAGTTGCTCATTTGTTTGTCCGTCCAATATTCCTTTGTCACAATGGTTTGCCATGTCAAAGACCCAACTGAGAAGACTTCCTGCATCATGACTGATACCAACGTCAAAATAACAGCCTCACCGCACGTTCGATCAGCTGATTCCACCATTAAAATCATGTGGTCGGTGGTGATAAGTCTTGTACCCGTTATCGCAGCTTCGATTTATTTCTTTGGCCCCAGTGCCCTGCTTGTGATACTTGCAAGTGTTGCCGGTTGCCTGTTGACAGAGCGCTTGTTCGGTTCAACCCCCGGTTCATTGGCTGATGGTTCAGCGATGATTACCGGTTTGTTGCTGGGTCTGACACTACCACCAGGCTTTCCACTTTGGATGGCCTTCCTGGGTGGTGGCTTCGGCATGGCCTTTGGCAAGATCATTTTTGGTGGTCTGGGCCAGAACATTTTTAACCCTGCCCTGGTCGGACGCGCCTTTCTGCAGGCGGCTTTCCCGGTTGCCATAACCACCTGGCCCGCAAAAACTCAACACTGGTGGACGCTACAGGGTGACAATTTCGCACTGCCTTTCATGAGTCCGGTAGTGGATACGGCAACGTCAGCAACCCCCCTGGGGAATTTGAAATTCGGCGACGATCCGGTTGTAACACCCATGGTTGACCTGTTTTTTGGAACTACCGGCGGTTCCCTGGGTGAAACCTCAGCCCTGCTTATTTTAATTGGTGGTCTTTACCTGGCTTGGCGCGGTCATCTGAACTGGCATATCCCACTTAGTATTTTTGTTTCCGCCTTCGCTGTATCCGGTCTCTTTTATGCCCTGGGTATTTCGCAGTTTCCACCGTTATTCATGCTGTTCTCGGGCGGAATGATGCTGGG
>Ga0209013_10005744_pt1 | contig 10630 bp, 6 predicted proteins | sample Cruoilmetagenom2_FD_187291 | JGI IMG/M metagenome (GOLD analysis project Ga0209013, IMG submission 187291) | Oil polluted marine microbial communities from Coal Oil Point, Santa Barbara, California, USA - Sample 2 (SPAdes) (version 2) | ecosystem: Environmental > Aquatic > Marine > Oil seeps ...
GGACGGGAATTTTTAATGAAAGATGCTTACAGCTTTCATGCAAGTACAGAAGATATGCATAGAGAGTTTTCTCTTATGGAGGAGACCTATAAAAAGATATTTACACGTTTAGGACTTGAATTCAGAGTGGTAGATGCTGACTCTGGTGCCATAGGCGGATCTGGATCTAAAGAGTTTATGGTATTAGCAGACAGCGGTGAAGATACGATCGTGGTATGTCCGGACTGTGAATACGGTGCCAACATTGAAGCAGCAGTAGCGAAGCCTAAGTCTTATGATACTTCTACAGAGATAAAAGTAGTGGCCATGAAAGCACTGTATGATGAAGGTGAAACAAAGGTAGTTCATTTTGCTTTACCTGCATCTGTTGAACTGCAGGATGTCAAGGCATGTAATGCTGTTAATGCAAATGACCTTGTAGAACATGAAGAGACAGTGGCAATAGAAACATTGATTGTAGACAGTGCTTTGGAAGGTTTGGATACTCTTGACGCCGGTGAGAAATCGTACGCAGATATCTCTGCAGTGCAGGAGGGTGACGCTTGTACTACCTGTGGGGGCGCATTGCATTACACTAAAGGGATAGAAGCAGGGCATATCTTCCAATTGGGTACTCAGTACTCTGAGCCGTTGGCAGCAAACTTTTTGGATGAAAATGGAAAAGCACAGCCGATGGTCATGGGAACGTATGGGATAGGTGTGAGTCGTTTGCTTGCCGGAATCATTGAACAAAATCATGATGATAAAGGATGTATCTGGACCAAAGAGTCTGCACCCTTTGCTCTTCAGATCATTATTTCGAACATCAAAGATGACGCACAGGTTGCTTTAGGTGAAACACTTTACGCAGCGATGTTGGAAAAAGGTGTGGATGTACTGCTTGATGAGCGAAAAGACAGATTTGGTGCCAAGATGAAAGATTATGAACTCATTGGTGTACCTTATGCTGTGGTCATCGGTAAAAAACTGGCTGATGGTGTCGTGGAATTCATTACCAGAGAGGGTATGGAAAAAGAAGAAGTATCTGCTGAATCCATCGTTGATCTGCTTTTGGAAAGATTTTAAGATGATCTTTTTAATCATACCCTTTTTCCTCATCGAACTTTATCTCTCTTTAAAGACCGGAGAGACAATAGGTTTCTTCTGGTCGGTCATATGGATCATACTCTCTTTTATGCTGGGTATGATGTTTTTACAAAAGTCTTCACAGACCATGATGGGTAATATGCAGTCTATGAGACAGGGTAAACTGGACATGAAAAGATTTCAGAATGCCAGTATGTCTTATTTTATCGGCGCGATACTTCTCATAATACCTGGAGTCTTTTCAGATTTTTTAGGGGTGATCGCACTTTTTTACACAGTATATTTACAATTTATTGCTAAAATAACACCAGAACGAACAACACATTTTACAAAACAAGGAGATGATAATGTCATTGATGTCGAAATTATTGATGAGCACAGTCGCAGCGACCGTGACGCTTAGTGCCAGTGCACAACCCGATAATAAAGTATTACTTAAATATGTTAAAAGAGCGGTGGTAAAAAACCCACAGGTAAAAGTAAAAGGTGTGACGGTCATTGAATCTAAAACAGATGAGAGATTACCGGGATGGATCATCCTTTTAACTACGCTGGATCTGGAATATCAAAAGAAAGAGATCCATGCACCTGAGACGATGTTCGTTAAAGACGGATTGGTGACAGGACACCTGGTGGATCTAAAGACAGGTAATGACTACCGTGACAACATCAAGCCTTCTGTTCCGGGATCATACTATGATGAGGCACATTTACTTTTTGGTAACAAAGATGCAGAACATAAAGTGTTGATATTCTCTGACCCTCAATGTCCATTCTGTCAAGAGCTAGTGCCGGCTATTTTTAATGCTGCTAAGGCAAACCCTACAAAGATGGCAGTCTATTATTATCACTTGCCGTTACTCCGTATACATCCGGTTTCAGACATCTTGACGCGCGTGATGCATGTGGCACAACATGAAGGTAAAATGGATGTGGTTGAAAAGATCTATTCACTCAAGATCAATCCAAAAGAGACTGATATGACGAAAGTGCTTGCTGCGGTAAAAGCCCATACAGGATACAGTGTTACTGCAGAACAGATCAATAAAAAAGAAGTCAAAGAAGCATTGAAAGCAGATGGAATTGCTGCAGGTAAAATGATGGTTTCAGGGACACCTACGATCTATATAGACGGACAGTGGGACAAAACACGTGACGGATATAAAAAACTCACCAAATAAATAATCTAAAAAACGACAAGTCGTTTGCGCTGTCTGTTGAAGACAATGCAACGATTGCGTAGTATATGGAGCTTTGTTCCATATGCGTTATATAAGGCAAGTAATGGAAAAATTGATCATCGCAACAAGAGCCAGTAACCTAGCGCTTTGGCAGGCATATCACATCAAAGAGAGAATTGAAACATCGTTTCCCAAGATCACAGTAGAACTCAATGAGATCACTTCAAAAGGTGATAAGATACTCGATAAACCTTTAGCACTTATCGGTGGGAAAGGACACTTTACCAAAGAACTTGAAGATGAGATGCTTGAGGGTAATGCGCATTTGGCTGTGCACTCTCTTAAAGATGTTCCTACTTACATCCCTGAAGGCTTGGAACTTTGTGCGATCACAACACGGCAAGACCAAAGTGATGTACTGCTTTCACATACCTATAAAAGTCTAGATGATCTTCCTCAGGGTGCAACGGTAGGAACGACAAGTCTCAGAAGACGTATGCAACTCTTAGAGAAGCGTCCGGACTTGAAAGTAAAAGAGCTTAGAGGAAATGTCAACACAAGGCTCAGAAAGCTCAAAGAGGGGCAGTATGACGCCATTATCCTTGCGTATATCGGACTCTATAGACTTGACCTGCTCAAAGATATTCCTTTTGTTGAAAAGTTGGACTTTTTTATACCGCCTATGGGACAGGCTGCCTTGGGTATTGAGATTGTAAGCAGCGATGATCAAGTACGTGAAATTGCGATGACTTTAAATGATGAAAACTCTTTTATCTGTACAAAAGTAGAACGTGATTTTGTCTCTGCCATAGGAGCTGGGTGTTCTGCACCGGTGGCTGTGAATGCTATTATTTCTGCTGAGAATATTACTGTAAAAGCAATGTTGGGTTATCCTGATGGTACAAATATTATGCATAAAAAGCTTAGTATTAAAGTGAATGAATATGAAACTCTAGGGTTAGAATTAGCTGAGTTCATGATTGCTGATGGTGCATTAGACATTTTAGAAAAAGCAGAAGAGATCGCGTTTAAAGATGAAATGCCGGAGCGACTTTAAGGCGTTATATTATCTATGTAGATTGGAGGATGTTTTTCCTCTGACTGATGCAATAGATCAAAAGAACATTCCAACAAAACCCGCACCTATACCTGCTGCCATTCCTTTGGCAACACCGCCCATAGGCATATTTTCCATTAATTTCCGACTTTTCTTCCCCATAATAGAGTCTAACTGTTTATCCATTTGAAACTTGATGAGTTTGTGCATATCGAGGTCTACTGTAGGGTCGTCGAGTGATCCAAATACTTTACCGGTAAACTCCTGTCTTTGCATCTTAAAGTCAAAGTCTGCATTAATGATATCTTTTTCAGAATCCATTTTTACATTGGTGAGTTCAAAATAGCTTTTCTGATTTGCAAGTTTCATATCTCCGAAGATAATATTGTTATGATAAGTTGCCTCTAACATACAGTCATCAAAAGTTTCTTTCATCATCTTTACACCGGATTTTTTATAAACCGTATCTACGATGTTGCTAGGTAGAAATTTTGCATTTTTCAGTGTGGTGTTGACTACCAGAGTATCTTGTATAAAGTTATAATAGATATGACCTTTGGTATCTGCATCTATTATTGAAGGGAAGGGGAAGAGTTTCATGAAGTCTTTGAAAGAGACATCAATGAGTTCTACCGTTAATCCGTTTTTTTCAAAAAGATAATCGATCATACCGCCAAAGCTTTTGGAAAGACCGCCAATACGTAAATATTTATCATAGGCTATCTCTCCCATAGCATAAAACGGACCTAAGTATTTGTATCCAAGGAGTGTTTCCAGTGCTCCCAGATCATTGATATCAAGGATGTAAAAGGCTTTGGCAAGTTTTTTCTCCTGGTCATAGGTTCCTTTAGAGATATTGAGTGTTAGATGTGGGGAGGTGACATCTATGATAAAAGATTGTTTCATATTGTCTATATCCACTTTGGTATGCAGATTTAACGGTATGCCTGAAAAGTTGTTGTCTTTTACATTATAAGTAATTGAACCCTTTTTATTGTCTTTGTCCATCACTTTGAACACTACATCAACATCTGCTTTTCCTTTAATAAGGGCATCTTGTCCCATCAATGTGAAGAGTTTCGATGAATTGACATCCCGCATTGTAAGGTTCAGATCTTTAACTTTATCAGGAAATTTAACGACAGAATAGTGTACATCTCCGTCTAAAGCTGTTCCTTCTCCTGTGATATTGAGACGGGAAAATGGTCCATTTACATGTCCCTTGACGTTGATGTTATCATCTATCTTGCACACATCCGATGCGATACATTCACTGGTAAGTTTGTAATCCATATCGATCCAAGCGTTGGTGAGTTCTCCTGTAAATATGAGTTTAGCTTTTCTCTCTACATTCATCTCCACTACGACCTGAGGGTATTCACGGATATTGATTGATTTGACTTTGATACTTAAGCCGGCTTTTTGAGAGAGTTTATATCCTGCAAAGTGATAGATATGCTGATTTCCAAAAGAAGTATAGAGTAGGTAGGAAAATAGAAGAGAGATCAAGATCAAAATAAAAATAAAATATTTTAAAAATGTAAACATACTTTTATCCTAGTATAGTGTTGATGAATATGTTTAAAAGAACATCCCCACAAAGCCTGCACCCATTTCCGAAGCGACATCTTTGGGCATAGTGCCCATAGGCATACTATCCATCATTTCCCGGTTTCCTTGACCTATGACCCCGTCCATTTGTTTATCCATTTCATGCCGGATGAGTTTTTGTACATTGAGATTGACTTTTGGATGTTCGATGGTACCATATACTTTACCGCTATAGGCTTCTTTTTGCAGATTAATATCAAAGAAAGCACTCACAGTATCGTCTGTGGTATTGATCTCTGCATTGGTTAAATACATATACCCTTCTTCGTTGGCAAGTTTCAGGTCACCCAGGATAGTATTGTTTTTATAGCTCAGTTTCAGACGGCCTTTATCAAATACTTCATAAGAGAGATCGATACTTGATACCTTATAGGCATCATCGATCATCTCCTTATCTAAAAATTTTGCCTTGTTCATTTTTGTATCGATAAGCAGAAGCTCTTTTTTAAAGTCATAGTTGAGGCTTCCTTTCAGATCTGCATCCAGTAAGCGTGGATAGGAAAGAAGGTTCAGGATATACTTGAATGATGTACCATCAAAGTCCACATAGAGAAATTCATCTTTGTAGAGAAAGTCGGTTAAGCCTCCCAAAGTTTTAGTGAGACCTCTTATTTTTACATTTTTTATATCTTTTGGAAGATCTACCTCTCCTGTTGCATAAAAAGGACCTATGTATTTTTCTCCCAAAAGCGGTTCGAGTCGCGTTAAATCTTTTATTTGAACGTTGTAAAAAGCATGCGTGAGATCTTTGTCTGAATCGAAGAGACCTTTGCTGAGATTAAGCTTGGCATGGTTTAGATCAATATCCGCAGAAAATGAATAAAGATTATTATCTATATTAATGACTGAGGAGAGATTGAACGGCAGAGTCTCATACGTACCCTTTTTATGACTATATGTCAGAGAGGCTTTTTGCTTTCCTCTTCCTAAATATTTAACATCTGCATCTATCGTTGCTCTACCAGCTGGAAGTGTCGGTTCGCCCATAAGTGTAAAGAGCTTTTTAGCATGGATATCATCCATTTTAAGAGTTAAGTCTTTGACTGCATTGTCAACTTTGAGACCACCAAATTGTACATGACCGTCCAAGGCTGTACCTTCTCCTCTGATATATAAACGTTTAAAAGGCCCATAGGCATGCCCTGTGATATTGACATCATCGACGATGGTAACAAACTGACTTGGAAAACGTGCTGCACTCAGGCTATAATCCATATTGATCCATTTGTTGCTGAGCGGACCCTCAAGTTTGAGTTTGTAGTGCTTTTCGACCAAACCGTCAAATTTCAGATAGGTATCGAGTGTATGCATGGCATAACCATCATGTCTGGCATAGAGTTTACCTGCAATATTATGCTTTTGTATCTGCAGGTCTATCGTAGTATCGATAGATTTTCGTACTGTATCAAGCTGTATATTACGAAATTTTAAATAATCTTTGTCATTTGCTATGGTGAGATGGGAAGATAAGACCTTATCTTTAAGTGTTGCTTCAAAACTGCTCTGGGTAAATACTTCCTGATCCAAATTGTGACCCAACTCTTTATGGGCAAGCTTAATGAGACCTTCATCAATAAATTTCAGTTCTTTGAGTTTTATCTTTGCCTGCATCTCTTTTTCACTGACATCATATTCGATCTTTCCTAGCATTTTTGCATCCATTAAAGGTGCGAATGTGAGTCTTTCCATGATATTGTTAAAAGGGATATCTTTTAGGTGAAAGTAAAATTTCTTTTTTTCATAGACAATATCCAATATGCCTCCAAAGCTTTTGGACATACCTCTAGCTTTGACCTTTTTATCATAAGTGATCTTTCCGGATGAGACAAACGGACCTGTCAATTTGAAATTTAAAATAGGTTTTAGCTCGTTAAAGTCTTTGACGTCAAGCGCATACTTGGCAGTTGCATATTTTAACTCCTGATCATACTCTCCGTCTATGATACTGAGTGTTGACGCAGTTGTGTTCAGATCCATAGTAAAGGTATAGTTGTTATCATTGATGTTTACATGTGTTTTCAGATCAGCTGCGAGATCTGACTCTGTGAAGTTGTTGTCTCTTACATCATAGGTAAGAAAGCCTTTTTTACCGTGTTTACTGAGGGTTTCAAAATGTGCATATACATTTGCTTTACCATGTAAGACTGCATCTGCCTCAAAAAGCTCAAAGAGTTTGCTAGAGTTGATATCTGTGAAAGTTAATTCTATATTTTCAAAGACTTTGCGTTTTTTTCTCCCTGTGTAACTTACATTACCATCGAGTATGCTACCCTCTCCCTGAATGCGAATGTCTCTAAATGCACCGCTTACTGTTCCGTTGACATTTACCGTATCATCAATGATACAGACATCGCTTGCAAGACAGTCACTTGTGATACTGTATGTTAGGTCGAGGTATTTAAAGTTATTGATCCTACCCTGAGCTTCGAGTGTGTATTCGTCTTTGATAAGTACTTTGGCAAATACATTGGGATAGTCATAGAAGTTCATGGAAAGCACTTTAATTTCCATATGGGCGTTTTTACTGAGCTTTTCACCGATATAGAAATAGGCTATTTTGTTGCCCATGGTAGTATAAGAAATATATAAAAATATAGTGAGGATGAAGAGAAAAACAATCATAAGATATTTTAACACTGCTGAGATATACACAATTTACCTTCAATACTTTATATTTCCAATGATAGCATATAATTTATGAATATGCGTCAATAATACAGGAAGATAAGCTAAAGAAATTGATTGTTTGCGTGAGACTTCTATTAAGATAAACAGAATAGCCTCCGCTGAAGCGTGATAGTTGTTTTAGAAGAACACTTTCATAAAACCTGCACCCACTTCAGTGGCCACATCTTTTGCAGCGCCTCCCATTGGCAGTTTTTCTATCATTTCCCGTCCACCTTTACCGATGATCCCATCCAACTGTTTATCCATTTCACGCTGTATCAGTTTTTGCATGTCGAGATTTACCTCCGGATCATCCATAGAGCCGTAGAGTTTACCTGAGAACTCCTGCTCCTGCATATCAAAAGCAAAGTAGGCATTGATCGTGTTCTTTGCAGTATTTATTTTGGTATTCGTTAGTGAAAAAGCACCTGTATCATTGGCAAGTTTCAGGTTACCGACTAAAAGATCATTTTGGTACCGGAGTGTCAGAGAACTGTCATCAAAGACTTCATGAAGTACATTGACCTGAGATTTTTGATAAATGGTATCGACCAGATCTGTGTGTAGGAATTTTGCATTTGTAAGATTTGTATCGACAGTCAGGAGTGATTTGTTAAAGTCAAAGTTAATGTTCCCCGTAGTCTCAGCATCGAGCATAAGAGGATAAGGGAAGAGGTTCATAATGTATTTTAACGAGACCGCTTCAAGGTCCACATAGAGCATTTCTTTTTTATATAAAAAATCCATCATACCGCCAAATGTTTTAGAGAGTCCTTGTACTTCCAGCTGCTCATCGTAGTCCATTTTACCTGTAGCGGAAAACGGGCCTTTGTATTTGTATCCTAAAAGTGACTCAAGTTCACCCAGGTCTTGTGTCTGGAGGGTGTAAAAAGCAGATGTGAGATTTGTTTCTAAATTGTACACACCTTTTGTAAGGTTAATCTTGGCAGAACCCAGTGTTGCTTCTGCTGTAAAGGTTTGTTTGTCATTTTTTACATTGATCTTAGAGTTGAGTACAAGAGGAAGACCGGAGTAGGTACTCTCTTTAAGTCTGTATCGTATCGTGCCTTTGCGTTTTTCCTTGCCTAAATATCTGAAATCTGCACCGATATGCGCTTTACCGTCAGGAAGTTCCGGCTGACCGAGCAGTGTGGAAAGTTTCAAGGCACGAATGTCATCCATCTCAAGTGTCAGATCTTCCAGGTGATCTCCTACTTTAATACCGTCATAGTGTAACTGTCCATCAAGGGCTGTTCCTTCTCCTCGGAGATGCATACGTGCATATGGTCCATTGAAATGCCCTTTAATGTCTATTTCATCCTCTATGGTGGCTAGAGGACCTGGGAAACGTTTACTTTGAAATACGTAGTCCATATTGATCAGCGTATCACTGAGCAAACCGTTAAGTTTGAGTTTGTAATGGGTATCAACACTCCCGTCAAACCTAAGATAGGTATCTTGCAGGGCAAACTGCATATTGCTGCCAAAATCAGAAAGTCTTACATAGACTTTTCCTTTTACTTTATGCCCCTGTGTGTGCAGATCCATAAACGTGTCAATGGATTCTCTTCTCAAATCCAGTGTGGTGTCAGTTAAAAAGAGATGATCTGTTTTGTTTGCTATTTTGATATCACCAGAGACAATGTCATCTTTTACAGTGATGTCCAGACTACTCTCATCAAAGACTTCCTGCAGCAGATCGACCCCTAATTTTTTAGAGAGGGTATCGGCAAATTCTGAAGGAAGTAAGCTGGCATTCTCCAGTGTTACTTTTGTGCCTATGCTTTTGTTACCAAGGTGATAGGTGATCTCTCCCGTTACATTGGCATCCAGTAAAGGAGGGTAAGATGATCGGGTCATTAAGGTTTGAACAGAAAGATCACTCAAGTCTACTTTCAATGTGTTTTTTTCATACAGAAAGTCGATCAGACCGCCCAAACTTTTAGAAAGACCGTTTACTCTGAGATCTTTGTCGTATTTTACCTCACCCAAAGCGTAAAATGGACCTGTGAATTTATGCCCCAAGAGTGTTTCAAGATCTGATAATTCTTTAACGTCAAGGGTATAGAAAGCATGGGCTGACTTTTCTGCCTGATCATAATGCCCTTTGCTGAGATTCAGTGTGAGTTCCGGAGAAGTTACATCTATACTAAAGATGTGATCATCATCAACAATATCCACTTGTGTGTGCAGGTTGAGGGCTAAGCCGGTGAAATGCTTGTCTTTGACATCATAGGTTATCGTACCTTTTTTACTCTTTTCACTTATGTGTTCAAACAGTAAATGGGCATTCGCTTTGCCTTCAAAAATAGCATCCTGCCCAAGAAGGGTGAAGAGTTTACTCGAATTCACGTCCTGGAGTACAAGATCCACATCCTTATAGGTGTCATCCTCTTTCTTCCAGTCGTAGTGAATCTTCCCATCGAGTATTTTTCCTGCACCTGTCACTTTGACATGCCCTGGTTTACCGTCTACTTTCCCCTCAACACTGATGATATCATCGATGCTGCAGACATTACTCTCGATGCAGTTACTTCTCAGTTTGTATTTCATATCAAGTTGAGTATACTGACGTATGAAACCCTGAAATGTGAGTGTATATTTCTCTTCAACAAGCATTTCACCCATAATATAAGGATATTGATGAAGATTGAGAGATTTAACTTCAGCATTTAAGCCGATCTTTTTACTTATACCTTGACCCAGATAGTAATAAGCCTGCTGAATACCTGCAGGGGTGTAAAAAATATAAAAAAGCAGTGCTGAAAGAGAAACGAGAATAAAAATCAAAAATTTTATCATTGCCCACATAGGTTAACGGTCCTTCTATATTTTTTATTATCATAACATAATCATCTAGTGTAAATTACTTTGTAGCTATAATATTTGCATTAATACAGAGGGATGTAACAATGCAAGATGTAGTACAATGGCTTAAAGAAAATGGAAACTTAAAAATTATAGACGAACCCCTTGATGTGGAACTTGAGATCCCTCATGTGGCGTATGTGGAAGTTAAAAAAGATGA
>Ga0209013_10005745_pt1 | contig 10628 bp, 9 predicted proteins | sample Cruoilmetagenom2_FD_187291 | JGI IMG/M metagenome (GOLD analysis project Ga0209013, IMG submission 187291) | Oil polluted marine microbial communities from Coal Oil Point, Santa Barbara, California, USA - Sample 2 (SPAdes) (version 2) | ecosystem: Environmental > Aquatic > Marine > Oil seeps ...
CCCAGGGAGTGGCCGATCAGGATCTTCGGCGCCTCGAACTCCCGGCCCATGAACTCGGCGGCCGCCACGAGATCGGCAACGTTCGAGGAGAACGTGGTGTCCGCAAAATCGCCCTCGCTCTCGCCGAGGCCGGTGAAGTCGAAACGCAGTACCGCCACGCCCTCGGCCGCCAGCGCACGCGAAACCCGCGCCACTCCTTTGTAGTCCTTGGAGCAGGTGAAGCAGTGGGCAAAGAGCGCGTAGGCGATGGGCTCGTCGTCGACCGGTAGATCGAGCAGCGCCGCCAGCTGATGGCCCGAAGCGTTTTCAAAGCTGATCTTCCTGGTGTGCATGAAACCTCCGATCCCGATCCCGTTCCCGACGGATAATAACGCCAACTGCGCGACGTTCACCGAGGAGCCAAACCGCCGCAATTCGATGTTATTCCGTCTGTGAAGCGTGTAACTTCGACTTCACCGCGACGAGCACAAGCGACAGTGTGAATATCTTTCTTATGTGATCACTTCATCGCTGCCTGGATCCGTTGGCCGGCTGCGACCGCCTCTCTGGCCTCGGCCGCTCGACCGGTCCGATTCAGGATGTCGGCCAGGACGAAGTAGCCCAGAGGCCCCTCCTCGTGACTGGGGTCCTTTTCGATCCCGAGTCGAACGAGTTCCTCCGCCCTCCCGAGATCGCCCCCACGATCCATCAGCAGCTTTGACAGGTAGTAGTACCCCTGGACAAATGTCGGGTTCGATTCAATGGAGGCTTCATACAGCTCCAGCTGCCGGTCCACCTGGCCCAGATAGCCGACCAGACGGCCGAGGTTGAACTGGGCTTGGTGATACTTCGGCGCCAGCTCGATCGCTTTTTCGTAGTTGGCAATCGCCGGCGCCGCCTCTCCGCGTTCCTCGTACAACACGGCGATGTTGAAGTAGGGCACCGCAAAGTCGTCCCTCTCGCCAATCGCTTTGGCAAAAAGCGCCATCGCCTCACCCTGCCGACCCTGTTCCACCCGCACCTCGCCGAGCTTGTTGTGGATCAACCCCGGCACTTCTGTGGTAGCGGCCGCATCGCTGAGAGCCCTGGCCGCCTCGTCGAGGCGGCCGAGGTTGATCTCGATGTCGGCGATCGCCAATGACGCCCGCGTGTCGTGGCCGGAGACATCGAGGACACGCCGGTAGCCCACCAGCGCCTCTTCCTTGCGGCCCAAAGCCATATAGGAGGATGCCATTCCCATCAACGAGTTCTTGTGGGTTGGATCGAGCTCGAGCGCGCGCCGGTAGTGTCCCAGGGCGTCGTCAAACCACCGCTGAGTCGTCGCGAGCTGGCCCAGCATCTGGTGGGCATCGAGGATATCCGGATCCGTCTGCAGGACGGCGAGGAGGGTCTTCTCGGCCGCTACCGCATCGTCTCGCATCAACGACTGCGCCCGCATCATCGTCCGGTGGATTCTGATCTTGTCCTTCGGGTCGGCTCGAGGACGATCAGTTTCTTCCTCGAGACTGACCCCACCCTGGCCGGCGGCGTAACCCAGCGCCTGAAGCTGGGCGAGGGTTTCTGCGTCGATGTCGGGCGCAGCCCCGGACGCCGGGGCTTCACTCTCGATCTTTGCCCTCAGATCGGAAAGCCGTTTTTCGAGCTCTCCGGTCACGCCCGGCTGTTCGAGTGAAAGATCGCGCTTTTCCCGGGGATCCACAACGACGTCGAAAACCTCCGGCCGCGGCGCGCTGATCAGCTTGAGGTTGTCGGTGCGGATCGCCCGCAGCGGTGCCCAACCGTAGTGAAGCATAGGGTAGAGCGATTCGGAATAGACGCCTCGATCCAGTTCGACGTTTTCGCCCGCGATCATGGGAAGCAGACTCTGCCCGTGAACCGCCTTCGGCGCCGCGAGGCCGACCGCATCCAGAATCGTCGGAAAGAGGTCAACGTGACTGACTGCCGTATCCACGACCCTCCCCCGATCAGCCCCCGTCGGCGGCCGCACGATCAGAGATACGTGGATCGTGGAGTCGTAGACGAAGAACCCGTGGAAGGATTCGCCGTGATCACCGAGACCCTCGCCGTGGTCGGCGGTGAGGATGACGAACGAACTCGCCAACAGGCCGCGTGCCTCGAGCGCTTGCCGAAAGTCTCCGATCAGCGAGTCGGTATAGGCGACCTCGCCGTCGTAGGGTCGACCCGGGTACTGTGATTTGAAGGGTTCGGGCGGCGTGTAGGGATCATGTGGGTCATACAGGTGAAGCCAGAGGAAGAACGGGGCGCCCTGGGGCCTTCTGTCGAGCCATCGGACGGCCTCGGCAATTGTCACGTCACCCGACCGCTGCACCGAGCTGAGATTGGGTGTGTCAAAGTCACTCAGATTGAAGTCGTCGAAGTAGTGGTCGAATCCGCGGCCGATTCCCCAACGGCCATCCAACACGAAGGCGCTGACAAAACCTGCTGTGGTCCAGCCCCCGCCCGACAGCACCTCCGCCAGGGTCGGAATGCCGGGATCGAGGGTGTAGCCAACGTTTTCACGCACTCCGTGTCCCGGCGGATACAGGCCGGTGAGAATCGAAGAGTGGGCGGGGAGAGTGAACGGCACAGTGCTCGCGGCATTCGAAAAGAGCACGCCTTCGGAGGCGAAGCCATCGATGTTCGGAGTGTCGACGATATCCGATCCGTAGCTGGAAACCCGGTCCGAACGCAGGGTGTCGATGGTGATGAGGACGACGTTGAGTTCCCGTTGCTCCACGCCGTCGTGAGCCTGGGTACCCGGCGGTTCGATCGCAGCCGGGCGCTCCGATCGCTCACTCCGGCTACAGCCGATAATCGAGGCGGTCATCAGGAACACCATGAAGACCGGCAAAAAACGTGCGGACTTGTTCCTTCGCTCAGAGGTGATGCTCACGCCCGCCTCCCACAAAACGGATCTCGCTTTGCATTCTACTGCCGCGGAATGGAGATATATGCAGGCCAGATCAGCGCAACGCTGCTTCGCGGAGGATACTGTCCACGTCGACCTCATACCGGCCCACCGGGCAGGCAATCTCACATCCCCGGCAGTAGACGGTAACATCACAGGGCTCTTCGATCCCCATGATCGGACCATCGAGGATTTCCACATCGGCATCGTTTTGGTCCATCTCCCCCTTGCAGATCGACCTCTCGTAGGACCCGCTCTCGAACGCACCCCTCGGACAGGCGCTGTGGCAGGGTGTGTCGCAGCCGTAACACGGGTCGAAATCGATCGGACCGGTCGGCTCGAGCTCAGCCTCCAGGAAAATACCCCGAAGACGGAGATTCGAACCGAGCTCCGGTGTGACCAGGAGGTTGTTCTTGCCGATCACGCCGAGGCCCGCCAGAACCGCGGAATCCTTGAGGAAAGTACCGCCGTACTCGATCTGGTACGGCAACGAGAGTGCGGTGATTCCGAGCTCTTCTCCCAGCCATATCCGGAGTCTTCTCGACTGCTTGCGCAGCACACGGTTGCCGGGTGTGAAGCCCGGAACCTTGAGGCTCCACCAATCGAGCACCGGCTCGGAGGCAGGATGAGCCAACGCCCACACCAGCACCGATCTGTGCTCCTTTCTCCATTCCACGCCCTCGTATTCGGGGTAGTAAGGTGCCGCGTCGTATTTCTCAAAGGATTGAGAAGCCTTCAAATCATCGATCCTCGCGATCCCCGCCAACGATGCACCCAGCGCTCTCGCCTTTTCGACGATCTTCTGTTCAATCTCGTTGCCGTTCGATTTCATGGGCCCGGGTCCTTTCCACCGCGGAGCAGAGTCAATGCTCAGCCCGCCATCTCTCCGTGCTCTGGATCTGGTTGGATTATCTCGAAACATGGATCCCCCAATCGGGTCCGCAACGCCTCGAGTCCAACATCGTTATTCATTCGGGTTCCTTCACACAGTCTATTCGCCTTTCCACTCAGGCTCCCTCTTTGCGATGCACGTATGCAGGGTCGTCGACGGGATCACCACTCTCGACGAAGAGCTTTAGCCGATCCCCTCTGCTCCCCTGCTCCCCTGATCCCCGAATGTTATGATCAACCGACCGACGACATTCCGCGGAGGATGCAGTGCAGAGTCCTATCAGCTTTTTCGACCAGGTCAATACAAACTTCGATCGGGCGGCGGCGTTGACCGATTATTCCGCCGGCCTTCTCAGCCAGATCAAGGAAATCAACAACGTCATCCACTTCACCTTCCCGATCAAACGGGACAGTGGTGAGATCGAGGTCCTGCACGCGTGGAGGGCGGAGCACAGCCACCACATGCTGCCCACCAAGGGCGGCATCCGCTACGCGGCGATGGTCAACGAGGATGAAGTGATGGCGCTGGCGGCGCTCATGACCTACAAGTGCGCGATCGTCGATGTGCCCTTCGGCGGTGCCAAGGGCGGGGTCAAGATCTCGGCCCACGAGTACTCGGAGCGCGAGCTCGAGCGCATCACCCGCCGCTTCACCTTCGAGCTCTTCAAAAAGAACTTCATCGGTCCGGGTCTCGACGTACCGGCGCCGGACTTCGCGACCGGCCCGCGCGAGATGGGCTGGATCGCAGACACCTATGCCACGCTCGCTCCGCAGGACATCAACGGGCTCGGATGTGTGACCGCGAAACCGATCGAGCAAGGGGGGATCCCGGGGCGAACCGAGGCCACCGGCCGGGGTGTGTTCTATGCCCTGCGCGAAGTCTGCAGCCTCGGCCGCGACATGCGGCCGATCGATCTCAGCCCGGGTCTCGAGGGCAAAAAGGTGGTGGTACAGGGCCTCGGCAACGTCGGATACCACGCCGCCAAGTTCCTCGAGGAGGACGGCGGAGCGAAGATTGTCGGCCTCGTCGAATACGAGGGCGCCATTTCCTCCCCGAACGGTATGAAGATCGAAGAGGTGATGGCTCACCGGCGGGAGACCGGTTCACTGCTCGATTTCCCGGGCGCCCAGAACCTCGATCAGCGTGACGAAGGCCTCGAGCTCGACTGCGACATCCTGGTGCCGGCGGCGCTGGAAAACGCCATCACGATGGACAATGCGCCACGAATCCAGGCCAAGATCGTCGCCGAGGCCGCCAACGGTCCGATGACGGCCGATGCCAGCGAGCACCTTCACCAGCGTGGTGTGATGGTAGTGCCGGACGCCTTCATCAACGCCGGCGGCGTTACCGTCTCCTATTTCGAGTGGCTCAAGAACCTCCAACACATCCGCTTCGGTCGCATGGAAAAGCGCTTCGAAGAGAAGGCCGCACGACAGATCCTCAACGCCATCGAACATGCCACGGGAACCTCGTTCAGCGACAGCGAAATCAACGACTTCGCGCGCGGGGCCGACGAGATCGACCTCGTCAACTCCGGTCTCGAGGAGACCATGGTCAAGGCTTTCAACGAGATCCGGGAGATCAAACAACGCCACGCGGGCATCGACCTTCGCACCGCATCCATGGTCAGTGCGATCGACAAGATCGCGCGCGTCTACAAGCATCGGGGGCTGTTCCCGTAGCCTGCACGCCCGCCCAACCGGGTTCACGATGCAGGATGCAGGATACAGGTCCCACCGAACCCACCCCTTGGTCTGAATTGTCAGACTGAGGTGCGTGGTCGGCAAATTCGAAATTCGAAATTCGAAATTCGAAATCGGCCCTGCATCCTGGACCCTGATCCCTGCATCCGGATGGGGGCGCGCTACTCTCCCAAATCGAACGGTATACGAATCTCGCTCTCGGGCAGGTCGATGCCGAAGACCCAGCGTCCCGGTTGAATCCCACCCTGCACACTGAAGAAAAGACGGCCGAAGCAAGCCCGTCGTTCGTTCATGACGACCTCGTCGAAGGAAACCCCGGCACCCGGCGTCACGAAGAACTGCATGTCGCACGGTTGCCGATCCGGCGGGAAGTAATCCAACGGATCGCGATCGATATCAGCCCTGGCGATGGTCGAGCGAAGCGAAGCGTAGGCCTCGTTGAACTCCTTCTGGGTCGGCAGGGGCAGCCGGTTGCCATCGGGAGTGCGAAGGAACACGTCCTCTCGGTGAACCGTGGCGACCTGGCCGCCGGGCGAGCTCAGAGACACCTCGAGGATCATCCACTCGTCACCGATCTGGGAGTTCGCGAATCGGTAGCCGAGCACCGTCCAGAGTTCGGGCCCGTACTGCCTGAGGACAGAGCGGCCCATACGCTCGACGCCGGGTGTGTCGGTCGGGGTGGCGGACGAGCAGCTCACGAGGGTCACGGCCACGCCGGCCAGCACCAACACGGTGATGATCGAAGTGGGTTTCATGGTCTTCATTTTTTCCCCTTTCGTTGGGTCAACTGTACCTTTGCAAGCTCGATGCCAAATTGTTACGACGTCTCTATGTGAACTTGGTGCCCCGCTGTGTCCTGGAGATGACAGTCCTCCCCATGATGTGGCGCCCAGTATCCGCCAGATCATCAGGTGGCGCAAAGGGGTCGGGACCGGGTATCCTGTTCCCCAGCTGTCGTCAAAGTAATCGCAACGATCAGCACAGCGTCCCACGGCAGCCGCCGGAGCGTTCTACTCAATGGAGGTGCGAATGGACAAACCGCGGTACTACTTCCCGGGAGAGCGCAACACCCCCGATTTCGACTTTTCGAACCTCGGCTTCGACTACGTCGCCTGCCCATACCGATTCGAAGCGGTTTTCCAACATGGTTTCTGGAGGGCGCGGGGATTGGTCGAGGACAATACCATGCACCTGCCGGAGGGCAGTCAGTGCCTGCACTATGGCCAACAGCTCTTCGAGGGCATGAAGGTTTTTCGCGGAGGCGACGACAAGATCTACGCCTTCCGTCCCCGTGACAACTCACGTCGGCTCAACGAAGGAGCGCAGTACCTCCAAGGCCCGAAGGTCCCCGAGGAGCTGTTCTTGCGCGGCATGGAAGAGGTCGTAGCGGCCAACCACCCCTACGTGCCCCCGCACGGCAGCGGCGCCTCTCTTTATCTGCGGCCCTTTTACGTAGGCATCGGCGACAACGTCGGTGTCAAGCCGGCAACCGACTATGTTTTCAGGATATTCGTGACCCCGGTCGGTCCGTATTACAAGGGCGGTTTCGGGCCCGACCAGGGCAATTCCTTCATGATCAGTCGGTACGATCGCGCTGCTCCGGGCGGAACGGGCCACATCAAAGCTGGAGGCAACTACGCCGCTTCGTTCCACCCCGGCTCCGAGGCAAAGGACGCCGGTTTCGTCGACGCGATCTACCTCGACCCTGCCGAGCACAAGTTCATCGAAGAAGTCGGCGCCGCCAACTTCCTGGCCCTCAAGGGCGACACTCTCCTGACGCCTGAATCTCCGAGCATATTGCGCTCCATTACCCGCCAGTCGTTACTCGAAATCGCGGCAGAAATCTACAAGTGGCCGACGGAGGAGCGAAAGATCTCCGTCGACGAGCTTGACGATTTCTCGGCTGCCGCGTGTTGCGGAACCGCAGCGGTCATTACCTGGATTCAGCGCATCGTCGACGCAGACCGAAGCTGGGATTTCCCGTTCGATGAACGCTGGCAGAAGCTCTATGACTCGTTGGTCGGGATCCAGACCGGGACGGAGGACGACCCGTTCGGTTGGCGGCACGAAATTTCAGTCTGACGTCTGAAGCGCCTCGATCGCTTCGCTCCGCTCTTCAAAGATCGAAAAGATCTCGTCCAGGCGGGTGAGACGCAAAAGGCTGAGAATCCGGCGGTGCGGTCGAAGCAAGGCCAAACGCCGCCCTTCCTTTTCAAATCGTTGCAGGTAGCCCACCAGCTCGCCGAGGCCCGTGGAATCGACGTGGTCAATCCCCGACATGTCGACCAGCACTGCCGGCACACCCGCATCCAGGAGATCGGCGAGGTACGAAGAGAACTGCCGAGCCGACTCGCCGAAGTTGATGACGCCGCGCACCGCAACAACGGTGACGCCCTTCTCCTCCAACCGTTCGATCTCCATATTTTTCTCCTCGTTGTGCCGGCGCCTATTGTACGGGCGGCTCCACCATCATGGCAAGCACAGATGGCATCGGATCAATCCGCACCTATATTTTCGGAAGTAGCAGCCAAGGCGCGTTTCCGTTCATCTGGGTGCGATTCTACAAACAGGCACCGGACGCGCTCGACGCCGGACAGCAATTCGGGCGCCGAGTTGAGGATCACGACGTCGAGGAAGCGGTCCCCGGGTAGCGCCTTCGCGACGGTTTCGGAAACCAGGTTGAGGGCCGCACGCATCGACTTCATCGCCACCGGATCGAGCCAAACGAAGAGCACCATGGCAGGCCCCTCGCCTTGTTCCAGAACCTCGACGTCTACGAGATGGGCGAAAGCCAGGTCGGGGCAGGCCTCGAGGCCTTCGCGGAGCTTTTTCTCCACCTCGTCTCCGAGCGGCCGCCCGGGCGGAGTGATGCGGAGCTGCTGATCCGGCGCCATGACCCGAAGATCATAGACCGAGTTGAGAGTTGAGAGTTGAGAGTTGAGAGTTTTGAGTTGCTGTCGGCGACGGGTTTCGACCACTCCCCCTGGTTGAATTGAGAGGACGGGGGTCAACTCTGAACTCTAAACTCTTAACTCTTAACTCAGAGCATGGTGAGGCCTGTCATAGACGTCGTCGAGGATCCGGGATACGGTTCGGTCGTGAAGATCCTAACCTGCATATTGACGCTGCTGCTCGCGATCCTGCCCAGCGGACACTTGGTAGCGGACGATTTCGCGGCCGCCCTCGAACGGGCACGCGAAGCCGGGCGACAGCATCGCTACAACGAGGTCATCGAGCTTCTCACTCCATTCAACGCCGACGAAGATCCGGAGAACCGGTACATCACCGCGGCCGAGATCGGCAGGGCATACTTCCACCTCGGGCGGTACGGAGAAGCGCATCGCGCCTTTCGTGAGGCGGTCCGCCTGCACCCCGAGCGGGCCGAAACCGCGATCTACCTCGAAGCCACCTCCTATCTCATGGGCGATTCGGAGCAGGCGTACGCCATCCTGCGCGAGATTCTCAAAAGCGGCGCGCGTGATCTCTACCTCGCCGTCACCCTGCCTGGAGAGCGGCGGTTTCTGGCCGACCCCGAGGTACATCAGATCATCGAGGAGTTCTCCGTCGATCTGGCGATAGATGTCGAGGGGGCACGCGTCCTCGGTGTCAGCCTGGGAGATAGCCGGAGAAACGCAATCGACATGCTCGATGCGCGATCATCTGATCCGGAAGCGCCCGCCCTGACCGCCAGCGCTGGACCGGCTCTCATCTGGGCTTTCATTTTTGACGCCGAGCAGCAACTCGACGAAATCCTGCTCCAGGCCGAAAACCTTTATCGATACACCCCCTATCGGCTCAGGTTTGACGACAGAACTTACTGGAATCTAACCCCGGCCGCCGCAATCGCCTCCTGGGGGCCGCCCAGCCAGACTGCCGCTTCGCAGGAAGATGGGATCGCCATCAGCTGGGATTACCCCGGCCACCGGTTGACTCTCGATTTCGGCCGACCCCGGCCTCCGAGACCGCTCGGGCTGCCGGAGGGCGCCGCAATGCTCCGAACAGTTCAGTTGACGAAGCAGATTTCGGATCCTGCTGATAGGATGACCGAATGAACGGGACGACTCAGTCGCTCGCGGGCCAGTTGCTGATTGCAATGCCGAACCTCGCCGACCCCAATTTCTGGCAGGCGGTGGTTCTTCTCGGCGTTCACTCCGACGACGAGGGGGCCTTTGGGCTGATCATCAACCGCACTCTCGATGTCGATCTGCGCGAGGTCCTGCAGGAACTCGGCGAAGAAGCGGCCCCCGGCGACTTTCCGGAAGTGTTCGGGGGCGGACCGGTACAGCCAAGCCATGGCTTCGTCCTCTTCGAACGCGGCCAACACCGGGTCGCAGACGATGAAATTGCCATTGCAGAATCGATTGTGGTTTCCGGCAGCACCGAGACCTTGACGCGATTGACCCAGGAGGTCGGCGATACACGGTACTTCCTGTTGCTCGGCTACGCGGGTTGGTACCCCGGACAGCTGGAGCGGGAAATCGAGGAAAACTCCTGGGTGATTGCGCCGTTCGACACATCGATCATCTTCGACGTACCGGCCGAAGAGCGTTGGGCCGCGGCGTTGAGATCGATCGGCATCGACCCCGGAACCCTGGTCGACGCGGGTTCGACGGAACCCAGCTGAGCGTCCTGCAAAAACCAGGATCTCTCGTAACCCCGCCCCCTACGACAATAGCGTCGGCGATCTGTAGGGGCGGCATATATGCCGCCCCCTTGAGAGACCCAGGGGACTTCAATGAACAAGGGCGGGATATATCCCGCCCCTACAGGAGAGGCGCCGGTTTTTGCAGGAGGCTCAGCTGTTAGAACAGGCTGCCTCGGTCTCTCGTCTTGTCAAGGGGCTCATCTAAAACCGCCCATCTAAGACTCCCTGCGATGAGCTAAAAGCTAATAGTTTTTCTCTTTACTCTTTACCGGCTCGCCCCGGCGGGCCGTAAAAAGCCCGGCCCCTGTGGGCCGGGCGTTGGAGGAATCGGGAGGGCCGGTTCAGCCAAAAAGGTAGGATCAAAACGATGGGAAAAATGGCTGGCCTAAAAAGGTTGGCCTATTTGAGGTAGGTCTCAAGGTGGTCAGCGTCCCCAGGCCCCTCCCTTTCTCAATTGATGCCTCATCGTAGCATGGGGTAATCTCGTTGTCCATCTTAACC
>Ga0209013_10005746_pt1 | contig 10627 bp, 9 predicted proteins | sample Cruoilmetagenom2_FD_187291 | JGI IMG/M metagenome (GOLD analysis project Ga0209013, IMG submission 187291) | Oil polluted marine microbial communities from Coal Oil Point, Santa Barbara, California, USA - Sample 2 (SPAdes) (version 2) | ecosystem: Environmental > Aquatic > Marine > Oil seeps ...
CATTATGAAGGGAATCAAAAAAAAGCCGCTCACCTTAAGAGTTTCGCCCCAGTTTGGAATCTCATGGGCCGACATCCCGCGATAGCCTTCCCTCCGGGAGTAAAAATGGATTCCCATTCCGACTGCAAAAAAGTAAAGAATTGCTGGCAGAGTAGCGCTAAGAGCGATTTTTAGATAAGGGGTCTGTACCAACTCAGCCATAACAAATGCGCCCGCACCCATGATCGGAGGCATGATCTGTCCGCCTGTGCTGGCAACGGCTTCTACTGCAGCAGCCAGTGCGGGCTTATAACCCAGCCGTTTCATCATAGGTATTGTAAAGGCGCCTGTAGACGCCACATTGGCGCTGGCGCTTCCGGAAATAGAACCGAAAAGAGCGCTGGCGACAGTGGCCACTTTTGCCGGCCCCCCGGAATAACGTCCTGCCAGACGCACAGAGATCCTCATGAACCCCGTGCCTCCTCCAGTGTAGACGATAAGTGCACCCAGAAAAACAAAAATAGCGATAATATTGGCGCTAACGCCCAGTAGTTGTCCCCAAATTCCCCCGGTCGTGACATACAGCATGCTGCCTATTGTTGTCAGACTGTATTTTGGGTGGCCAAATTGCCCGGGGATGAGATGACCGAAAATGGCATAAAGCAGGAATATTAACGCGATGATTGGAAGTGCAGGTCGGACCATTCTCCTTGCTGCTTCAAGGATGATCAGCACCAGGAGAAGTCCACCTATTACCTGAAACGGGCCTGAAGCGACCCCATATTGTTCAATGATATTAGGATATTGGAAAAATATATATAAACAGAATCCTACGCCAAGAAAGGTGAGAACAATATCCAATAGCCAGCGTACTTCGCTTCGCTTCGCAGACCCGCCCAAAAAGATCAATATCAAGGCCAGGGCCAAATGGATTGCCCGCTCTTTCATGTTGGGCATAAAGGCATAGACTGGTAAAATAAGCTGATAGGCAGCGAAAATGATCGAAACAGCCAGAATAAACTTTTGGACTATCTGCGAAAACACTGGTTCTCCTTGCAACTGTTCCCGGGTTCAATGGTTCGGAGGTTCAAGGTTCGGGGATAGTGAATGTTAACAAAAGAAAAGCAACCCTGAATTTTGGAGCCCCTGAGCCTGATAACGTCTACTTCTCGTTTAAAAGTAAAGGATCAGGGTCCAGAGGGCCAAATTTTCTATGATAGAATAATACAGGGAAAAAGGGTAATCCCTATGCTTGGGAGAACCCCTTTGCCCCTGATCATTTGAACCCTTTCGGCTACTTTAGAGACTCAGAAACTTTGAAGCCGATTTCATTATAATACCGCAAGGCGCCAGGATGCACCTTTGCCGCCAGTTGGTTCAAACCCTCCATCTTAACCAGTTTCATGGCCGGATGAGATTTCTCCCACACCTTCCGGTTTTCCCAGAATGCCTTTGTAATCTTATAGGCTGCATCTTCAGACAGATTTGTCGTCGTATAGGTACCCACAAGCAGGCTTATGGTCCGTACATCATGATCAACTCCCTTATACGTGCCGGCAGGAATGACATATCGAGCGAATTTTTTCGAAACTCCCTGGTAGTCCGCATCCTCAAGCTCAAGTACCCGGATAGTTGTTGTAGCCGATATCTCTGACACCAATGATGCTGGAGCGGAGCTGGCAGTAGAAAAACCAACGGCTCTACGGTTTTTGACCGCCTGAACCCCTTCGCTGAGATCCACTTCCAGGAGTGTGACTTTTTCCTTGATGCCGATGACATCGAAGACCTGCTTCGTGAACCTGGCTCCTGCACTCCCGGCGCCTCCCGGAATGAATCTCTTGCCAGCCAGGTCGCGGAGCTTTTTAACTCCGCTGTCTTCCCGGACGACCCAGTGCATAACGAGACCTGGGATAGGCCACAAGGAGCGGATATTGTCATATCCCCCTTCCTTAAATTTCCCCTTTGCATTCACGGCCGCTGATATCAAGATCGGAGGTGAAGTAAAAAGGAAATTCGTTCGATTCCGGCTTTCTTTCACATTCACCATTGATCCCGGGCTATCCTCTACTGTGACCTCAACATCAGATGCCCCGGCCATAATGGCATTGGCCTGTCCCACGGCAAAGGCATAGTAAGTGGATGCCTGCCTCGCACTCTTCAACACCACTCTTTCCTTAGCCATTACCATGGAAGGGAAAAAAAACAGGATAGTTAACATCGACGTCATGACAAAACAATTAATCTTTTTCATACTCTCCTCCTTTTTTGGGTTTATTTTTTTGTTACCTTTCATCATGATTTTAGTGAGTTACGTTATATCTTCATGTATCCCAGATCCGAAGAAATATCATCGCAAGTTTTCTTCATCAAATTCACAATTTCATATATTCGTTCCGTGCCGGTTTTCAAATTCCTTTGGCCCATAGTCAAAGCAACACCCAATGCGGCAACCACTTGACGTGAGTAATCTTTAATGGGCGCGGCAATGCCGATTATGCCTTCAACCGCTTCTTCCTTTTCCATCAGATACCCCTGCTCGCGAATTTTTTCAAGACGAAGACTAAAGGCGTTTTCATCTGTAATAGAAAATGGTGTATGGGCTTCTAACGGATATTTTCTGAGGATTCTTGTTGCCTCCTCAGGATGTAAATAGGCCATTAAAACCATGCCTAACATACCGTAATGCAAGGGTCTTCGCCAGCCTATATCAGATGAGATGCGTATCATTCCGTTTCCCTCGCGCTTGTCCATATAAACTAACTGATCTTCCATCATTGTACCTAATAGAACTGTCGCTCCTGTAGCATGCTGTATACTGCTCATGTGGTGGGCAGTAACCTTACGCAGGGAAAAGGAAGAAAAAACGATGCCACCTAATTCAAATAGCCGTAAGCCTAACTGGTATTTCTTTGATTTCGGGTCTTGTTGTAAATAATTCCTCGCAGTCAGATTTGCCATTAACCGTTTGGCCGTCGTTTTATTGAGACCAGTGCATTGAACGATTTCTGAAAGACTCATATTTCTGTTCTGGAATGTAAAAACATCTAAGATATCTAAGGCACGCTCCAATGCCTGCACCCTGTATTGAGTTTTTCTGTGAGTTTTTAATTCTCTCATAATAGAAAATCAGAACCATTCTTATTTTTTCTTGACATTACCAGGGTTGTTAAGTACGGTCAAGTAATTAATGAAACTATGTTTCACAATATGGTACTTCCTGGAGGAGAAAACTTTATGGTTGATGATTTGAGAGGATTCTTAGATAGCTTGAGCCGAAAGGGAAAGCTGCGTACAGTCAATAACGCCGATTGGGACCTTGAAATCGGCACCATAAATGAATTGATGGCTGAGAGGCAAGGGCCAGGGTTGCTATTTGATAACATTAAGGGCTATCCTCCAGGTTTCAGGGTGGCGACTAACTTAATGCATCACAAGGTCGGCCAAAAACTGGCCTTTGGTTTTCCAGAGGAAATGAGCGACCTGGAGTGTGTGAAGGACTGGAAAGATAGATGGAAAAAGCATGAACCGATTCCACCTGTTGAAATAAAAGACGGCCCAATTAAAGAAAACATACTGAAGGGCCAGGACATTGACATATTCAAGTTTCCCACTCCCAAATGGCATACCCACGATGGTGGACGTTATATTGGTACAGGCGTGATTACCATTACCCGGGATCCGGAAGAAGGTTGGGTTAACTTCGGTACATACAGGGTTATGATACAGGACAAGACTACCTTGGCCTTCTATGCCTCACCGGGCAAACATGCAACTATTATGAGAGAAAAATACTGGGCCATGGGCAAAGCCTGCCCGGTGGCCATGTGTTTTGGTGAAGACCCACTCCTCTTCGCTCTGTCCACTATCCCTCTACCCTGGGGGATATCCGAATATGACATGGTAGGCTATATCAAGGGCAAAGGGGTGGAAGTCATCATTGATGAAGAAACCGGCCTTCCCATACCGGCAACGGCTGAAATAGTTGCATGCGGCTTTTCGCCCCCGCCCGAAAAAGATAGCCGGCAAGAAGGTCCTTTTGGAGAATGGCAAGGCTATTATGCCTCCGGGACAAGGAATGAGCCGGTTGTACATATCAAGACCCTGTACCACCGGAATGATCCCATTTTATTCGGCCAGCCACCTGTAAAACCCCCGGTCAACACATGGTTTCCCATCCCAATCCACACGGCCACCTTTCTTTGGAATGAGCTGGATAAAGCAGGCATGATAGATATCAAAGGCGTGTATGTCCATGGCCCGGGGAATCGAATCATCGCTGTAATCTCCCTTAAGCAAAGATATTTGGGTCATGCAAAACAGGTTGCCACATTAGCAGGCGCTTTTTTACAGGGAGGTGCCTGCACAGGCAGATATATTATTACCGTGGATGAAGACATAGATCCTTCGAACCTTGATGAGGTACTGTGGGCTGTTTGCACAAGATGTGATCCTGAAAACTACATTGATATCGTACCGGGATTTTTGACCAGCCCATTAGACCCGATGCTCAATCCTGATAAGCGCGCCAGAAAAGATTATACCACGGCCAAGGTGTTCATAAACGCCTGCAGGCCCTACCACTGGAAAGACCAATTTCCACCGGTCAACGTGGCTGGACCCGAATTAAGAAAAAAAGTCCTTACCAAATGGGCCGACCTGTTTAAAGATTTTGATTGATATTGTGCATTGGAAGAAATGAAAAAGGCCATTGCCATTGCCGGAACCCTGGATACTAAGGGAGAGGAAATTGACTATCTGAGATCTCTGTTATCAAAAAGAGGTCATCCGGTCATAATTGCAGATACGGGTGTCTTGGGTATACCTTCTTTTAAAGCAGATATCTCCCGTCGTGAGATTGCCATTTCGGGAGGTGCAGATATTGATGACCTGAAAAAAAAGGAGGACGAAGCCTTTGCCCAGAAAATCATGGCTTCGGGCCTGCAAAAGATAATATTATCCCTTGTTGAATCCAATAAAATTCATGGGCTTCTCGCGATTGGTGGTGGCCAGGGTTCCACTATTGTGGCCCCTACCTTAAAGGCACTGAGATTCGGATTTCCCAAACTGCTCGTATCCACAAAGCTGACTCAGGCTGGCGCGCGGCCCTATGCAGGCTCTAAAGATGTCCTTCTCATGCCCTCTGTTGCAGATCTGGCCGGCATTAACTGTCTTACCCGCCTTGTGCTTACAAATGCAGCAGGAGCTATTTCAGGCATGGTGGAGATGGAGAAACCGGAAACGCTGGATAATCCCGTTGTAATCATGAGCATGAACGGGACAGTCACTGACTGCGGGCTTTCCGTAAAGGCCATGTTAGAAAAGGATGGGTTCGAAGTTTTAGTGTTTCACACAATAGGAACAGGTGGAGAGGCCTTAGAGGAATATCTGAAATCCAATAACGCGGTTGCTGTGATCGAGCTTGCAGTGAATGAAATCACCAATGAACTCATGGACGGGCTCGCCTCAGCAGGTCCTCATCGCCTTGAAGCGGCAGGGAACTGCGGAATTCCACAAATCGTTGTCCCTGGCAGTGCGGACTTTATCAATTTCCTTGGTCCTGAAACAGTTCCTAATAAATACAGGCATAGAAACATCTATAGTCATAATCCACAGGCCACACTGGTCCGAACCAACGCAGAAGACAATGAGCTCTTAGGTAAAACAATCGCAAAGAAGCTCAATAAATCCCGTGGACCTGTCGCTGTTCTTTGGCCTACAAAAGGGCTTTCCACTCTTGACTTGGAAGGAAAACCATATTGGGATCCGGACGCTGACGCGGCGCTTTACCGGGCTTTAATCACAAATTTCAATGAAAAAATCTCTTTCATCAAGGTTGATGCCCATATAAATTCTTCTGCATTTGCAGACCGGGTGATAAAGGCACTGAATGACTTGGCCCATAATTGATTCCGGGCATTGTGAATGCGGGAATACAGAAGCATTGGGAGGTATCACGGTACTCCCATTAGAGGTAATGGTCCACAACTACTAACCAACTAACAAGGAGGGAGATTATGAGAAGAAAAGTTATCTTGTTTGGAGTGATTGCAGCAACGTTACTGCTCATGCTATCAACAGCTCAGGCCGAAACCAAGGTCAAGATGGGAGTGCTCAAACTGACCTCTTCAGCGCCCATCTTCATCTCAGTGGAAAAAGGGTTTTTTAAGGAACAGGGCTTGGACGTCGAACAGGTCTTCTTCAGGTCGGCCCAGCCTGTTGCCGTTGCCATGGCTTCAGGGGATATTGTCGTGGGTGCAACAGGAATAACGGCAGGTCTTTACAATGCCATTGCCGGCGGAATTAAAATGAAGATCGTGGCGGACAAAGGCCGTGAGTGGAAGGGTTATCAACTCTGCGGCATTATGGTCAGCAACAAATCCTGGGATAATGGCCTGCGGACCCTTAAGGACCTCAAGGGTCATCGTGTGGGTGTAACACAGATAGGATCCACCTTTCATTATATGTTAGGCAACATGTTAGAAAAAAACGGCATGACCTTAGATGATGTGAAGGTTACCCCCCTGGGCGGCGTTAAGAGTATGATGGATACGGTGGCATCGGGACAGATCGAGACGGCATTTATGGTTCAGCCCTTCTGCTCTGTAATGGAAGCCAAGAAAATAGGGCACCGTATGCTGTGGGTAAGTGATTATCTCTCTTACCAGATAGCGGCCATTTTTTTCGGTGACAAGATGATGAAGGACAGAGAGACTGCCGTGGCCCTTATGCGGGCATATATCAAGGGATGTCGTTACTATTACGACAATTGCCTGACTAAAAAGGACGGCAAACTTGTCAAAGGTCCCCACTTTGACGAAGTTATGGAAATCATCTCCAAGTACACAGGCCGCAAACCCAAACTCATTGCAATGGGCCTTAATTATAATGAACGAAACGGCAGTCTCTATGCCGAAGATATCCAGCACCAGATCGACTGGTATTATGACCACAATCTCGTTAGCAAGCGATTGGATGCCAATAGAATAGTGGATCTTTCCATTTGGAAGCAGGCCATGAAGGACCTGGGACTAAAGCCTTAACTTGGATCATAGAGGCAATCGTGCGTGTTATTATTGAAAAGGTCAGCAAGACCTATGTGGATACGGCTGGAGAAAACACAGAAGCCCTCAGGGACATTAACTTATGTAATGAAGAAAACGAGTTTCTGGTTGTTGTGGGGCCTTCAGGGTGTGGCAAATCCACTCTACTCAACATTGTGGCCGGTCTCCTGCCGGCCACATCTGGCCGAGTAGTATTTGACGGTATACCGGATAACTCGCGACCCCATACAGCAGTAGTCTTCCAGGAATTTGCGCTCTTCCCCTGGAGAACGGTGGAGCGTAACGTAGTCTATGGGCCCGAGGAACGCGGCCTGTCTCGCCAGGAACGACAGAAATTAACACGGCATTACATTGAACTGGTGGGTTTGACCGGGTTTGAAAAGAAGTACCCTCACCAGCTATCAGGCGGCATGAAGCAGAGGGTATCCATTGCGCGGGCCCTGGCCAATGACCCATGGCTATTGCTCATGGACGAGCCATTCAGCGCGCTCGATGCACAGACACGCACTATCATGCAGGGGGAGCTGTCACACATCTATGAAAAGACCCAGAAAAGCGTCTTGTATATTACTCACAATATACAGGAGGCGGTTTTTTTGGGTGATCGTGTGGTTGTTCTGTCCCGCAGGCCCGGCCGTTTGCAGGAGATTATCACCATTGATTTGCCTCGGCCGCGCCACGAACATATTGTGATGGAACCGAAGTTTTTATCTTATGTAGATCAGATCTGGGAACACATCCGCGACCAGGCCAAGGCGGCCCTTGTGGAGGAAAACCCATGACCAAAGAGGTTCAACTGCAGGCTGAGACTGTGGTGCATGACAAAACGGTCTTTATGGTACGACAGGAGCATCGCATGCTCAGCCTTGTCTCCATGCTCGGCATATTGGGCGTGTGGGAGCTGATTGCCAGACTGGGTTTTGTGTCACCCCTTTTTTTGCCGGCCCCAAGTGCCGTAATTATAACGGGCTATAAGATGGCCTTGAGTGGGGAAATTTTCCGTCACATAGGCGCCAGCCTGTGGCGCATCTTCTGGGGTTTTTCTTGTGCGGCCATTGTAGGCACCCTGGTGGGCATCCTTTTGGGTTTCTTTTCCATAGCTGAGAGCATTGGAAACCCCATCATTGCATCCACCTATCCCATACCCAAGATCGCAATCCTGCCCCTGCTCATATTGTGGCTTGGTATTGGTGAATACTCAAAGATTACAGTAATCGGATTGGGCGTGTTCTTTCCTATGGTAATCAATGTATATACAGGAGTGCGGAATGCTGACCCCGTACTTATCAAGGCAGCCATCTCTTTAGGTTCCAATCGTCGTCGAATTATATACAAGGTCATCTTGCCCAGTGCCCTGCCTATGATATTTGCCGGACTCAAGTTGGGCATAGGCATTGCCTTACTGTTGGTGGTGGCTGCGGAGATGATTGCAGCAGATGCGGGCATAGGATTTATGATCCTGACCTCAGCAGACTTGATGCAGACCACAAAGATTATGTTTGGTATTTCCCTCCTGTCCATGCTTGGCCTGATCTTTTCCTGGCTCATTGATAAACTGGAAAAACTCTGCATCCCGTGGAAAAAGTGAAAACACAAAGGAGATCGAGCTTGAAATTTATTGTGAAAAAAACTTCTCTTCAGGGAAGCACTAGAATCCCTGGCAACAAGTCTGCGTCAGCACGCGCCATCGTGCTGGCCTCCATTGCTGAAGGAATTTCCAGGGTAAGGAATCCTCTTCCTGGTGTAGATAGTTTCTCAATAGTAGAAATGATGCGTGCTTTGGGGGCTAAAATTGACACCACACAACACGATGAGTGGGTCTTCGAAGGGGTAGCCAACCAGCCCAAGATACCGAGTTGCGTTTTAGATGCCGGCAACTCCGGCACCGGATTTTATTTACTCTGTGCAATAAGTTCCTTAATAGAAGGTTTTTCGGTAATCTCAGGGGATTACCAAATATGCAGGAGGCCCGCACAGCCCCTCATCGACGCCTTAAACGATTTGGGTGCACAGGTTTTCTCCACCCGTGACTCTGGAAGCGCTCCACTGGTAATCAGAGGTCCTATCAAAGGCGGCAAGACCAAACTCCCAGGTGTTAACTCCCAATGGCTTAGCCCTCTTCTAATAGCCGGGGCACTTACCCTGGAAGGGGTCACCATCATGGAGGACGACCTGATGGAGCGTCCTTATGTCGATATGACCATGGGTTGGATGAAGTTGGCTGGCGGAACGGTAAGCCATCGAGACTACGAGGAGTTCACGGTTCCAGGCGGTCAGCGGTATAGGTCTTTTGATACCGAGGTCCCTGCAGACTGGGGCAGCTCCGGCTATCCGATTGTAGCTGCAGCCATCACCGACTCCAAAGTTACCTTCTTGGGTATGGACCCCGACGATTTCGCCGGCGAGCGGGCGTATCCCCACATCATTAAAGAGATGGGCGGAAATATAACTTTTAAGGACGGCGGAAGAACCGTGATCGTGGAAGGCGGCAACGAGCTACATGGCATAGAGATCGATTGCTCCGGTACCCCTGATGCGGTGCCCGCCCTGGCTGTTTTGGGTTGCAAGGCGAAAGGAAAGACGGTCCTCAAGAATATTGAAGCCAGCCGCCTGAAGGAGACTGACCGCACCAAATCCATCATGGAAGAGCTCATTAAGATGGGTGGGCGCTTCGATGAAACCCCAGACAGCCTGACGATCTATAATTCCAATTTAACGGGGACGCGTATCGACGGGCGTCACGACCATCGCATCGTTATGGCAACGGCCGTTGCGGCCATGATGGCTGAAGGCGAAACGATTATCGGCGACGCTGAATACGTGGGTGTATCTTTCCCTAATTTTTTCGAGGTCATGACAGGGCTGGGAGCCAAAATGGAAAAGTCAGCCACATAGAACTCCACGCAGTAGGGGTAAAGAATCCATTGCCAAATGCTCTACTATGGCTCCAAAACGGCTTTGGGCTGCTTGATGGGTGAAACTTCTTTCTGGACCCAAATAGATCACACATTATGGCTGCTGGAGATTCCTTGAGGCGGAAAAGATTTCTTTAAAGATTGCATCAATAGCGGAATCATTCAAAGGTCCTTTGTTTATTGATTTCAGCCTGTCTAAAATTGCCCGTTCTCTGTCAGGCCTATAGATAGACCCTTTAGTTTTTCGTTTTAGTTTGCCTATCTGTTTGACAAACCCCATACGTTCACTGAGTAATTCGAGTACCTGATTGTCGATACGGTCTATTCTTTCCCGCAAATGCTCAAAATCCATATTAGTCTCCTAAACGCCCTTGACGCCGGGTGTTATTCCTGCCCTCCAGGTGCTCTGGCGCATATTGATTCACAAATTCCAGGCCCTGATCCATATCCCTGGCAATGACAATACCTCCGAACCCAGAGAGAACAGCTTCGCAATACTCCCGTCTCCATTCCGGCATCTCCAAATCTAAAAACACTTTTCCGGATATAATCCCAGCACGCCTTCTTCCGAGGCAGTGCAAATGCCGCGCTCGGTGATAAGACCGGTCAGTAATCGAGCAGGAGTAACATCAAAGGCGTAGTTCACGGCCGGACTGTCTTCAGGTGTCAAAA
>Ga0209013_10005747_pt1 | contig 10627 bp, 10 predicted proteins | sample Cruoilmetagenom2_FD_187291 | JGI IMG/M metagenome (GOLD analysis project Ga0209013, IMG submission 187291) | Oil polluted marine microbial communities from Coal Oil Point, Santa Barbara, California, USA - Sample 2 (SPAdes) (version 2) | ecosystem: Environmental > Aquatic > Marine > Oil seeps ...
GATGCAGGTGGCAAAGCGATGGCCGGTTTGCTCTCCGGAGACACCCAAATACTCTCTACTGGTTTCTCCGAGGCTGTGGGCCTGGCCAGGCAGGGAGAGGTACGAATTCTGGCTGTAACCTCCGAGGAACGCCTGCCCCAGACCCCGAAAGTACCCACCCTTATGGAATTGGGTTATGATGTCTCATTTGCCAACTGGCGTGGTTTTTTTGGCGCACCCGGTCTGCCCGACAAGACGGCCGACGCCTACCGCATGGTCCTTAAAAAAATGTACACCACTTCCGATTGGGAAACGATTCGCACCAACCGCGGCTGGCAAAACCTTTTCAAACCTGGCCAGGAGTTCTACACCTTCCTGGAAGATCAGGAAAAGTCCGTGGGTGATATCATGCGGAAATTGGGTTTTTTGAAGTAATCCGATTCCATCCAGATCCCTCCCTCGGGAGGGGTCATTCGGGGGCGGGCCGTTGTGGTGCCCCTCGACCGCAATAAAGCGAAGTTCTTTTGGAGGTTATAAAATGACCCGTGAAAAAGCTGGCGCTTTGTTTTTATTATTGCTTTTTATGGGCTATGGTGCCCTGGCTTTTCAAATCCCCTTGATATTTCTATCACAGGGCGAAACCTTCAATGCTCGTAGCATGCCCTATGGTATCGCCATTGCAGGCATGGTTTTTTCACTCTTGATTCTGATTCTACCACCGGCTACCGGGAAAAAAACGCAAACGGCCAGGCAGGCGCTGAGCGGGTTGGATTGGAGACGGGCTGCTTATCTGATCCTTTCGATGGTAATTTATAGCCTGGCCATACCCTGGATCGGATTCTTGTTGTCCTCTATCTTTTTTCTCATCGCCGGTTTTTATATCTTGGGGGAACGCAATATCAAGCTCATTTTGCTCTCATCCATACCGTTGGTTATTGTGCTTTGGCTGCTTTTAAGCAAAATTCTGGGGATGTACATCGCTCCGGGTGAAATTTTCTACATCATAGGGTTGGTGAAATAATGTGGGAAGGATTAGGATCTGGAATAATGGTCGGGATCACCACGACATTGATCCCCATAAATATTGCCATGGTCTTATTGGGCTGTTTCGTAGGTAGTTTCATCGGCATGCTGCCCGGATTGGGACCGATCACAGCCGTGGCCTTGATGATCCCCGTAACTTACGGATTTGATCCTTCAACGGGCATGGTGCTCCTTGCCGGGGTCTATTATGGGGCCATCTTCGGCGGATCGACCTGTTCGATCCTGATCAACGCCCCAGGTGAAGCCGCCACCGTGGCCACGGCCTTTGATGGCTACCCCATGGCTCAACAGGGCAAACCGGGTAAGGCACTGGCCATTGCAGCCTACTCTTCTTTCAGTGGCGGTACCATCGCCGTGGTGCTGTTAATGCTGGGTGCCCCGATTATGGCCAATGTGGCCAAAAGCTTTCAATCATCGGACTATTTTGCGCTGATGGTGATGGGGCTGACCGCGGTCTCGGCCTTCGCCGGAAGAGGCGGTTTTCTAAAAGCCTTGCTGATGACCGTCGTGGGTTTGATGCTGGCGACCGTTGGCACCGATCAGACTTCAGGGGTGCAGCGTTTCACTTTTGGCAGTATGGATCTATTGGACGGTTTGAGTTTCGTCATGCTGGCCATGGCAACCTTCGCCATCACCGAAGGGCTTATCATGGTACTGAAACGGCAGGACACAACCAGCGTTTTCAAGGCCAAAAACATAGCCGGCATCAGTGACTTGAAGGTAACTAAAGAGGAGTTCAAAAAAATCGGGCCGACCATCGGTCGCAGTTCCCTGTTGGGATTTTTAATCGGTGCCCTGCCTGGTGCGGGTGCTACCCTGGGCTCTTTTTTATCTTACGGTATGGAGCGCAACCTGGCCAAACCTGCCGACCGCGAACAGTTCGGCAAGGGCAGTATCATCGGTTTGGCAGCTCCTGAAACCGGTAACAATGCCGCCAGTACCGGCTCCTTTATTCCCCTTTTGACACTGGGAATTCCGGGATCGGGAACCACAGCGGTAATGTTGGGAGCCCTCATCGCCTACGGCATAGAACCGGGTCCGCGTATGTTCGTGGAGCGGCCGGAGGTCTTTTGGGCAGTCATTATGTCCATGTACCTGGGCAACATCTTTTTGCTCATTTTGAACCTGCCCCTGATTCCATACTTCGCCCGACTTCTGGCGGTCCCCAAAAATATTCTGATCCCCGGAATATTCTTTTTTTCCATCATCGGGGTTTACCTGATCACCTTCAACAACTTCGACATTAAGGCCATGATCCTGATCGCCACTGTCGCCCTGGTGTTGCGATTGCTCGATTTTCCCATGGCACCCTTACTTCTGGGCTTCATCCTGGGTGGCTTGATGGAGGATAATTTGCGCCGTTCCCTCATGATTTATGACGGTTCCTTCTCTTTTTTGTGGGAGAGGTCTATTACATTGATAATCAATCTTATTACCTTGTCTCTGTTGGCCACTCCCGTCCTGCAATGGTTCTTGGCGCGTCGGGGTAACCCCAAGGTTGCATAAAAACAACTGCCCGCAATAGAAACCAAACTCTGGCATGTACCCACCGGATTGATGATGTAATATGGCCGGGAAATCATCCTCAAGATCGGGGTGGAGACCGGACAGAGCTTGTCGCCGGTCCGGGTGTGTGCTACGATGAAACAATCACCAGATTGACCTGTCCGGGGTGATACTACTTGAATTTTAAGGAGATGAATATTCCATGTCTGATAAAATCCAGATGAAAACACCATTGGTTGAGATCGACGGAGACGAGATGACCAGGGTTCTGTGGCCCATGGTGAAGGAGAAACTGCTCGCCCCCTATATCGATCTGAAAATCGAGTACTACGATCTAGGGCTCAATCACCGTGACGATACCGATGATCAGGTCACAGTTTACGCTGCTGAAGCGATCAAGAAGTTCGGTGTCGGCGTGAAGTGCGCCACAATTACACCCAACGAAACCCGTGTTGAAGAATACAAGCTGAAGAAGCAGTGGAAAAGCCCCAACGGTACCATCCGGGCGATGCTGGACGGTACTGTTTTTCGCAAACCTATTATGCTCAATAACGTCATTCCAGCGGTTCGCACGTGGGCCAAACCCATTATTGTCGGAAGGCACGCATACGGAGATATCTACAAGAACGCCGAAATCCGAGCACCCGGACCGGGCAAAGCGGAAATCGTATTTACCAGCGAAGACGGTGCAGAAAAACGTGAGACCATCTTCGAGCTAAAGGGACCCGGAATTCTGCAGGGTATTCATAACACCGACGCCTCCATCGAAGCCTTTGCTCGCGCTTGCTTCGAGTACTCCCTGGATCAGCATGTCGATTGCTGGTTCTCTACAAAAGACACCATCTCCAAGACATACGATCAGTATTTCAAAATTCTCTTTGAAACAATTTTCGAAGAAGAGTACAAAGCCAAATTTGACAGAGCCGGTATCGAATTTTTCTACACTTTGATCGACGACGCAGTAGCCAGGGTCATGAAGTCGGACGGAGGTTTCCTGTGGGCCTGCAAGCATTACGACGGCGACGTCATGAGTGACATGGTCGCATCCGCGTTCGGTTCACTCGCCATGATGAGTTCAGTGCTCGTGTCTCCAAAAGGCAGGTTCGAGTACGAAGCGGCCCACGGAACCGTTCAAAAACACTACTACAAACACATAGCAGGCGAGCGCACTTCAACCAACTCCGTTGCTCTTATTTTTGCTTGGTCAGGCGCCCTTCGCAAGCGGGGTGAGTTGGACGACATCGGCGCTCTCATTAAATTTGCCGATAATCTGGAAAAGACGGTTGTCGAAACCATCGAAGGCGGTTACATGACCGGTGACTTGGCTCGAATCTGCAAACCCAAGGCTGTGCAAGTAATGGATTCATTTGCTTTCCTCGACAAAATCGGTGAGAATCTGGTTATAAACTTGGATTCGTAATCAGCATCTAAAGCAGGGCGCCGGGACTACATATACCAGTTGTCATAAATATATTCCGTTTGAAGAGAATTGGTTGCGGGCGAAATCTCAACTTAATCAAAACGTCATTCTAACAACCGCTCTATACGCTGATCCGAACGGTTTTTCGGATGGGCGTGCTTGACACGGGACCCCGATCCCCATATAAGATTTGGCTTTAAGCTAATTAATTCATGGGGAAAGGATGTTCATGGCTGTGGGCGCTAAGGGGATCGGGAGCATCAAGGCTCACCAGATACTAATGGCAAGTGACAAGAAGCCAGCGACTATAACCCAGTGACCAGCATCCAGCAACGCACAACGCGTAACCCGGCTATTTGGTTCCGAAAATTTTATCGCCGGCATCTCCCAGGCCAGGTAAAATATAACCAATATCATTTAGTTTTTCATCAATGGCCGCTACGTAGACCTCCACATCAGGATGGACCGCGGTCAATTTTGCTATACCCTCCGGTGCGGCAACCATAAAGATGCCTTTTATCTGCTTGCATCCTGATTCTTTGATCAGATCGATAGTCGCAATCAACGAGCCACCCGTGGCCAGCATGGGATCAAGTATCAGCGCAATCCGCGCATCCATCGCACTGGTCATTTTGACATAATACCTGACCGGCTCCAGAGTTTCTTCGTTGCGGTAAAGCCCCACCACGCTTACCCTGGCAGATGGTATCAGTTCCAGAACTCCGGGCATCATACCCAAACCCGCTCTCAGGATAGGCACAACGGTGATCTTCTTGCCTTTTATTTTTTCGACTTGCACCGGTCCGGCCCACCCCCGAATGGTTTTGGTTTCCGTCTCCAGATCCTTGGTCGCTTCGTATGTGAGTAACGTGGCCAACTCTGAAGCAAGGTCTCTGAAATCCTTCGTGCTTACGTCATCTTCCCTCATTAAGGCGAGTTTGTGTTTAATCAGTGGATGATTTACGACATTTACTGGCACAGCGACCTCCTTTTTGGATAAATTGTTAGTGGCAACGGCAAGGACAGCAAATTGAAATTCACCGGGAGAAAAATTCAAATCGTCACATTCTTAGCCAATACTATCGCTGCCAGCTATATTCAAATTAGGTTGTTGTGTCAAGATGATTGAAGGATGTCGCCCGAATTGCTGCAGAGGTCCCGCGGAAAGTTTTGATAGTCGATTTAGATGGGGTTTAATAGTGGTGTTTCGTGTTTGGTATTTTGACAGGCTGATAGAATCGGATAAGTAACATGCCAAAACCAAAATACTAATTACTCCGCCGGACCTTCAACCTAACAACTTACTTCAGTTTTCAAATAACAATTTGCAACCCTAAATGCGCTATTTTTTAGGGCGGAGTAATTACGCAAGAAATTTGACGAATTACAAATTGATCAAAATTCACCTAAAGGTCTTTTGAAGGTGTAAGCGGCGGGTTCTTTGACAAGCGCTTCGCCGGCTTCGCCGGCATTTTGTCCCAATAACGAAAAGGGAAGGGATATCACATAAAATATCGATCCAACGGCTGTTGCCACAATACCCACCGGTCGGACCACGATAACATCATACATCATGGCGCCCCCACTTGGGTCCTCCCTCTCAAAATATTCTTCAGCCACGCCCGTGGAAGCAAATGGTACGATCAGCAGTGCTGCGATGATGGCAATGGCCAGGGATTTTTTGGCAATTCGAAACATTGTTTTCTCCTCCATACACAATGGTTTTTTACGCTTTTTGTGAAACTGGAGCGGGTTTTAAATGGACTTATTGCTCATCTGCGTTGCGTAAAATTTTGAATTCGATTCAATTTAGAATTATTATAACCCTTTTTGGTTGTAAATTTCAACAAATTTGTTAAAAAAATACAATTCTCTCCGGCCAAAACAGATATTCTGGTATTAATATTCAATCGCCAATCGTCAATTTAAAATGAAACCGGACACTGAATACATAGAAGTGGCTGTTGCCATTCCAGTTTATCAAACCTTCACCTATAGCGTTCCCGAGCCCTTTTCTCCTTTTATTTCAACAGGTAAAAGAGTCCTTATCCCTTTTGGGCGGCGCAGGGTTACCGGATATATTTTGGGTCCCGGCAAAGATTATGATAAAAAAGAGATCAAATCTGTACTGGATATTCTCGACGAGCAGCCGCTTTTTCCACCTGCCATGGTGCCTTTTTTCAGATGGATTTCCGATTACTATAAATATCCACCTGGTGAAGTTGTAAAAACCGCGCTGCCCGGCGGGCTGAATATCCGCGACTACGTTCTGGTTTCCCTGACCGAAAGTGGTCGGGATGCCTTAAACGGCGTAAAACTAAATCCGATCGCAAGACAGATTTTGGGTCATCTGCAGTCCGGACCCTGCCGGGTAAACGAGCTGTATAAAATAATTGATCCGAACATACCCGGTGCCCTGTTGTATTCCCTGGAGCAGCGTGACTGGATCACCAGGAAATGGGAGCTCAGCCGGGCAAAGACGAAGGCGAGACTCGAGCGCTTTGTGCGATTGACCGGCGGCCAGTTGCCCACCGGGCGTCTATCCAAGCCCAGAGCAAAAATTATTGATGTTTTAAAGACCTCCGGGCAAATTTCAGTTAGAAAACTTAAAGAGCGCGTTCCGACGGCTGCGACCTTAATCAAACCTCTTGAAAAAGCCGGCTATCTTAGGATTGACCATAAAAGGGTATACCGGGATCCTTTTGGTGAATCCATCAAACCCGATAGTGCCCCCATATTAAACCGCGAGCAGGAGAATGCTGTTGCTTGTGTCTACGGTTATATCGGTAAAGGCTATAAGACCTTTCTTTTGAGCGGGGTTACCGGAAGCGGCAAAACCGAAGTCTACATGCAGGTTGCCGATAAAGTCTTAAAAGGCGGGCATTCCGTCCTGGTCCTGGTGCCGGAAATCGCATTGATTACCCAGATGGAGGGGAGATTTCGCGCCCGTTTCGGTGATTGTGTGTGTATGCTGCACAGTGCCTTGTCGGCCGGCGAGCGCTACGATCAGTGGACGCGCATTTTGCAGGGTGAAGCAACCATAGCCATCGGGGCTCGCTCCGCCATATTCGCCCCCTTTGACAACCTCGGCGTCATCATCGTAGACGAAGAACATGACTCCTCTTACAAGCAGGAAGGTAAATTGCGTTACAACGCCCGGGATCTGGCGGTGGTCAGAGCAAAACAGAATGACTGCCTGGCAATGCTGGGCTCGGCTACCCCTTCGATCCAATCGTACTACAATACCGTAACCGAGAAGTTCAGCGAGCTCACATTGACAAAGCGGGTCGAGCAGCGCCCTCTGCCTGAAATCAGTATTGTTGATCTTTGTGAAACCAGAGATGCCCGGGGCATTCAACGCTTCATATCTCCGCAACTGCAGCAGGCAATGAAAGATACCCTTGAACGTAATGAGCAGGTCCTGCTTTTTTTAAATCGTCGCGGATATGCAAGTTTCCCGGTTTGCAGTGCGTGCGGACAGCCCATGCGCTGCAAGCATTGTGATATTTCACTGACCCTGCACCAGCGTTCCAACGCTTACCGGTGTCATTACTGCGGATTCAGCCGGTCCGCCCTATCAACATGCGATTTTTGCGGATCAGACAAAATCAGGCACCTCGGTCTTGGTACGGAAAAGCTGGAAGGTATGGTGGCGAAGCTTTTCCCCCGGGCCCGGATTGCCCGCATGGACCGCGACACCACGGCCCGCAAGGGATCCATTTTGAAGCTCTTAAAAGGGCTCAGGGATAAAACCACAGATGTTCTGGTGGGCACTCAAATGGTGGCCAAAGGGCATGACTTTCCAAACATCACCCTGGTGGGGATCATTTGTGCGGATCTTTCCCTGAGCTTTCCGGATTTTCGTGCCGGAGAACGAACCTTCCAACTTCTGGCGCAGGTGGCAGGCAGGGCCGGGCGGGGAGATAGATCCGGCAGGGTGATTTTACAAACCTACAATCCTGATCATTTCAGCATTGACGCCGCCCGCCGCCAGGATTTTGCATCTTTTTACCAGCAGGAGATCGGTTTCAGAAATGCACTTAAATATCCACCGTTTTCCAGAATTATTCAACTCAAAATATCCGACAAGGATTCTCAAAAAACCAAAGATCACGCCCACATGCTGGGAGACATTTGCCAGTCATTAAAGGCCGGCGACAGGAATTATTACCGGAGCGTAGAGATTATGGGACCCATCGAGGCATCTTTAACCAGAATTGCGCAGCGTTACCGATGGCAGATTCTGCTGAAAGGCTCAAACACCCGGAGGCTCCATCAATTTATCAATCAGCTGATGTCAAACCACCCGGTGGTCTTCAGCCACCATCGTGTTCAGGTTGCCATCGATGTGGATCCAGTTTTTATGATGTGAAACGGGTTGCGGGCCCCTCGATTGGGGATTTTGGATTTCGGATTTCGGATTGATTGGATTGCATCGCTGAGTTGCGGGTTGCGCGTTGCGGGTCTTTCGATTTCGGATTTCGGATTCGGGATTTCGGATTGAATAGATCGAACGGATAAGATATGGGTTGCGGGTCCTTCGATTGCGGATTTGGGATTTCAGATTTTGGATTGGAAAAAGATGGACTGCGGGATGCGGGTTACTGGTTACGGGTTACGCGTTGCTGGATACTCGATGCTGGCTTCTGGAAATTAATATAAAGTTGATTGAGTTAAGTAAGTTGATTGAGTTGATTGCAAGGTCTGATAGTCAAATAGACTAAAATCCTTTATACTAATCAACTAATCATAGTTGTGCCTTGACATTAGATGGCATGCGTCATAAAATTTTTTTAGACTTGATTAAATTAAGCAGTAGGAAGGAGTTTTTAATGAGATGTAAAACTTGTTTGCTGGCAGCTGTTGCCATATTGCTTGCCTTTTCTGTTACAGTTTGTTTTGGCGCCGAGAATGATGCCGCACCGTCTGTTTTTTTCCCGGAAACCCGCTATGAATTCTCTCCGGTGCTGGAAGATGCCAAGGTCGTGCACGACTTTGTCATTCAGAACAAAGGCAATGCGACGTTAAATGTTGAACGCGTAAAAACCGGCTGAGGGTGCACGGCCGTCTCGTTTACGAGACAAATCCCCGCCGGTGGCGAGGGAAAAGTAACTCTGAAAGTCGATACCAAAGGATATGGCGGTAGAAAAATGAAAAAAACCGCCGGCGTTTATACCAATGATAAAAACCGCCCGCGGATGGATCTGGTTATATCCGGTCAGGTGGAAAAGTTTGTCACCATACGTCCCAAGCATATCAATTTAAGGGGTTATGCGGGAGACACCATAAAAACGTCGGTGTTCCTCATACCCGAAAAGAAATACCATTTTAAAATTCTAAAAGTTAGTGCCAAGGACGGCAAAAACATCAAATTTCAGCTGGAAGAAGTCGAGCTGTCCGACAACGGTGCTTATGAGTTGAAAGTAGAAAACCTGAAACAGGGCACCGGCCGGTATTTTGATACCATTATTCTGGAAACGGACAGCAAAATTCGACCTCAGCTCAGCGTAAGGGTATACGGGAATCTGCGACCCCGAAAAAAAGAGTGACAGGGGTGCTCAATTGCTTGAGGCTGGAAAGCTTGGAGGCCGGGAGGCTTGAAAGCTTGAAAGACGGAAGGAACTGTAAGTTTTCGTTAAAATCACGGTATTCCAGCGTCCAAGCTTCCCAGCCTGCCAGCTTCCCGGCTTATTGAGGTGGTAGAATGATGATTACCATAAACACGCTTAAGTGCATTGGATACGGTTTTCATGTCGCTTAAACATATCGAGATAGTTGCCTTTGACTGTGACGGTGTGCTATTTGACACCGAACAGGCCAATCGGTTTTATTACAGCCATATACTGCAGCAATTCGACCGAGCGGCTGTGACTGACGAACAGTTCCGCTTTGTGCATATGCATACGGTTCATGAATCCATGGCCTATTTGTTTCCTGATGAAAAACAACTGGAAGCCGCCCATATTTTTCGTAAGACCATGGATTATCGAAAGTATCTCAGTTATCTCACGGTGGAACCGTATCTTGTGTCCCTGCTTGAGAAGCTCAGGCCGCAAATCAAAACCGCCATTGCCACCAACCGGACCGACACCATGGACCGGTTGCTGGCTGAATTTGAACTGGATGGGTACTTTGATCTGGTTGTCACTTCCAGTGATGTCAAACGGCCCAAACCTCATCCGGATGTATTGCTTAATATTTTAGACCATTTTGATCTCGTATCCCATCAGGTAATTTATGTTGGTGATTCGAAACTGGATGAACTTGCAGCCAAGGCGGCCGGAATACCGCTGGTGGCTTACCGCAACCGGGAATTGGCGGCCGAATATCACATTAACAACCTCGGGGAAATTGAAGAACTGCTCGATTTGTGAAACAGTTGCTCCATTTAACATACGAGACCAAATACCCGGTTCCAAACCTAACCGGGAGAAACCCAAAAAAAAGCAAATCACAAATCGCAAATAACAAATAATATCCAATGACCAAAAAAATAAATTCAAAACAAGGATATGTATTACTAATGAGATCATAAAGTAACCGACATCAGAAATCGATCATGTCGAGTGGCTTTTGTTCTTCTTAGTAAATAGCCGAAGGATTTAGTTTCGGTCATTGGGATTTCGAATTTGGAATTTATTTGGCCCAATTTTAAGATCAGGTGGTGCTTGTGTTTTG
>Ga0209013_10005748_pt1 | contig 10627 bp, 11 predicted proteins | sample Cruoilmetagenom2_FD_187291 | JGI IMG/M metagenome (GOLD analysis project Ga0209013, IMG submission 187291) | Oil polluted marine microbial communities from Coal Oil Point, Santa Barbara, California, USA - Sample 2 (SPAdes) (version 2) | ecosystem: Environmental > Aquatic > Marine > Oil seeps ...
ATATTGACCGAGGACGAGATTATAGATGCAGGGGTAGACCCGTCAGTTCGGGCAGAAACACTTTCTTTAGATAATTTTGCAACGCTGGCGAAACAGATATAAAAAATACCGTATTACGTATTACGATTTAGGTTTTACTTAAACCGTAATACGTAAAACATAAAACGTGTCTACATCAAATCCCCGCAGTCACAGCTATAATTTTCTCCGCAACAAGCTCGGCTGTCATATCCGCCGCTACTGTTATTTCTGCATATTTCTCATATAGCTCTGTTCTTTCGACATACAAATCATGCAAGCTCTGATCTGGCTGCTTTGCCAGGCCGCGGGTGTCGAGGTTTTTGATGCGTTCTGCGATGATTTCGTAGGGCACTGACAGGTAGATGATTTTCGACAGGCTGGATAAATGCTGCATGGCTGCCGCGGAATATACAGTGCTGCCGCCGGTCGATATAACTGATTTTTTAGCCTCTATTGAGAGAATAGCCTGCTCCTCAAACCGGCGCAGCTGCATGTAGCCGTCATTGTCGACGATATTTTGCAGCGTTCGCTGTTGCTGCAGGCAAAGCAGATCATCGGTATCTATAAACTCAAGTTGAAGAGACCTTGCCAGCAACTGCCCGACGGTACTTTTACCGGCGCCGGGCATGCCGATCAGCGTGATATTATCTAACATGTGTAGTGTAAGCGTTTAGCCTGTGTCCATGTATTTCGTGGTATAAACATTGTAGGTGCGAATTCATTCGCACAAGTATTTTTTCATAATTTTTTGTGCGAATGAATTCGCACCTACAGGTGTTAGTGTAGAAGGCTAAAGGGTTCTGGCTTAAAGATGAGTACTCATGAATTATTTGAGGTGCCCTTTACAGAGAATCAATCAGGAGTAGCCAAAATTTTCTTTCATGGTCTTTTTAATCCAGCTTTCTACTTTTTCATTCAGCTCACGTGCTTTCAGGCCTTTTGATTCGATCAATGGCCCGATAATCACCTTGATATGTCCGGGATACTTGCAGAAACTCTCTTTCGGCCAGAATTCACCGGCATTCAGGGCCACCGGAACTACCGGTGTTCCAGTCTTTACCGCCAGCAGGGCGCCGCCCGGTTCAAAAGTTGCCTGTTCACCCGGTGGCACGCGTGTACCTTCAGGGAAAATGACCATGGTACGCCCCTGCTTGAGTAATGCACCACCTTTTTCAACCAGCTGATTCAATGCTGCTCGCGGTGTACCACGATCAATACCGACAGGTCGGGTCAAATAAAGGCCCCAGCCGAATACAGGAATTGTAAACAAATCTTTGTTAAACACCCATGCCGGTTGCTTGAACAGGAAGTTTGTAGCAATGGTCTCCCACGTGGACTGGTGCTTGGGCAGGGCAATATATGGTCCTGCTGGCAGGTTCTCTTTGCCCTGTACTTCATAAGTCAGGCCACAGCATATTTTAAGCAACCACATCTGCAATAATGCCCATCCTCGAATCAGTGCCGAGCGATATTTATAATCAAACGGTGAAATGAGCACCAGGATAAGAAACATGATGATCAGGCTGGGCACCATAAACAGGTAATAGAGGAATGACCTTATCCACGGCAACAGGCCATCACGATTTTTACTTTCTTCATACATTGATCAGAGGTTCCCTAGTCTCTCGCGAATAGTTTCATCCAGGTCACCCGCCAGCAAGGCATCGGTAAAGGATGCAAGATCCTTAAAATCTATCACTTCCTCAGGAGAAAGCGGGCTATCATTCTTTTTTAGCGTTTTTAGTGTCTTCTTGCCCTTTCCTGTTTTAACCAGCACAGGCAACGCACCGACCTCCTGAGCTGCCTGCAGGTCACGCATGGAATCTCCTACTGCAGGGACACCACTCATTTCTATCTTCAGCCTGGCGGCGACATCACGAAACATTCCTGTAGCCGGCTTACGGCAGATGCAGCCTTCATCAGGACCATGCGGACAAAAAAAGACCGCCTCAATCAACCCGCCTTTTGTTCGGGTCTCATTCAGCATGTGTCGATGAATTTCATTTAGTGTGGCAAGACTAAACAGACCTCGTGCGACGCCTGACTGATTCGTTAACACTACAACACGAAAGCCATGCCGATGCAGCAGGGCTATCGCTTCCAGTGACCCGGGAATGGGCTGCCATTCATCAACAGATTTGATGAAATCATCGGAATCCTGGTTTATGACGCCGTCGCGGTCTAGGATAATAGTCTTCATGAATTTCCGTTAAGGTATCTCTATTCCTGGCCTCGGAATTCAGACACCCTGATGCGTCCATCGATCATCTTCGCATTTCGCTTCATCAGTTTGTCCATTTTTTTCCAGAAGGCCTCGAGTAAATCAAAATTACCGGCAATAGCCGTCCCCATAACAAGAATCAGCAGATCGGCTGTTTCCTCAGCCATTTCTTCCATACCCTTGCCCTTGGTTACACAGGAAGACATTTCACCCAGTTCTTCGGCCATCAGAGCAATGCGGTAAACCATATCTTCACCACCGGTACCGCTGAAATCATGCTTGTCATGAAAGGACTGTACCATTGCCAGCATCGCAGCATACGATTCCCGCGACATCTTCTCTTCAGGCATTTTATACTCCTTTATTGCAATTGCGATAGATCAGCAGTGCGCAGAAACATCTCACCCAGACGATCCAGCAGGGCCAGCCGATTGTTACGTAAGGCAAGATCTTCATCCATCACCATGACTTCATCAAAGAAATCATCGACAACCGTCCGCAACGATGCCAGACGCGACAGGGCAGCTGTATAATCACCCTTATCAAACATCGCATCTACCTCGGCAGACAGAGCAATCATTTGATCGTACAGGGCACGCTCTGCCTTTTCTGTTAATAATGCCGGATCAACAACAGTGGCTTCTTTCCTGTCAGCCTTGCGCAGGATATTCTGAATTCGTTTGTTAGCCGCTGCCAGCGCAGGGGCAGCGTCCAGTCGGGCAAAGGCATCCACTGCGAGCAAACGATCATTGAAGTCTGTCGGCCGAGTTGGACGGCGATGCTTGACGCTGCTTATTTGTCGCTTGCTGTAGCCCTTGTCTAAATAGTAGGCCTGCAATCGATCCAGCATAAATGAGAAAACTAACTCAACGACTTCATCCGATTTCTCATCGCCGAGGTCATAGCCGGCAACAGCCAGCACCAGTAACTGGCGAAGATCAAAATCGAGCTTCAATTCGATCATTATTCTCAACACACCGAGTGCCGCACGTCTTAATGCAAAGGGATCTTTGTCACCGGTGGGTATCTCACCGATACTAAAGATACCGCACAGGGTGTCCAGCTTGTCAGCAATGGACAACACCTGCCCTGTCACTGTGTCTGGCAATGAATCACCGGCAAAGCGTGGTAGATACTGTTGCTCTATGGCTCCAGCAATCTCAATTTCTTCACCCTGCTCTAAGGCATAATAATGCCCCATCACTCCCTGCAAATCAGGAAACTCGGCCACCATGCCTGTCAACAGATCTGCCTTGGCCAACAGCGCAGCACGCTCTACTTTTCCGGCGTCCACATCCAGCAATCCAGCAATCTGGCCGGCCAGTCCCTGCACCCGTACTGTACGGTCATAGACACTGCCCAGTTTATTATGAAAAACCACTGCCTTCAGACGCTCAACCTGTGAATCCAGTGTTTGCTTTCGATCAGTATCCCAGAAAAAGCGGGCATCTGAAAAACGTGCATTGAGTACACGCTCGTTACCCTCAACAACACTTTCCGGACGCACGCTTTCAATATTTGAAACAAAGATGAACAAAGGCATCATCCTGCCTTCGTCATCAACGACCGGAAAGTACTTCTGATGATCCTGCATGGCGCTGATCAGTGCCTCCTGCGGTACCTGCAGATATTCCCTGTCGAAATGTCCAAGCATTGCATTTGGCCATTCCACCAGAGCAGTGACTTCATCCAGTAAATCAGGATCAAGCAGTGCCTTTGCACCTTTATCACTTGCCAGCTTATTTACCTGTTCGACAATAGCAGATTGCCGATGTTTGAAGTTAGCCATCACATATCCGTTGGCCTGTAACATATCTTCGTAGTCTGTCGCTGTTGCAAGAGACAAATTGCCAGGGTGATGAAAACGATGTCCGCTGGTCTCTCGACCTGAAGTCAGGGTCAGCAATGATGCTTCAATAATGTTTTTTCCGTGCAGCATAAGTAGCCAGTGAACTGGACGGACAAATTCAGCATCCATATCACCCCAGCGCATACGTTTGGGTATCGGTAACTTGCGCAATGCAGCATCTACTATATCTGGCACCAGTTGACTAGCTGACAAGCCGTCCTGCTGACTGCGAAAGACCAGCCATTCTCCCTTTTCAGTCTGCATGCGTTCAAGCTCAGACACCTCAACATCACAGGAACGGGCAAAGCCGCTTGCTGCGGGGGTAGGGTTTCCATCGCCATCGAAGGCAGCACTGACTGCAGGGCCACGGCGTTCAACGATACTATCAGCCTGCTTAACAGCTACCTCATCAACAAATATTGCTAGCCGCCTTGGGCTGGCAAACAAGCGTAAACTGGCATCCTTCGGACACAGGTTCGCATCCGACAGGCCCTGAAGAATATGCTGACCAAAGGCATCGCTCAGCCTCTGTAGTGATTTTGGTGGCAACTCCTCTGTACCAAGCTCAATGAGTAGTGGCTTGACCTGGCTGCTCATGCTTCCTGCTCCCCAATCTCACAACGTGGAAAGCCAAGCTCTTCACGGCGGTTATAATAAGCCTGTGCCACGGCACGTGATAGATCACGTATACGCCCAATAAAGCGTGCCCGCTCAGTAACGCTGATTGCCTTGCGTGCATCGAGCAGGTTAAATGTATGTGAGGCCTTCAATACAAAATCGTAGGCTGGAAGAGGCAGGCTTGCATCCAGCAGCTTCTGACTCTGGCGTTCAAAATCATCGAAGTGCTGGAACAGCATAGCAGTATCGGCATGCTCGAAATTGAAAGCAGAGAACTCCACCTCGTTCTGGTGATAGATGTCCCCATACTTCACTTCATCTGTCCACGCCAGCTCAAACACATTGTTGACCCCCTGCAGGTACATGGCAATACGCTCCAGACCATAAGTAATCTCACCGGTAACTGGCAGGCAGTCCAGCCCTCCAACCTGCTGAAAATAGGTAAACTGGGTCACTTCCATACCATTAAGCCAGACCTCCCAACCCAGCCCCCAGGCACCAAGAGTTGGTGATTCCCAGTTATCTTCAACAAAACGAATATCGTGCTCCAGCGGATCAACACCCAGCTGCTTCAGTGATTCCAGATAGAGGTCCTGTATATCAAGAGGGGAAGGCTTTAATACCACCTGAAACTGGTAGTAATGCTGCAAACGGTTCGGGTTTTTCCCATAACGACCATCTGTCGGTCGCCGCGAAGGCTGCACATATGCCGCACGCATCGGTTCAGGCCCGATTGAATGCAGGAAGGTTGCCGGATGAAAAGTACCAGCACCCACTTCCATATCATAGGGCTGCATGAGTGCGCATCCCTGGTCGGCCCAGTACTGCTGTAATGTTAGAATTAGCTTTTGAAAAGTCACGGGTTCATTTATCTGGAAATCACAAAGCCTGCGATTATATCAGTCTATTGCTGGCGCGTGGAGTAGGGTGGTTTTTTATTCTTGTGCTGGCGCACGGTTGGGTTTCTTTTTTATTCTTTTGCTTGAATTGAGCTGAGCTTTTCGCACTTCATGTGCGAGTTCATTTCTTTTATACGGATAAAAGAAACAGAACCAAAGAAAAGCCGCCCCATCGTGTTGGCCTACGGCTGCTCTGTGCGCTTCAGTCTGGACCGGGCGCGGTGAACTCGCTGCGCTCAGACATGCACCGCGCTATTCCGGCCCAGCCTTCCAGTGCTCAACAACCCAAAAGGGGATTTAAGATCAAAACCAGGGTGGTACAAAAGTAATGGATTTGATTTTTTTGTAGGTGCGAATTCATTCGCACAGATCTTGTCCGAATGAATTCGGACCTACAATGTTGCCTTCGATCTTGCTTTTGATTTTGGTCTTGGTCTTAAAGTCCCGTTCAGGCTTGCCGAGAAGCGCAGGATGAGCTGGGGTTTCGCGGGTGTGCCTGTTTGAGCGCAGCGAGTTCACACCCCGCCAGCTCATCCGAGCATCGCAGGGAACCCGAAGGACAAGCATGCGGGTGCTCTTGTTATTCTTTTGGTGTGTTGCTTTGAGCAAGCAAAGAAAAGTCACTCGTCCATGAAGGGCGAAAAACTCATATCAATTCAAGCAAATAAATAAAAAACAAGCCGTGCGCCAGCACAAAAAAACTACTCCGACATTCTCCTGTATACCGACTCGGCCCTGGCCGCAAAAGCCGGGGAATAACGCCCGGGATTATTATACGTTGGTGAAGGAAGACTGGCCGCAAGCTCGGCTGCCTGCCTTTTATTTATCACCCACACCGGGCGACCCCAGTAAAAATAGGAGGCCGCCTGCACGCCAAATATCCCCGGCCCGAACTGGGCAACATTCAGATACAGTTCCAGTATTCTGTCTTTTGAAAGCCGCTTCTCCATCTGCCAGGTCAGAATAAGCTCATGCCATTTACGCAGTATGTTACGTTCATTGCTGAGAAAAAGATTTTTTACTGTTTGCTGGGAGATGGTGCTGGCACCATAGCGTACCTTCATGTGGCTGAGGTTGTAGTCCCAGGCATTCCTGATGGCTTTTAAGTCGACACCACCATGCTGATAAAAACGGCCATCTTCTGCAATGATGACTGCCCGGCGCAGGATATAGGGAATATTTTTTAGCTCAACGGGATTCCAGCGCACTTCGGGCAGGCGAGAATCGATGTTGGCTTGCTGCCGGTATTGACGAATCAGACTGGATTCCGGCACCGCTCCCGCTGCCAGTTCATCCCAATCAGGCCAGATGCTTGATAGCCAATATACATCTGCCAGCACAAGGCCAATAAAAATAACGGCCAGTAATTTCAGTATTCTTTTAAACCACTTCCTGCCGGTAGCGGGTAATTGCTTAGATGTACGTCTGCGCTTTTTAGCCACACTAGTGCCTGAAATGCCTCATGCCGGTGAATACCATTGCAATACTGTGCTCATCTGCCGCTGCAATCACTTCATCGTCACGCATAGAACCGCCCGGCTGTATGACTGCCGTCACGCCCACGTCTGCCGCTGCATCAAGGCCGTCTCTGAACGGGAAAAAGGCATCTGAGGCGAGCACCGAACCTTCCACATTAAGCCCGGCATCGGCGGCTTTGATCGCTGCAATCCTGGCGCTGTAGATACGAGACATCTGCCCGGCACCGACACCTATCGTCATACGGTCACGCCCATAAACTATGGCATTTGATTTAACATACTTGGCGACCTTCCAGGTAAATAGCAGATCTTCTATCTCTCTCGCATCGGGTTTACGCTGAGTAACAATTTTCAAATCCTCAGCAGTAATCATACCCAGGTCACGATCCTGCACCAGCAAACCTCCACTCACACGCTTGAAGTCCAGCCCTGCAATCGGCTGATCTGACCACTGGCCACAGGCCAGCACACGCACATTTTTCTTTTCTGACAGAACTTCCTGAGCCTCTTCATCAATCTCGGGCGCAATAATGACTTCAACAAACTGTCGATCGATAATGGCCTTCGCCGTATGTGCATCCAGCGTCTGATTGAAAGCGATGATACCGCCAAAAGCCGAGGTGGGATCAGTGCTGTAAGCATGGTCATAGGCCGCGATGAGGCTGTCAGCTTCTGACACGCCGCACGGGTTTGCATGCTTGACGATGACGCAGGCAGGACCATTGTTGAATGACTTGACGCACTCCAGTGCGGCATCGGTATCGGCCATATTATTGTAGGAAAGCTGTTTGCCCTGGTACTGCTTTGACGTTGCGACACTGGCTTCAGAATATCCCTGTTCAACATAAAAAGCAGCGCGCTGATGTGGGTTCTCGCCATAGCGCATTTCCTGTACCTTCTTCACCTGTAAGCTGTAGGTGCGAGGAAATTCTTCTTTTTCGCCGCTTGCAGGCAGACAGCCAAAGTAGTTGGCAATCGCGCCGTCATAACGTGCGGTATGCTCGAAGGTTTTGATCGCCAGGTCATAGCGTGTGGCTTCAGACACACCGGCCTCATTCTCGGCAATTTCATCGAGTATGCGCTGATAATCCATACTGTCAGTCAATACCGTGACCGCTTTATAATTCTTGGATGCGGCGCGCAGCATAGCCGGGCCACCGATATCGATATTTTCAATGGCGGTTTCAAGATCAGTATCCGGATTGGCAACTGTCTTTTCGAATGGATAAAGATTGACTACCAGCAGATCAATAGCCTGTATGCCGTGTTCCTGCATGACGTCTTCATCAACTCCGCGACGCCCCAGCAGACCGCCATGTATCTTAGGGTGCAAAGTTTTTACACGCCCGTCCATCATTTCGGGGAAGCCGGTATAAGACGATACTTCAACAACGTCAATGCCATTCCCCATCAACAAACTGGCTGTACCGCCAGTTGAAAGAATCTCAACACCCTGTGCGACAAGCGTACTGGCAAATTCAACAATGCCTGATTTATCTGAAACGCTGATCAGTGCGCGTTTAATTACAATTCGGTTTTCCTCTGACATGGTGTAATCCTGTTAAATAAAATAGTTGGTCGATTATTGTGGTGTGCCAGCGGTAGCAGGGACTAGTGTAGTGTTTCTAATTTAGTCCGTGATCACGCAGTTTCTTGCGCAAGGTATTACGATTAATGCCCAGCATCTGTGCAGCCCGGCACTGATTATTCTCAGCACGTTGCATGATAATTTCCAACAGGGGTTTTTCAACCTGCGAAATCACCAAATTATAAAGATCTGCAGGAGTCTCACCATTAAGGTCTTTCAGATACAGCTTAAGCGAATTACTGACACAGGTTGCCAAAGGACGATTTTTTATCTTACTCATGCCGCTGCATCTCGTAGGTCAGCAGTTGTTAAAAATGCATCTACCTTAGCCAGTTGCTCGGCTGATGATTCCACCTGCATAATTTCTCTTCTGAATTCATTGCTGCTGAAAAAGCCCTTGCTGTACCAGGCAATATGCTTTCGCGCAGTGCGTACACCAGTATATTCACCATAAAATTCATAAAGTTCCTGCAGATGGGCCAGCAGCACATTTCTCACTTCTGAAATATCTGGTGGTGGCAGCTGGCTGCCCGTTTCAAGATAATGATTAATCTGGTTAAATATCCAGGGGTTTCCCCGTGCAGGCCGGCCAATCATCAAGCCATCAGCACCAGTAAATGTCAGCACTTCTGCCGCTTTTTTCGGGCTGCTGATGTCGCCATTCGCGATAACAGGAATGTTTACCTGCTGTTTGACCAGGCGGATTGTTTCGTATTCCGCTTCACCGCGAAAAGCACATTGCCGTGTGCGCCCATGGACTGCCAGTGACTGTACACCGGACTGTTCTGCTATCTCGGCAATCCGGCAGGCATTTCTGCTGTCGGGGTCCGTGCCAGTGCGAATTTTCAGTGTCACAGGTACTTCAACACTATTCACCACTTTATCAAGTATCCGGGACACAAGGTCTTCATTGGCAAGCAAAGCGGAACCTGCCTGTTTATTACATACCTTCTTCGCCGGGCAGCCCATATTGATATCGATAATATCTGCCCCGAAGCGGACATTTTCCTGCGCGGCCAGTGCCAGTATGTCAGGGTCGGCACCGGCAATCTGCACCACCACCGGGCCAGGCTCCCCCTCATGGTTGATACGTTGGCGGGTTTTTTTATTTTCCCATACCATGGCATTGGCGCTGATCATTTCAGATACAGCCATGCCTGCGCCCAATGAGCGGCAAAGCTTGCGGAATGGTCGATCAGAAATTCCTGCCATCGGGGCAAGAACAAGCTGATTCGGCAATGTGTGCGGGCCGATCTGCATGTCTTTTGAATACTTGTGCCTACCTGTGCTCTGAAATCTGTGTGTCAGTAGCAGAGAATGTTGGTAAAAAAAACTTCGTGAAGGAGCAGATAATACCCTTATACATGCTGTCTGTAAAAGAGCAATAGGAACCTTATTTCGATCCCTCCAGCCAACTTTGACTGACGGGTCGCAACTCAAAACCATCCACCCTTATCGATGGCGTACGGAAACGTATATTTATATCTACCGCTTCATTGGGCATCATAACTGCAGGCTTCTCCTTTGCCAGATACTTGTCCTGCGCAACGACGCGACGACTAATCATATTTCCCGCTCGGTCAGTCAGGGTCAATTCAAGTGCGGGAAAAGATTGTGACCTGATATCACGGTTGACCAGAATACTGGATACCTTAAAGCCTCCATCACGCCCGGCCAGCGGTGTTAATCTACTCGATAACTGATTAATCTCACCGAGATTCTGGATTTCAGGGACTGTGCAGCCTGAAATTCTACAACCAGCCTCCAGTAGAGGCCTTAGCGGTGTTATACGCACCAGCTTATCCATGTAAAAATACCCGACCTGACCAAGCAGAGTAATAAACAGTACACTGATGATAGCAAGAAGTGAGTATTTACCTACCCATACAGGTAACTCTGCTTGATTCCTGCCACGATTCAGACTTTTTATAAGCTGCGTTTGATCATCGGCTA
>Ga0209013_10005750_pt1 | contig 10626 bp, 14 predicted proteins | sample Cruoilmetagenom2_FD_187291 | JGI IMG/M metagenome (GOLD analysis project Ga0209013, IMG submission 187291) | Oil polluted marine microbial communities from Coal Oil Point, Santa Barbara, California, USA - Sample 2 (SPAdes) (version 2) | ecosystem: Environmental > Aquatic > Marine > Oil seeps ...
AACCTGAAGAATTAGGAGTCATCCTATGCCCAAAATCTTTTATACGGAACGGGATATTGAGGATCTCTATCACAGTGGTGTGACCACCCTGGTTGTGAATGATGATGTGGTGGTCACTGATCTTGGTAGGGAATCAGCCCGTAAACTGGGTGTTGAATTATTGAAGGAAAATGATCAACCTTCCAGCGCTCCTATCCGTCCCTATATCACTGAGAAAAAATCTCCAAGTGCAGCGCCATCCCTACCTCAGACACCGGCGCCGGCCCCAACCAGAACTGCTATGGAAGACCGTGTGTTGTCATCTGTTAAAGCCAAGGTTGGCGACACAGTTGACCATGGTTTATTGAAAACCATCATTCAACGTGTTCTGAAAAGCGTAGGAGGAAGTTAAGATGCTTTTTGGTCGCGTGCGTGGAACCGCTGTTGCATCAGTTAAATATGAAGACCTGGCCGGGATGAAATTGCTGGTAATTGAACCCCTGAACAAACACCTCGAGCCAACTGGGCCCCTTCAAGTAGCAGTGGATGTGGTTCAAGCGGGGTCGGGAGATTTGTGTGTCATGGTTCGCTCCCGTGAAGCCGCCCTGGCGATGGATATCCACACTTTTGTGCCGGTTGACCTGGCTCTGATTGGCATTGTTGATGAGCTGGTTGTGCACCCGGACGATAAATTTGATGTCACCCTGAAAAAGGGATCGGTGAAATATACATGATCCTAGGCAAAGTAACTGGAACCGTGGTGACAACGATAAGTCACCCACATTATAAGAATCGCCGTTTGCTGGTCGTGCAGCCTTTGACGCTGCCGGGTGATCCCCCTGAGGGAGATTTTGTCGCCCTGGACAATTCACAAGCTGGAATAGGAGATACTGTTTTGGTGAATCGGGAAGGTAATGGTGCTCGTCAGATCCTGGACAACCCCGACGGATGCGTGATCTCTGTGATTGTGGGAATTGTGGATTCCCTCTATATTGCTGAATTGGAGTGAACACATAAAATGAGAACACCCATCATAGCTGGCAACTGGAAGATGAATAAAACCGAAGCAGAGGCGCTTAGCCTTGTGCGGGTATTAATGCAATGGGTGAGATCCTATTCTGATGTTGAAGTTCTGATCTGCCCTCCATTCACTTCCTTATCCACTCTGTATAAACTACTAGTAAGTTCTCCAATCCAATTAGGTGCCCAGAATATTTCTGACCAACCTTCTGGGGCCTTTACTGGGGAAATTTCTGGGGCTATGGCTGCAGAATTTTGCACCCACGTCATCCTAGGGCACAGTGAACGCCGGGCTTATTATGGTGAAGGTAACGCTTTGATCAATCGCAAACTTCAAGCAGCGATATCTGTTGGTTTGATTCCTGTTCTATGTGTGGGAGAAGTGCTGGCAGAGCGAGATTCTGGGAAAGCAGCCAGTGTGATAAATCATCAACTCCTGGAAGGCCTATCTGGCATTCATCTGGAGGATCCAACGAAGATGATCATTGCCTATGAGCCAGTCTGGGCTATTGGAACCGGGAGATCAGCTTCTCCGGATGAGATCTCTGATTTGATCGCCAATGTTATTCGCCCCTCTCTGTCAGGTTTATGGGGAGAAAAGATCAGCCAGAGTATCCGGGTTTTATATGGGGGATCTGTAAATTCTGCAAACGCAGGGGGATTTTTCAACACAGCAGAAATTGACGGTGCCCTGGTTGGAGGGGCAAGTCTTACGGCCGAAAAATTCCTGGGTATCATCGAGAAGACCCAATAAATCCAAAATAGTCCTCCAGTAGAGTGGCATTAATCATCCGTTCCACAGGTCAATAGTCCTGTGGAATTTTGCTGTATGGATTTTATTTTCTTGGATGGTAAAATCCAAACTAGATAAGTAAATATTAGGTATTGTGGAGAAACCCCCATGGATAAGAATTTTCAATCGAATTTAAAGAAATATGCTGATCTGGTTATAAAAGTAGGTTTGAATTTACAGCCTGGACAAAAATTGATCATGCAGCATCTCAGAAATGATGGTGTACCTATTCAAGCCGCACCGCTGATCCGGCTCGTGGCCGATAGCGCCTATCAAGCAGGCGCTCGCTTGGTGGATGTGCAGTGGCGGGATGACGAGATCACTCTCTCTCGGTTCACACATGCTCCAAAGGATTCCTTTGAAGAATTCCCTGCCTGGCAGGCCAAGGGGATCCTAGATGTTGTTGAAGATGGGGGAGCGTTGTTAACTGTTTCTTCGATCGATCCAGATCTGATGGAAGGCCAGGATCCGGAATTGGTTGATCAACGTCAGCGGGCGTTCCTAAAACATTGGAAGCCGATCAGTGCCCATATTGGAAAAAACGCTATGAATTGGAGTTTATTTTCAATTCCTATCGATGGTTGGGCCAGGAAGGTCTTCCCAGATATGCCTGCCGAAGAGCAAATGCCAGCGCTGTGGGACGCTATATTTAAGATCTGCCGTGTTTACGAGGATAATCCAATTGCTGCTTGGGAGACTCACCTGGCTAATTTGAAAAAACATGGTGATTACTTGAATGAGAAATCTTACCGGAAATTGCATTACACCGCTCCAGGGACGGATCTCTGGCTAACATTGCCAAAAGGTCATATCTGGCGATCTGCAGGATTTAAATCACAGACCGGTATACCATTCACGGCCAATATACCTACCGAAGAAGTATTCACTCTGCCGGATAAACGGTATACAGAAGGAACTGTGAAATCAGCCCGCCCACTGGTCTATTCAGGCAGTGTGATTGACAATTTCAGCCTGACCTTTAAAGAAGGTAAGGTGGTAGATTTTTCTGCAGAATTGGGAGAAAGCACTCTGGAGAAATTGCTCTCGACGGATGAGGGGGCCAGCATGCTGGGTGAAGTAGCTCTGGTGCCCAATAGCTCCCCGATCTCCCAGTCAGGCTTGCTGTTTTATAACACCTTGCTGGACGAAAACGCTTCCTGCCACCTGGCACTGGGCAGCGCTTTCCGCTTCAGCCTTGATGGCGGTGAAAAACTTTCCGGGGAAGAATTTAGAGCCCGGGGAGGGAATACCAGCCTGGTCCATTCTGACTTCATGATGGGTTCTGGAGAACTGGATATTGATGGTGTTCTTAAAAACGGAGATGTCGAACCTGTTCTACGGGCAGGGGAGTGGGCATTTTAAATCATTAACCTCAAGGTTGTAGGTTAATCTTAAACGAGATCGATATTGATGAACTTATCAAAGATTGCCAGGGGAGTATTTCAGTCCCAACTGCAGTCTATGCAGCTGCATCTGGATGGCTGTATCGATGGGCAGGATCCCATTCACCTGCATGACTTGCGGGTGGCCAATCGCCGGACCCGGGCAGCTCTGATCGAATTCAAGAAACTGCTTCCAGAAGATATCTACCAAAGATACCGGAAGGATTTTCGCTGGATTCATAATGTTACTAGCGATGTAAGGGACTTAGATGTGGTTTTGGCTCATTATCAGGCCTTAAAAAAAGATATCTCGAAATCCTGGCGGTCCCATCTAAAACCCGTTCAGATTCTTCTTGAAAAGAAACGAACGATCGCTCAAGAAGAGCTTTTAGGAATTTTGAAATCTGACAAAGTGATGGGCATATTAGAATCTTGGTCTGACCTGTTAGAAAGGGGAATCACTGATGGAACATCGCTATCCTTAGAAGATGCCAAAGAGTATGGCTGCCTTCGGATTGTGAAGCGTTACCGCCAACTCCAGAAAGACGGTCAGAAATTGACCAAAACCACACCAGCAGAGGATTATCATGATTATCGGATCCTGGTAAAAAAACAACGTTATTTGATGGAGTTTTTCCGCCCGGCGATGGATCAGGAAGAGTTTGGAAAAATCCGTAACAATTTAAAGAATGTGCAGGACACATTTGGAGTTTTCCAGGATACTGAAATTCAAATTCTCAATCTAAAAACGTTGGCGTCAGAGTTATTTGAAAACGGAGCACCTATCGACACGTTGCTGGCGTTGGGTTTGCTGTTGGGTGTGCTAGAGAAGCGTTTTTCCCGGGCTAAGAAGAAATGCCTTAAACAGACACATTGGTTGATCTCAGAAGCCAATGCCCGATCCTTCCAGAGCTGTTTCCAATACCCTGTTGAATAGTCCTTCTTGAATGGTACAACACCTACGTAACAGCGATTAAAATCGCAGCTGCGAGTCGAAAGTCCCATTTTTGTGGGACTAGTAACGTATCTTAGGGGGAGTTTTCACTATGTGATCGAGACCGCCGCAGGGCGGTTTTTAACTACAGCCCATGACTTCAGTCGTTGGGTGATAATGGAGGATGGATTATGGTACACTCCTCCACATGCTAAAACCCATACAATGGAAAAAATTTCCCCGCGATTTTCTGATTGCCCAGCTTGGATACGCTATTTATGGACTGTCGATAGCCTTGATCATTCAAGCGGGACTTGGCACAGGCCCCTGGGCAGTTTTGGCGGTTGCCCTAGCTGATATTTTTGGCACATCTCCTGGAATGATGCTCATTGCTACTGGAGTTGTGGTTCTTTTTGGTGCTTTATTGCTGAAAGAAAAAATTGGCTGGGCTACATTGGGCAATATTATATTTATTGGTCCCTGGACAGATCTGTTCTTGTTTCTCCTCCCATCATTGGAAGGAAATCTATGGGTGCAGATCCCTGGTATGCTGATTGCAGTAATCCTTTCTGGTATCGCCACTGCTGTCTATATCAGTGTTGATGGTGGCGCTGGTCCCAGGGACAGTCTGATGTTGGCTGTCTCACGAACCACTGGGCAAAGTGTTCAGCTATCAAGAGGAGTTATTGAGGTCCTGGTAGTGATCTTGGGTTGGATACTAAAAGGTCCTGTTGGTGTCGGCACTCTGGCATTTGCGTTATTAATTGGACCTCTTGTGCAAGTCTTTTTTAAACTCTTCAAAGTGAAACCCAATAGCGAGGATCCGGAGAGGGTATGACCCTGCCGCTGATTATTTATAATCTCACTGCCGTATTTTTTACAGTGGTGATCTTGTATTTTCTCTATCGTCACCAAGACGAACGAGTAGTAGAGAGATCGATTCTGCTAATCATTGTGGAGCTAAGTTTTCTTCTTTTGGGAGGGATCCTCTTTCCCATGGATGGTTTTGGTCGGATTCAGCTTATGGCCTGGGGGATATTCCTGCATTTTCCTGTTTATTTGGTTGGTAATATCGCCATTCTCCGCCGCCAGAATAAGTTGTATACGAATTTCCTGATCGGTATTATTGCCCTGATCCTGGTCATTTCTATTGACGCGTTCCTAATAGAGCCGCAAAGCCTGGAAGTATCCAGGATAACCCTCTATTCAGAAAAGATCACCGAACCCCTCACTATAGCCTTGCTGGCAGATATTCAAACTGACTCACCCGGCTCATATGAAGAGCGTGTCTTGGATCTGGTAAAAGCTGAAGATCCGGATTTGATCCTGCTGGCTGGGGATTATCTGCAAATTATGGATACTGATCAATACCAGGCCTCAATCAAAGTGTTGAATCGGTTATTTTTGGAAGCTGATTTATCACCTCCGTTAGGATCTGTAGCAGTCAAGGGAAATGTGGAAAAGATTGGATGGGTAGGTATATTCCAGGGTCTTGAGGTTATATTAGTGGAAGAGACACAAACGTTTGACCTGGGTCCTTTAACTATAACGGGAGTGGATTTGCTGGACTCAGAAAACCCAGCCCTTGAAATCCCCGGAAGCGAAAAATACCACATCATCCTGGGGCATTCTCCTAACTACAGCTTGGGCGAAATAGAAGGCGATCTATTGCTGGCTGGTCATACTCATGGTGGACAGATCCAGCTGCCGGGAATTGGTCCGATCATGACTTTGGCGGCTGTTCCCAGGAGCTGGGCATCTGGTTTAACAGAGATCTACCCTGGTAAATTCTTGCTGGTATCACGCGGGATTGGTTTGGAACGAGGGCATGCTCCTCGATTGCGGTTTTTGTGCCACCCCGAACTGATCATAATTGACCTCTTGCCGCCTGAGACAGATTGATTAATAATTATTGGTAATTCTCTGTTACCCTTAAATCAATAACTATTGGAGAATAAATTGATGTCCGATCCTAGAGTAGCAGGCTGGTCGTTTCACAAAAACAAAGAAGGATCCCTGTTGGTGTCCTCTGTCATGTTGGTTATGGCATTCACAGCTTTATTATTATGGCCGGGATGGCTGTCCGGGATATTCTTTGGGATCGTTTTTCCACTCTGGTGTATTTTATTTTACTTTTTCCGTGATCCTGACCGGGTGATGAGCCGTTCTGGGAACGCTTTTTACAGTCCGGGTGATGGAGTTGTCAGTGATATTGAAACGGTCCAGGAAGTTGATTACCTCAAACAGGAATTTATTCGTATCGGGATATTCTTATCCATTTTTGATGTCCATGTTCAGCGGGCACCAATTCAGGGGAAGATTGATTTTGTCACTCATAAGGCTGGGATGAATCACCCGGCTTATGACCCGGCAGCTTCGGTTGAAAATGATCAAATCATCATGGGGTTGGATACTGAATATGGAAAAATTTTGGTGAAACAGATCTCTGGTATCCTGGCTCGCAAATGTTATAACTATGCCAAACCCGGAGACCAAATTCAGTCCGGGCAGCGTTATGGATTGATCAAGTTTGGATCGAGAGTTGAGTTATATCTTCCTCCCAATACCCGGATCCTTTGTTCGATCGGTGATAAGGTTCAAGCTGGAATTACTGAACTGGCCGAAATCAACAAAGATTGATTTTCTTATGATTAATGATCTTAGCAAATATCTTCCGAATTATATAACTTTCCTATCCCTGGGATTTGGACTGGTCTCGATTGTCTTGTCTATCCGGGAGCTTATTTTTCTGGCTGGCCTATTTATCATATGCTCTTCGATACTTGACAGCCTGGATGGTTTTTCCGCCCGTAAACTCAACCTGGAATCGACTTTTGGGCTGGAGCTAGATTCCCTGACGGATATGGTTTGTTTTGGTGTGGCCCCGATCGTTCTGATCTCCCAACATCTCCATCTTCAGGATCGGTTCAGTTATTGGCTCCTTCCTTTTTTTCTGCTTTTAATCTGGTCTGGCGCATTTCGACTGGCTAGATTCAATCTGCAGCTGCCTAAAGAAAGTTCCACGGGCAGTTCAATAGGTCTGACTATCTCTCTCTCTGGATTGATTTTGTCTTTGATGATCCTATCTGACCTGACTCAAACCGGAGATGATTATCCATTGGCACTCATTATGGGACAGATCCTTCTTTTGTGCTTCTTGATGGTAAGCAGAATTAAATTTCCTGCCCTGTCTTGGTTCGTACCTCATTGGGTTCTTTATGTTTTATATGCGATCGCAATTGTGATCCTGACATTGAGATTTTCAGTTTTTAGTGCAGTGTGGACCTTTTGGCTTTGTTTATTAACGGCCTCTGTTATTCAGCACTTCATTCGTGTGCGCTGGGAAAAGCAATCCAAATAACAGGATCCTTTCAAGGATGAAATCATGTTGAACAAGATCAGCGGGAAAATTCTATATCTCTTTTCAGTCCTGGTATACAGAACCTGTCGTTTTACATTTCATGGCCTGGATCAATTATTGGCATATGATGAAAGTGGGAAACCACTCATTGTCACCAGCTGGCATGGTATGACAATGATGGTGGCAGGGTTTATAAACAAAGTGTTGGATATCTCAAAGTTCGCAGTTATTATGCCGGATGACTATAGGGGTGATGTTTTGGCAATTTTTGCCAACCATCTAGGAGGTGAGCCAATACAAGTAAATCTGTCTGGGGATTCTACATTTGGATTGGGTAGAAAATTAGTCAGCCTGGTGAAAAAGATGACCGCAGGCAAAAGTTTTCTAATTCACCCTGATGGTCCGGAAGGGCCAGCATATAAAGTTAAACCTGGATTGTCCTTTATTGCTCAGAAGACAGGCGCTGCTATCTTACCCTTGGGTTGTTATTGCCGTAACGCATACCATATTAAACGCTGGGATCGCTACACCTTGCCGCTCCCTTTCAGTAAGGTACATATCCAGCTTGGATCATTGATGATGATCCCGGAAGATCAAAAAGATTTGGAACCAATGAACCGGGAGATTGAGGATGTTCTCAACCGTTTGACATTTCAGGCTTCTGCCAAGTATTACTTGGATTGACTGCCATGATTTTCTGTGTCAGTTTATTTATCTATTGCGAAAAGACACAAAAAAAAGTATCAATATCATTATGAAAACATTAGTGATCGTTCGCCACGCCAAATCCAGCTGGGATAATGCTGTATTGTCCGATCATCAGCGTCCGCTCTCAAAACGGGGACTAAGAGATGCCCCGATTATGGGCGCCCGCCTGGCGAATTGGGGTCCGCCCGTAGACAGGGTCATATCCAGTTCAGCAACCCGAGCTTTAGCCACCGCGGAGCTTATTATCCATGAAATGGGTTTGCCCTGGGATGAGATCCAGATCGAGGATGCCCTTTATCATGCGACAGAAGAAGACATGATTGATTTGATCAATGAACAAGAAGATTACCTGGATGGTTTGATGTTATTTGGACACAATCCAGGTATGACCTATCTGGTGAACGGACTCTCTGATCTGGATCTGGACAATTTGCCCACTTGCGGAGTAGCTGTGCTCCAGTTTGATGTGAACAGTTGGTCTGATATCGGAGATGAGATCGCAACCACCGCGGACTTTGATTTTCCGAAGAAGGATAGATGATCCCTGAGCAGAAAGGGGGAACTTGGTAATGGCGGATCTCTTGAAAATTCCCTATTTAACAACCCAACAGATGATTGAGGTGGACCGGTTGATGGTTGATGTGTTTGGCATTCAGTTGATTCAAATGATGGAAAATGCCGGGCGTCAGCTAGCAGTCTTGGCACGAAAACGATTTCTCGACGGGGATCCTGTAAACAAAAAAGTGGTCGTTCTGGCAGGCAGCGGCGGAAATGGGGGAGGAGCGATGGTCTCTGCTCGCAATCTGCACAATTGGGGGGCTAAGGTTGATGTTTTTTTGACAAAACCTGTAAGCGAATTATCTGGAGTGATCCATGAACAGGCCAAAATATTGCAAACTATGGATGTTGAACTTCAGACAGTTATCGACCTCAATTTGGATGCTGCTCCAGATTTGATAATTGACGGTCTCATTGGCTACAGTCTGCAGGGTGTACCCCGAGGTGCTGCTGCAGAAATGATCAACTGGGTCAATAGACTTGAAACCCCCGTTCTATCACTGGATGTTCCGTCAGGACTCGATGCAGGAACAGGAGAAATCCATTCGCCGGCAATTCATGCGGATGCAACCATGACCCTGGCCTTGCCCAAGACCGGACTTAGACAACCCGGAGCTGATATTGTGGGTGAGCTTTACCTGGCGGATATCGGCGTTCCCCCAGAGCTTTATGAAAACCCTCTGCTAAAATTACAGGTAGGTCCAATCTTCCAGAACGAACAGATCATTCGTTTAAATTGAAGGATTGTTAAAATAGAAAGCTGGAGATTTGATCGGGAAGTTCTTTCAAGCTCATCTAATGCTTTGATTTCACGCAATTTATTCCAATCCATTTGACAGTTACGAGAATATGATTATAATATTCTTTATTGCAAACATTCGCAATAGGAAATTATGACACACTGCCACACTATCCTGGAAGCTTTACGACAAAAAGGGTACCGCATCACTCCCCAGCGGGAAATGATCATTCAAGCGGTTGCCCACAGCCCGGTCCATATCACTGCCGAAGAAGTGGCTGAACAGTTGCGGGTGCACACCAGTGCCATAAATTTAGCCACTGTTTACCGGACCCTTGATATGCTTTGGCAGGAAGGATTTGCCTGCCGCAATGACCTCAGTGAAGGGAAGATCGTTTACGCCACTTTTCAGCATGGTCCGCATATTCACCTGGTATGTCGGAAATGCAACGAGGTGATTGAAGCTGATGTTGAAATTCTGAATTCACTGGGTAAAGATCTGGAGCTTAAATATAAATTCCAATCTAATCTGGACCATTTTTCGATCTTTGGCGTTTGCTCTGACTGCCAGGATTAATATAGAAGCATGTAAGATTGAGGTTTCCTAACTATTCTATATTTAGAGGAGAGTTCCATGAATTATTCACCTGTACCACTTCATATCCCAGATGGATTCCTGACTATAGTAGTTTCGTTGATTTTCTGGCTGATCACTATTCTTATGGTTGGATTAGCAGTTTCAAAAACTAACCGCAGCCTGGGTGAAAAACAAGTTCCAATAATGGGAGTGATGGCAGCATTCATTTTTGCAGCCCAGATGTTGAACTTCCCTATTGCAGGCGGAACTTCTGGCCATTTCCTGGGAGGTGCTTTGGCGGCCATTGTGCTTGGGCCTTGGGCAGGGATCCTGGTGATGACCGCTGTGGTCGGAATTCAGGCCTTATTATTCCAGGACGGTGGATTGTTGGTAATGGGCGCCAATATCTTTAATATGGGGATTTTGACCGCGGTGATAGGTTATGGTTTATACCGCCTGGCCATTCATCAGAAAAAAGGGATTCGACTCGCTATGGCGGGTGGAGGGGCCTGGATCGCAACCATGGCAGCTGCATTAATCACTTCTCTCCAGCTTTGGTTAAGCGGCACTACCCG
>Ga0209013_10005751_pt1 | contig 10625 bp, 11 predicted proteins | sample Cruoilmetagenom2_FD_187291 | JGI IMG/M metagenome (GOLD analysis project Ga0209013, IMG submission 187291) | Oil polluted marine microbial communities from Coal Oil Point, Santa Barbara, California, USA - Sample 2 (SPAdes) (version 2) | ecosystem: Environmental > Aquatic > Marine > Oil seeps ...
TAACAATATAATAGGGAGAGTAGATAGTTTGTTTCGCACATTAGGTCTTTTAATCAGAATTCTGTTACTTGCACTATTTACTGAAATGGTATCCTCAGAGCTCATCATTTATTGCTTTATCGTTTTAAGTGGGTTTTTAATGCTTTCTTTGATCTTAGTAGTTATATCGTGGAAAAAAAGCTTTAAAGTAAAAGAGAAAAATTGTCCAGTTATAGCAAATACCTAGCGAGAGATAGTTCTAGATAGTTGCTATACTATCGTATTTTTTCAAAGATTAGTAAGTAAAAAAATGTAGCGGGAACACTGAGTTCATGGGACTTAATAGAATGAATAATACTACTGATTTTCGTTTCAGGTGGACGCTTTCCGCGGGCGAGGCTGAGCCTCCAAATGCCATAAGATTACCGGAAAAAGAATGGATGGTCGTGACGTTAGTCACGACCATCCATTCAAAAACTAGTCGGTTAAAATTATAGCAAAACGTCTGTCCAAAGCTACTCGAAAACGATTGAAACAGGTGTTGACCTTCAAGGACCGGGCTTCTTTTTGCTCGGTTTTTTTTATGTATTTTTTGAAACCATTTTCCATCTCAACCGTAAAATGAATATGCAGAAAAAAAGAAGGGATTGAGAAAATGACCAGCGTATTTATTATTTCGGCAGTTGCAGCGATACTTACCGCATTATTAGTTGTTCCGTTAACGGCTAAAAGAAAAGATATGGTAACTTCCATTATTGGTCTGTCTATTTTAACTTTTATCGTACTAGCGATTATATATTATGTAACGAATCTAGATCGTAACTGGACCGCGTTATGGCCATTACTAGTTATTGCAACATTAGCGGGGATGTTACTAGCTAAAGGTAAAGAACAAAAGGCAAAGGGTATTCTGTTCCTAGGGAGTTTGGTATTGGCTGTTTTTATGTTAACGGCACCTTTTTGGAATGCAGATGAAAAATTCAAAGTGGCAGAAATGCAACAAGAGGTAGAAATTGAAGCCTTTGACGAAACGAAGACACCTGCTAGTGTACCACCAAAATTTGCACGCAATAAAATGAAAAAAGCTTTTGGCCAAGTACCTAATACGAGCTATTATGAATTAGGTAATTTGCAAATTCAAAAAGTAAAAGATGACTATGTATATATTGCCCCAGTAGAATTTTCAGGACTATTCAAGTGGTGGAATGGGGATGTAACACCGGGGTATTTTACAATGAGTGCAACCGACTCATCAGATAATCCGAAATTTGTGGAAGCAGAGATGAGTTATACACCATCTTCTTATTTCCATAAAAACTTAGAAAGACATATGCGTATGAAGCATCCAACTAAAATTTATTATGGTGATCCTCAGTTAGAAATTGATGAGGAAGGAAAACCATATTACATCAGATCTTATGGTAATTTCATCTCTGCACGAAATGGATTTGAGGTAGAGGGTATCGTAGCGGTAGATCCAGCTACAGGACAGACAGATTCCTATAAAATTGCTGATGTACCAGCGTTCATAGACGGAGCTGTATCACCTGAAGCGGTGAGCTTACAAAATAGCTATTTCGGTAAATATGTACATGGCTTTATCAATAGTCTATTTGGTAAAAAAGATGTGAGATTACCATCAGATGAAGGAACAGAAGCAAACGTTAGTCCAATCTTCGGAGAAGACGGGCAAATGTATTACTTCACAGACTTTACGAGCCCGAAAGAGGGAGTAGACTCGATGCTTGGTTATTCTTTAACAGATGGTAGAACAGGCAAAGCTACTTACTATACAGGGAATTTAGAAGATTCATATATGGATTCTCAAGGAGCATTACAAATTATTGAAAAGAAATTCATCGAGAAAAAATGGTCTGGCGAGATGCCCGTATTGTACAATTTTTATGGTGAAGCTAGTTGGTTAACACCAGTATTAGACTCTAATGGATTCTTGCAAAATTACTTTATAGTATCAGCCGCAAATCCAGAGATCTCTGTCTATGGCAATACACCAAACGAAGCGCTAAAACTATATAAAACAGCAATTCAACGTGGTGGAAGTTCGGTAGATGGTAGTTCCAATGCCGAAGAGAAATCGATAGCAGGTACGATTGTACGTGTCTTTAAGGAACGTGTGGGTGACTTTACTCAAGTATCGTTCCTATTAGATGACAAACAAAGTTATATTGTATCTTCCGAAGTTGCCCCCCTTGCAGTTTATATGCAAGAAGGAGATAAGGTACAAGTGACGTTCTTAAACACAGGGGAACTTTTCATGCCTGTAAAAGAGGTAACGATTCAAGGAATTGAATAAGTATAATATAAAAAATCTATCCCAAAATTTTAGGGATAGATTTTTTTGTAGATTATTTTGCTACTTTTTTACTTTTAGTCATTTTAAGAGCAATATCAGCTTTTTCTAGGTCATGTTTTATTTGTTCCTTTACATCATAGGCATGATACATTTCATTCTTAATCATGTATTGAGCAATTTTATCGTGTGTATCAATAGCATTATCTAGTTCGCGTCTTAATATTTTTTTCACTGAAGGTGTAGCAGTTTCGGTAATTGCGAGAGCTAGATTTCGTACTGCTGCCTTTGATGTAACAAGTAAATCGGTAGCAATTGCCAAATCATCAATCATTGGCATCTCGGGTTGAGTTGTTTTCTTTGTTTTTGTCGCTGCTTTAGTTGCCATACTATCCTTCCTTTCAGTTATATTATTTACTAGAGTCTGCTAATACTTTTTTTAGGTCCTTAATCGCTTTAGTAGATAAATCTAAGTCTTCTTCTAAAAGTTCCTTTAACTTATTATCTTTGACAAGACTGATAAACATTTTACTCTTTGCTACACAAGTAGTTTTGAACGTTAATAATTCATGAACTTCTAGTGTCTCATGCATTGCCAGCTCTTTAGCCATTTGAAAACCTCCTAAAGTAATTTTTTTCTACTAAACACATACCCTTTCTATTTATTCTTAATCCACTTAACTATGGGGGTACTATATAATGAAGCTTAAAATACGAAAAAATTGCTTGGGCAGAAACGAGGGGATTATTTGAAGATTCATTATTTGACAATAGGTGAAGTAGCAAAGCTAAGCAATATATCGATTCAAACTTTACGATACTATGATCAGATCAACTTATTTAAACCATGCGAGGTGAATTCAAACAATCGATATAGATACTACCAAAATACCCAACTGTATTATTTGGATATTATTAAATCGTTAAAATATCTTGGATTATCTCTAGAAGAAGTTAAATCAGTCCTAACGTTAAAACCTGAAGAGCTAGTTATATATCTAGAAAATCAAGAAAAAAGAATAGAAGAACAGTTTCAAAGGTTGAGCAAAACCAAGCAAGTATTACAAAGGAAAAAAGAGCAAATACAGTCTTTTGTGTTAGAGCCAAATATGATGATTGTTAGCAGAAAGAGTTTACCTGAACAAAGAATAGTAAAGATTAAGACACATAATATGAAAGTCGAGGATATTCCTAATAGGGAATTTGGACGTATTAGTAAAGTGTTAGAAGAGGAAGGAAGCATATTTGATACATTGTATGGTGGAGCATTTCCTTTCCAAAAGTATGAATATCTAAATGACATTAACTATGATTATCTATTTACGTATATTGTAACGAATAAGGATTTTGAAGAAAAATACGAAGATGTAGAAATTAGTGTATTACCTGCTGGAGACTATCTTAGCATTTCATTTGTTTTAAAGGACAATGAATATGAAGAATGCTATCAGAAGTTAATTGACTATATAGAGAAGTACCAGGTAGTCATAGATCCGATTGTATATGATGTGTGGATGCCGATTAATTATTCAGCTTCCAAAGAAGATGAATTTTTAGTAGAACTCAAGATACCCATTCAAACTACTTGACCCTACAGTTACTATAGGGTTTATTTTTATACATATGCTGAATTTGAAATAGAAGGAGTTTGAACATGGTTTCTGGAAAAAGTGGTTTAAATAAGGTGATTTATTTAGTATTAGTAAATTTATTTATTGTATTTTTAGGAATGGGGCTTATTATCCCTGTTATGCCTACATTAATGCGGGAGATGAGCTTAGAAGGCTCTACGATGGGCTATTTAGTTGCTGCTTTCGCATTCGCACAGTTGTTAATCTCTCCAATTGCAGGTAGATGGGTGGATTCAATTGGTCGAAAAAAAATTATTGTAATTGGAATGTTCATATTTGGAGTGTCGGAAATGCTCTTCGGTCTTGGGCAAGATGTGAAGGTATTGTATATATCTAGAATATTGGGAGGAGTTAGTGCAGCATTCATTATGCCAGCTGTAACAGCTTTTGTTGCCGATGTAACAAGTTTAAGAGAAAGACCTAAAGCGATGGGTTATGTAGCTGCAGCAATCAGTGCTGGATTTATCATTGGACCGGGAATCGGGGGCTTTTTAGCGGAATATGGAACTAGACTTCCCTTTTTTGTTGCCGCCGGACTAGGAATATTAGGTGGAGTATTTTCGCTAGTTATTTTGAAGGAGCCTGAAAGAGTTAGTGTAGAAAGAGAAGGAGAAGTAGTTAAACCACGTTTTCGAAAAGTATTGGAACCAATTTATTTGATCCCGATGATTATCATTCTAGTATCTAGCTTCGGTTTAGCTGCTTTTGAAACAGTGTATTCCCTTTTTGTAGATCATAAATATGGATTTACACCAAAGGATATTGCTTTAATCATCACGGTAAGTGGGATCCTAGGAATTATATTCCAAGTGCTGACATTTGATCGTGTTGTTGGGAAAATTGGAGAAATTAGATTGATTCAAATTTGTATTGGTGTATCCACCATTTTCATTTTTGCGATGATAAAGGTTTCTGCATACTGGTCCATATTGCTCGTAACCTTTGTGATTTTCTTGTTGTTCGACTTAATGAGACCAGCACTGACAACTTATTTATCCAAAATAGCTGGTAATGATCAAGGCTTTGTTGGAGGGCTAAACTCCACATTTACAAGCATAGGTAATATTATTGGACCAAGTATTGCAGGTATACTGTTTGACGTGCATATTGATTATCCATATGTATTAGCAATGATTATACTCGCTATTAGCTTTGTAATTTCGTTATTTTGGAAGGAACAAAAACCAGTATTTAAGGAAACAGTTGAATAATAAAGCTGGTATCACTTTTAGAATTGTACCCTACCTAATGGGAGTCGTTTTATCTTTTAGGGAAAATCCTATACAATAGAATGTATAGAATTTAGTTGGCTCTGGACGCAATTGCGCCGAGACGTAAATGATTGAAACGGAGGACTATTCGTGCATGATGTAGCAAAGTTACAAAAAGAAGCGATGGACATGCTAAAGAAAACTAGTAGAACCTTTTATATCCCAATTACTTTTTTAGAACCTAAACTGAAAAAGGCGGTTGCCTCTGCTTATTTATGCATGCGTGCGATAGATGAGATTGAAGATCACGAATCATTAGGTTCGCAGGAGAAACAAGAATTATTACTTGCTACTAGCAAGATGCTTAAAAATGAGTTTGATAAGAAGCAATACGAACAACTTATAGAACCATTTAAGGAAATTCTTCCACCGGTTTCATTAAGACTAGGAGACTGGCTAGAAATTTGCCCTGCTGATTTAGTAGAAAAAGTAAAAGAATCAACGAGTGAGATGGCAGAGGGAATGGCTAAATGGGTAGGTAAGAACTGGCAAGTGAAGACTAAAGAAGATCTCGATGAGTATACCTATTATGTAGCTGGGCTTGTTGGAGTGATGCTTTCGGATCTATGGAAGTGGAATGCGGATATTGACACGGACCGTGAGTTAGCAATTGCGTATGGACGTGGGCTACAAGCAGTTAATATATTGCGAAATAAAGATGAAGATAGCGAAAGAGGTGTACAATTCTTCCCAGAAGGTTGGACAAGAGCGGATATGTTCGAATATGCGGAAGGTAATTTAGCTCAGGCTGATGAATACATCGAGAGTATCGATCGCAAAAGTATATTGTTATTCTGTAAATTACCACTTGCACTTGCTCACAAAACTCTAAAAGCACTGAAGAGCGGGAAAGAAAAAATGACTCGATCAGAAGTAGAGCAAACTGTTGAAGAAGTACAAGCAGAGGTTTAAAGACATATTTAAAATGGATAAAGTTGTATACTTAAAGATGAAATTGAATCTTTCTACTATGAGAGGAGTTTTACTATGCTATCAAAAAATTTACATGAAGCATTAAACGATCAAATGAACTTTGAGTTTTATTCTGCACATACATACCTTGCGGCTGCCGCGTATTGTACGGCTGAAGCATACGATGGATTTGCTAACTTCTTTTTAGTTCAGGCGGAAGAAGAACGTTTTCATGCCATGAAATTCTATAACTTTCTAAGTGACTTAGGATACCGTGCTACAATTGATGGATTTGACAAGCCAGGTAATGAATTTACCTCAACTTTAGATGTTTTTGAAACTTCCTTAAAACATGAAAAAGAAGTGACACGTCGGATTTATCATCTATCTGATATTGCATTAGATGAGCGTGAACATGCAACGATGGCATTCTTAAAATGGTTCATTGATGAGCAAGTTGAGGAAGAGTCATCATTTGATACACTAATTAACAAAATTAAACGCATTCAAAATGATTCGAATGCTATGTTCATGTTAGATTCTGAGTTAGCATCAAGATCATTCACACCGGACGAAGCTTAATACGTAGGTGGGGAATTCCTTCATTGTATTACCTTATTAAAAGCTCTAGTATTCTGAAGTTTACTTCGTTTATTTAGAGCTTTTCTTCCACGGTTGTAATGGTTGCTTTGAGAAAAAATTCTATGTGTTTATACCAAAAGCCAATAAAAAGGAGGAAGTCAAAACTATGTTAAAAACGATTGTTTTCGACCAAATAAAACGTGCTATGAAAGAAAAAGATGTGTTAGCAAAGGGAGTATTAACTATTCTCAAATCTGCGTTAGATAATGCAGAAAAAGAAAAAGGATCTGCTTTATCGCCAGAAGAAGAAATTGCTATTGTAAATAGAGAAGTAAAACAAACAAACCAAGCTTTAGATGGTGCTAAAGCAGCTAATCGCGAGGATCTTATTGAAAAAGAAAATGCAAAACTAAAATTACTTGCAAGCTTTTTGCCGACCCAATTAAGTGAAGAAGAAATAGTGACGCTTCTATCTGGAGCTGGAGTTGTAAAAGGCATGAATATGGGAGATGCAATGAAAATTGCTAAACCAATACTTACAGGTAAAACAGATGGAGCTACGATGTCTAAAGTAGTGAAAAGCATGATATAAAGTAAAAGGAGGGCGCGAGAGCGTCCTCCTTTGTTTTAAGTTATTTTACTTTTATAAATAGAACCTTCAAATAATTACCTTCTTTAAATAGTGGAGAAGTTCTAAAATCACTTGGAAGAGAAAACTCTTCCTCAATTGTGTATTTTCGATTACTCTCCTTGAAAGCTTTTTCCACAAACGTTTTGAATTTCTTCATCCCAAATGTTGCATTATTAGTAGATGCTACAATTACACCGTTTTTTTCCGTAATATTAATAGCATCTATTAGTAATTTTGTATAATCCTTGGCAGAACTGAATGTATACTTTTTAGAACGGGCAAAACTAGGTGGATCGAGAATAACCATGTCGAATGATAATTCTTTACGTTTCGCATACTTGAAATAATCAAATACATCCATCACAATAATATCTTGTTGCTCTATATCGATTCCATTTACTTCAAATTGTTCTGTTGTTTTACTTAAGCTTCGTTTGGCAAGATCTACACTAGTTGTATTTGTCGCACCACCTGCTGCGGCAAATACAGAAAAGGCTCCAGTATACGAAAATGTATTCAGTACTTTTTTTCCTTTTGAATAGTTATCTCGAATTGTTTTACGAACATCGCGTTGATCTAGAAATACTCCAACCATTGCCCCATCATTTAAGTAAATAGCAAAGCTTTGTCCATTTTCTTTCACAAGTAGAGGAAAGTCTCCGCGTTCACCTTTTACAAAGTCATCGTCTTCTACGTACTGGCCTTTCGTATCGAAACGCTTCTTTTCATAAATGCCTTTATAGGGAGCTGCAGCTTCAAGTGCTTGTAGAATAATTTCCTTAAAGGAGTATATTCCCTCACTATACCAACTGATTAAATAGTATCCGTCAAAATAGTCAATGATTAAACCACCGATACCGTCACCTTCACCATTAAATACACGAAAAGCTGTTGTGTCAGTATTTTGATAATAGTCGTTGCGATGCTTAATTGCTGCAGCTATTTTCTTTTGGAAAAATGATTGATCAATTTTCTCGTTTTCATTTTTCGTTAAAAGCCAACCAATGCCTTTGTTTTGTTTTCCGACATAGCCTTTTCCGATAAATATTCCAGCTGAATTTTGAAGATTTAATATTGTTCCTTCTTCAAGAGATTCTGTTTCCGGAAAACCGTCTTTCATTAAAATGGGGACACCTTTTTGTAATTCTTTCGCAAGTTCTGCTGTTACTTTAATATCTAATTCATTTTTCATCATTTTAGTCATCCTTCTATGTTTTTATATATTATCTCACACGTCTTGGTAAAAACCCTTGATAGTCTTATGGTACAATATACTATACATGCGCAAAGGAAGGAAGTTTGCAATGAAAAAGTCAAAAATAATTCCGCCGATTATGATTGTTGTAGCGGTGTTAGCAACTATGATTTTAAACCAAGAAGAATATTCGGAAGTAACAATTATAAATAAAATACTTATTATTGTAGGAGCAGCTATATTATCTTCCGTAATCGGTTATTTTCTACTAGGAACAGATGTAGATAAAGTTGACCCAAAACCAACTAATAATATAGGGAACAAGACTAATAAGAAAAAATAAAAGGCTTAACTTTCTCAATAAATGATTGGAGTGACCCAAGTGTTAGATCAAGCACGGCAATTATTACAAACATACTTTGGATATGATTCCTTTCGTGAGGGACAAGAAACGGTTATTAACTATGTATTAAATGAGAACTCTAGTCTTTGCGTAATGCCTACAGGGGGAGGGAAGTCTCTATGCTATCAAATCCCCGCACTTATGCTAGAAGGCACTACGATTGTTATCTCTCCGCTAATATCCCTTATGAAAGACCAGGTAGATACTTTAATTCAGGCTGGGATTCCTGCAACCTTCATAAACAGTACCTTGACTGCAGAAGAAGTGAGACAAACAATGGAGGAAGTACAAAATGGTCAATATCGTTTACTTTATATAGCACCAGAGCGTTTAGAGTCTCCCAATTTCTTAAATCAACTAAAAAAAGTAAAGGTACCTTTAATAGCAGTCGACGAGGCACACTGTATTTCCCAATGGGGTCATGATTTCCGTCCAAGTTACCGGGCTATTCATCGATTAAAGGATGTGTTTACGGAGCAGCCAACTGTACTTGCCTTAACGGCTACTGCAACACCTGCTGTGCGAGATGATATATGCAGATTGTTACAAATTCATGAGGACAATACGGTCATTACTGGATTTGCAAGGTCTAATTTAGCTTTTTCAGTCGTATTAGGGCAGGATAAAAATAAGTTTTTAAAAGAGTTTATTAAAAAAAATGCGAACGAAGTTGGAATTATCTATGCCGCTACTAGAAAAACAGTAGATCTTTTATATGATCTATTAAATAAGGCGGGTATTGAGACTGCTAAGTATCATGCTGGATTACCAGAGACATTTCGAAACAATGAACAAGAGCGCTTTCTAACGGATGAAGCTCAGGTAATGGTTGCAACCAATGCATTTGGGATGGGAATCGATAAATCCAACGTACGTTATGTTATTCACTATCAGCTGCCTAAGAACATGGAAAGCTATTATCAAGAAGCTGGCAGAGCAGGACGAGATGGTTTACCAAGTGAATGTGTAGTTTTATATGCATCACAAGATGTTCAAACGCAACGGTTTTTAATAGACCAAGCAATGGACCGAGAACGAATTCCTCAGGAGTTAGAGAAGTTACAGGGAATGGTAGATTACTGTCATACAGAAAATTGTTTACAGCAGTTTATTGTTACTTATTTTGGAGAGCTAGATGCTACCAAATGTGGTCAATGCGGAAACTGCACAGATTCAAGAGAGGTTCAAGATGTAACAAAAGAGGTTCAAATGGTTCTTTCGTGTGTAGTTAGAATGGGACAAAGATTTGGTAAGACGATGACGGCTCAAGTATTGACTGGCTCTGAAAATAAAAAAGTAATCGATTTCGGTTTTACGAAGTTATCAACTTATGGAATATTAAAGGGTAAATCATTAAAGGAAGTATCTGGCTTAATGGAGTTTATGATTGCAGAAGGGTTTCTTTCAGTGAAGCATGGTAGTTTACCAACCATTTATGTATCAGATGCTGGAAAAGAAGTATTACTGGGGAATAAAGCAGTGGAGCGTAAAGGTGTAGCTGTGACGAAACAAATTGCGAAGAGTGACCCATTGTTCGAAAGACTTAGAATACTTCGGAAAAAAATTGCGGACGAAGCAGGTGTACCACCATTTGTTATTTTTTCTGATAAAACTCTACAGCATATGTGTGCAGAGCGCCCGCAAACCGAAGAACAATTATTAGAAATTCACGGAATAGGTGAAAACAAACGAGAAAAATATGGACAAGCT
>Ga0209013_10005753_pt1 | contig 10623 bp, 20 predicted proteins | sample Cruoilmetagenom2_FD_187291 | JGI IMG/M metagenome (GOLD analysis project Ga0209013, IMG submission 187291) | Oil polluted marine microbial communities from Coal Oil Point, Santa Barbara, California, USA - Sample 2 (SPAdes) (version 2) | ecosystem: Environmental > Aquatic > Marine > Oil seeps ...
GCCCAACTTGTCGCTAAATGCTTGTGCCTCCTCAACGGCGGTGATGAGTTCCTTGATAACCGCCTCTGTATCAGCATCCTGCTGATCTACCCATTCTTCGTTTCCATGCAACATCCAATCCCCATCTTTTATTTCCTGTAATCTTTTGTCGTCCATGTTAGCCTCCTAGCTGATACAAAATATAATAGATCATCCCATCGGGGCGGCGCACGTTGTGTGTTACTACTTCCTTGCGTCTGATTGCGCTATCGTCCCAATCCAAATAATCGAATATCCCATCTTGATAACTTTTTAGCGATGACACTATGTTGTCCTCATCCCTCCGGAGTCCATCTGGCGAGAACAATCCAATTCGTACACGCATGGGCAATAAATGATTAAAGTGAAACTCATGGTTGTTGAATGCCTCCATCGCTGCGAAGTATCCAACCTCCCTGGCTGTCTTTTTCATGGCGGATGTTACACCCCAATGCCTGCCCTGCATGCGATTGGGGTTAAGGTGTGGGTGTGGGAACGGCAGTCTAATCTTGGCTATGTTTCTTGGCACGTCCTCGCCTCCTCTTGCTTATAAACTCATCGAATAAGTGACGAACATTCAACCGCACTCCACAGTGGGGGCAGTTGATGTCCGTCCTGGGTGCATAGTAACCAGAGAATTCATGCGCCGAGATAAGCACATCAATTCCCTGGCTGATAGCTTGATCAACAATATCATTACAAATTTCTTGATACTGTTTCTCTGATAACTCCCCCTCCATTGCAAATTCATACACTCGGTCATCTATACTGCGTAACCATTTACTTAGTTCCCTGCCGGTAGCATTCGAGGTATGCAGATGATCGACAATCTTTTCCTGAATGTCGGGGTTGTACCTGGCGATGTCGCGGTAGTACGACCAGGGGAGTTCAGGATTGCGCACATGTTTGGGCACTCGCTTGGCTACCCATTGGTATACCTTCCAGCTATTCGCCTGACTCTCATTCAACGCCTGGGCATACTTCTCGCCGTACTTGAACTCACCATATGCCAGGTAATCCCCAACCCACCATTGGACCGAGGTCTCTATAAAGTTTAGTCGTTCCCCAAACTCAAGCCATTCCTCAATGGTTGGGTTGCCGGTTATGTCCAGCCCCGTCCGTGTTGGCGTGAACTTGCCGTTGGTCAGGCTGCTTGCCGCCGCGTCATGCTTGGCTATGGATTTACTGGACGACATAAGGCAACTCGTCTATGTACTCATTGAGTGATTTCTTTTTGCGCTGCTTACCTGCTGCGGTGCAGTCAGGGCAGGTAGTGTATTTACCTACCGACCAGCCAGCGATACGCAGTTGCTTGACGAACTGGTGCTTAGATATATTCACTAGGCTGACGTTCATTCTGCCCATGCTGTAGATGGCAGGGCAGAAGTGACAGCGTGCCTCAAACATTACGATGATTGTCATCGTTATCCTCCCAAGACAAATACATTTCTCTCAGCCTCTTTTCTCTGTGCGCCTTATATATCTCGTAGTGCGCCATCATAACAAGCAGGCAAACGGAAACTACTCCTATCCCGACCAAGCACTCAATCATCATGATCATCACCAACAGTAAAATTACCCTGGGTTTCGATTTCTTTGTTCTCATTCTCTTTCATTTCCTTGGTCACGAACCAACTACCGCACTTGTCGCAAAAGTATTTTGTCCAGTACGGGGTCTTGACTTGGTGCAGGTATTGACACCGCTTGCCACAGTTGTCACACTTGGCATCATATGCGCCAGAGAATTTGATTTTGATTTCGTCACGTTTCATCAATCTCTCGGTCATCGGGAACCTCCTTCATTCCATCATCTGATTGATACTCGGCTTTGAACAGGTCGGGCGCAGGAATGGCGGTCTGGTCGCGCATCATATTGTCTAGTTGTGTTTGTGCGTTCTCAGCCATACGCCCCAACAATATGTTTCTCGCCTCACTCTCTGCTGTTATAGGCGCGGGGTTGGGTAGCGGTGTCAAGCCCAGTCTATGGCGTAGTACCCCAGTTTCTACATCACGCCTGGATGCGGTGCACAGGGCAGCGGGCATGTGGTTGTTCATGCCATAGCCTGGGTTCAGGCACATGCGCATATACTCACGGCGGTGGCTTTCCATGCGCGCGTTAGTTTCATAGCGTTGCATGGTTATTTCCCTCCATCGTTTGCGCTTATAGAAATACTCATCAGCTTTTATTACTCCAGCCATCACTGATACCACGACCATTATTCCGATCCATAGGGAGGCTACGATTTCTAACACGGTCATCGTCTCGAACATTTGATACTCCTTCACATTTATCGCAGGTGTATATGCCTGCCTTCATCCAGACACCGCAGTTCATGCATTGCCTGGCATGGTCACCGCATAATTCTTTTATTCTACCCATCAAGTAGTCCATCGTCCTTTAAGGCATGATATTTCTCGTCACCCTCGTCATCTTTGGCGCACTCATCACAGTGCTGCCAGGTTGGTATGCCATGTATACATTCATCCTCCACCTCCTCGTCCGGCGGGTAATACTTGCGTTCTGTCATGTTTTCACTCCTTTTCCTGACTATCGATGCCCCTAAATCGCACGCTACGGGCTTTAAATTGGATATAGGTCTCGTAACACCTATAATTTCAGGTCGTTTATTCGCCTGCCTACAGAAACTGGAACTAACGCGCGTTAGTAAATCCGGTTAGGTCGGTATTCCGTACTCAAACCAGGTGCGTATAAATACGGCGAACTCCTGGCTGTTGCCCATGTATGTAGCCTCGGTGCCAAGCACAATCCATTGGGTTACTTCATTGGGTGGGTTGCCTTCCAGGATGATGACATCTATACGCGGTAACCTAGCCAGGGCAGTCAAGGCGCGGAACTGTCCTTTGGGGATGGGGGTACCAGCCCGCTTGCCTTCCAGGAACAGGAACCTGCCGCCTGCCTCCACAAACCCATCGATGTCGCCAACCTTTATATCTCTGTCGAATGATTGGTCGAGGAACCGCCAGTCCCAAAAGTTCTGAATGAATTGTTTCTCGTCTCTGATGGTCATAGTTCTTTCACTCCATTCTTGATCAGGAACATGCCAAGTTTAGCAGCTAGTTCCAGGGCTACCAGCCCGCCTACTCCAGGTAAGTCAAGCACAGGTTTCATGGTGTATTCTATCTTAGCACGGTCACTGTCATGGAGGTTGTTCCACGCCTCGATAAGCTTGACCATCTCAGGGTCGTGGGGGTTGGCATGTTCAGCCGAGTATTGTATTCGGTTAGCTATTGTGCATGGTGTCATTTCGTGTAATCCTCGTACTCAAGCGGGGCTTGTTCCTCGATGGGTGGCGGGGGTGCGTGCTGGTCAACATGATCGGTTGAGTCAGGGCTGCACACAGGGCAGGGGAATGCCCGCATTGCGCCGTAGTACCAGCCCCCATTCACCCACTTGGATGCGATTGATGGGCTGCCGTGTGCATGTTCGTGCGGTCCGGAGTAGGAAAAGAATGCAAAGATGTGTCCTTGCCCGCCGCAGTTGCCACACCTATCTGGCATTGGTTCATTGTTCAGCAGGAATATTTGTTGGATGTCAGCCTTCACCCTTTTCATGGGTGGTGCTGTCCAGGGTTGGGTCATGTAGTTGTGCAATTCTTTTGGCAGTCTTGTCATTCATAATCTCCTTTAGTGTTTTGGTTCCCGATGATAGGGCAGGGATGGGAGGCAGGACTACATTCTCTGTTATCAGATCATTGTATGCCCTGATAAACCTGCGGATTGTCCACTCGGTAGATTCATAACGCACGCTGTCACCAATTCTGCGGTGCGTTGCCGCTATCAGGTCAGCCGTGTTGTGTCCATAGCCAAGCAGTTGCACGCGCCTCTCGAAATGTCCAGGACAGGTGTTTGCCGCATCGATATAGCCACTTGCCATTTCTTGGACGAACACATCTGCTGCCATACCCGCTGACATCAGGTTCAAGGTAGCCTTGTTCACCTCCATACAGCACTTCATCAGGTGCGCCCAATTGCGGGTGCGTCCATACATATAGGTGTCGCGGTACCTCCGGATGCCAGCATCGATTACCTTAAGCGGGAAGTCCTTGCTTGCCATCTCGCGAACGTCCCTGTCTAACTCAGAGTTGTATGGTGTGGGTTCGTTGAAGTCCCGATACCATCTCGTAAGTAACAGTCGTATATTTGTCCGCACTTCATCATTCATGCGTACCTCCCATCAGATTTTTTTCCAGGTCACGGCGCAGGTAATTGTCCATGTCCTCCCTCGCCTGGGTTTGCCTGGATTGTTTGCGGCTAGGCATATCACTTGTACCACTCTGTTTCATCGGGAACACACCCTGCCAGCCGTTGGCAATTGAGTCCTGCAGCGATGCGATAGCTACGTCAGCACCATACTTGCCGAGTTTCTTTAGCATCATTTCGGCACCGCGTATGGTCATGGGTTTCTTTATTTCGATCCTATGTTCCAGGAATGCATACCATGTGGGTGCAAATTCTTTGTGATGGTGGAAGTTGTCCGGTATTATCACTGTTGCTAGAATTACGTCAGCCGTCAAAGCTGCACGGTTGCGCCCTTTGGGGGGAGGGGGGGTTAAAGGTTTAGGTTGACGGTTAACTGACGGTTCGGGTGACACGGGTGTCACCCCCTCTGCCGCAGATGTCACCCCTGGGGGTGTCAAATTGTCACCCCCTACAGGCACGGGTATCTTGTATTTGTTGGTGGCATTTGGACCTACCCCAACTGGTATCAGATACCCCTTTTCTACCAGCCGTTTGACTATCCTTTGCACACTACGACTGGAGTATCCTGTCTTGCGTGCGACCAGGTCAACCGAGGGGAATACATTATTCCCATCATGGTCAGCGTGGTCAGCATGCGCCAGCAGGACAAACTTCTCGTTTTGCGGGAGGTCTTGGTCCCACACCCATCCCATTACCTTGACACTCATGTTCACTCCTTCGCCCTGCAGGTGCAGGGCAGTTCAATTATGCCCGACCAGGTCGGGGTTGCGATGTGACTTTCGTCCCGACTATCGGGTGATGGTCGTCACGACTTCTCGTCCGGTATTTCGTACAGACCTGGATCGAATGCCCAGGTGGGTTCCCATTCGAAGTACTCATGTGGTATATCCTCGAATTGTGCCATGATATGGGGCACACGCCAGCCGAATGCCTCTGGTATATAGTAGCCGCCCTGAAATGCATCCCCTTTTTTCCACATAATCCAGGGCTTATTGATGGGCAGCCCTTCGAGATCCCGCCATACTACCCATAGATGTTGAAGAAACACCTGGCACATAATACGTCTGGATGCCAGCCAGGTATGACGCTTAGTCCAGTCGCGGTGGCGGTTATATTTATCCCTTGCCTTCTGGAATACCCATGTGTAGGGTGAGTTAGCTTTGATCAGACTGTCAGCCAGGTTAAACATGACGCCCTTGTTCTTAGGTGGGTAACCTAGTCGTTTGCCGCGCCGCTTTGCCTCAGCCTTGCCCTTGTCATCGGTAGCCATGCCCCACATCCTATTCATTTTACTGCTGCTGGTAGTGCGTTTGATGTTGATTTGGGAGGTGAGTTGCGCCGCAGTCAACCAACCGATACCGCGTAAATCATTCAGGTATCCATTGATGATGTAGTGTTTTGCGCGTGCCTCGATATCCAAATCCATATCAGTTTCAAGCTTGCGAAACCTCTCATACCACACGTCAGCGAACTGGAGTGAGTATTCATCAGCCGTATCCCATCCGAATGTCACAGCGCGTGCCCTGTTCTCGAACCCGATGCGTATTTTCTGAATGTAGTTACGCAGGTCGACCATTGGACGCTGTTCAAGGGTATTCTGTGCCAGCCGGTGCGCAGGCTGTGACCTGATGGAATCATCTATGAACGTGGGATAATTTTCCAAAGAATTTTTTTGGTTGATTAGCCCAGGGTATTTCTTATCCCTTGCCATCGAGACTGTCCATGTACTCGCCGAACACACGCAGGTGGCTGTACTCTTTGAGGTGGTCAGTGATCAGGGTAATGCGGGGCTGGATTTCCTCATTCAGCCTTTCGATCTCTGCCTCATGGCGTGAGATGCACAATTTATGCATGATGTACTCCTCAATGAACTCATTGAGGTCATCGAATGTACCCTGTAAATTCTCAGGCAGGGAGTCCCGATCAACCATACTCATTTGATTTTCCTTATGGTGACAGTGGGCTTGCCTTCCTTGCGCAGGTTGTCGAGGCTAGGGTGTGCGGCGGCGTATCCATTCAACGCTTTGGTATCCCATGATGTACGCCCCTTATTCCAGACCGCCATGATGAATTGACCTTTCACGGTTTCGCCGATTTCAAGTACGCCCTCTCTGATTAGACTACGTAAATGGGCGATTTTAAACTCGGCTTCCGCTATCCCGCTATCCAACTCATTATCAATATCGACCATGCCCTGCCTGATCTCATCAGTTAGCAGGTCATCGTATCGAGATTTCTTTTCTGCAGCCAGGTCATCAAGTAGTATCTCTGTCTTATTCAGATCGTCTAGATCGTAGCTTATGTAGCTGTAATCGCTTGCCCTTTCTTGGTCATTCATGTGTATCCTCCGAGATCTCTCAGTCTTATCATTAGCTAATCTTTAACAGTTCAGCGAAGGCGAGTTCTTTCTCTTTCGCCCGTGTTCCAAACAAGCTGGACTCGCTGACCACTTCGGGTGTCTTGCCTCGCCGGTGGTCTGCACTCTCAGCAATCGCATTGAACATGGCGTATGCTGTGTCCGCCTCACCTGGGTACTCAACCCCGAACAGTTTGTATAGTTCCATCGCACCAGCCCGCAGGCGGTCAGTGCGGTTGACGAAGAATTCGTGTGTGGACTGTGCCCGTTGCGCGCTCTCGAAGTAAGTGTGCAGTTCCTCTGGTACGTCAGCTTTAGTATACTCATCAGTTAAGGCTGCCCTGGCTGACCGTTTCGGTTCCTTGTACACCTTATTCAGTACCGCAACGACCTCGTCATCGGTCATGGCGTGTCCTAACAGCCGGTTCAAGTTCTCTTGTGTGCCAGTCAGTTGCTTGCGTACTGACTCCATGAATTTAATCCGGAAGTCAATCTGGTCGTGCAGTCCATCTCGGTGAATGAATTCCAGATTGATGTTGCCGTGTTTCTTACCGTATGCGAACACGTTGGTGCAGAATGGGCGACCAGTGTATATCCTGGCGACAGCGCGGGTGCGTCCGTTCTTTACATCTCGGAAGGACAGGAAGTTATCCAGTTCCTCGCCGTTCTCGAGGCTGAATTTGCCCATGTCAATCAACACCCATACCGTTTGCCCATTGTCCAGTTGTCCTACGGTGTCGACCTTCCAGTCGCTGTCTGATATCAGCCAGTCGATATAGTCAGCGAGTATCATGTTGTCCAGTATCTCGTACCTGGGTGTGACCTCGCCGAAGAACCTGAATGTATCATCAAAGTCAGTTGGATAGCGCACAATCTGCTGGCGGTTGGGGATGCCCATCCATTGTGGCTTACCATGATCGTCCGGCAACCTGATTGCTGCATCCTCCAGCCTGACCTCATAGTCCAGCCCTGCTTTCTTGAATGCGGTGGTCACCTTATAGGTGCGGTTGACCTTGTGCCCTATAGTCTGCCAGGGCAGTTGGCGGTCATAGAAATCCGCATCGAACAGCTTGTGTGCATTCGCTACCATCAATTCGTCATTCATTTTCATACTCCTTTAATCTATGTTGGTTGGGTTTCGGGTATCATAGAGATGCGGCGTGATGAACCGCACCTTGTCGATTCATGTTCTACCTCCTTACTTAGTTGGTTTTCCCGCGATGCCCAGGCTTATAAAAACCTGGGCATTGTGGGTTAAAGTATAGGTCTGACCAGCTTGTGCCATGTTACTAGCAGGGTAGCGCAGATTGCAATCGCTGTTGGTATGGTCAGATGCGGGTTGATTTGCAGCATGGGCAGTGACAGCCCGATGCCTACCGCCAGCAGAATTGGTACCATTATATATCCTCCGCAGCCTGGGTTACTCACTCTCGGTCTCGGGTTTGTTGGCTGACTCGACAGTCTCTTTCTCAACTGTACTCATCAGCGACCACAGCCCTTTGAGTTCAGCGACAGCCGCAGGGTTGCAAGTCCATTCGCCGGTGTCATCGTCCTTGCTGTAATCACACATGCGTATCATGATCTCAGCCTGCCCAGGTGTCAGTCCAGCCGTTGACTCTGCCCCCCACATAGCGAACAGCATTTGATGGCGAGTGTCCTCGACTGTGTCCAGGTCGGGTACGAATTGTGCCAGGCACCACTCCATTGCGCCAGCCAGCAGCCCGATGTCTTTCTTGGTATGTTTGGGTACCGCCTTGTATTTCTTGCGGTATGTGCCCATCACCTTAGCCAGGTCGAGATCCTCGCCGACATCAATCTCAAGCTGGTCGATGACCTTCGAGGCTGACTGTAGGAACACCATCAGCCGGTCAGGTTCCATTGGTCGGTGTGTGTATGGATTGAGGGTTTTGATTTTAGGTTCGCCAGGTTCAACAACCTCGCCGGTCTCAGCATCAACTGTTACTATTTGTGCGTCCTTGATGGTCTCGACTTCTGTCTCATCGAGGATACCAAGCCCGCATATACTCAGCGTCACCCTGCGTTTGCCTTTGGTTACTGATTTCAGCTTGGCATTAGCCAGGTCGTTGCCGCCTAGCCCTGCCGTAGGCACAATGCCCATGTCTACATCAGTGCGTCCATTGGGCAGGGATGCCGACACTTTGACCTCGAATGTTTTGCCATTATCGGTGATGTCCAGGTCAGTGATGGACACATCATATATCTTGCGCAGTTGTTCAGCCGCATCCTTCTTGGCATACAGCGTCAGTTTACCCTGCAGCTTGATGTAATCGAATGGGCGGGTAAGGGGGTTCAGCCCAAGCGACTCGCACATCTTGCCGTAATACATGACCCTCTGTTCAGGGCTTAGTTTATTCAGGTCACCCTGAATAAGCAATGCCTCCAGGTCTGCACCTACTGTTACTGCCAGTTCATCTGTCATGTAATCACTCCTCGTGCTACCAGGTTATGTCGTGCTTTGAGTTCTTTCTTTGCTTGCTTGTCCACGCTGCATTGAAAGCAAGCATCCGATGTTCTATCAGGTGGGCATTCACATTCCATGCTCTCGTTGTCCAGGAATAATTTTAGTGCGCCCATTATAGTGGATGGTGAGTACCTCATGATTGCCTCGTCCAGACCGCATCCCATTATGAACTTGAACGCTATCCGCGTGTAGGTGGATGCCTCGTCATTTGGATCACCCCCCAGGTACTCATCTTTCATAATTGTATACAGCACTGAGTATGCTGTTGTCACTGATATGGTCATGTGCGTCTGCCTCCTGCCCCCTTATTGTCCCTCAGATTGGGCGGTTGGGGATGTGACTTTCGTCCGGTCTTTCGCCTGACCTTCGGCTTGAACCGCCTAAGCATCACGTTTCGCACCCCTTATGAAGTGGTCGTTCAGCCTGCGTCTCATGTTACTGCCTCCAATTTATATAATGTGCCATCCCGCCATTCATAGCACATCTGTTCGTAGTGTTTGCTGTCCTTGATGTGCCCTCGCAGAGTACTGCTGTATTCATCGGGCAGGAACAGCCAGGTACCTGCCTCTCTTACATACCACAGGAACGTGGTTGGATTGTGTCTTGCTATGCGCATGGCATCATGCCAATACATATCAGACCTGTAACTCTTGGGCAGGCAGATGCTAGTTGCCTCGGCGTGCATCGCCTTGAATTGTGGTCGATGGTATCCAATGTTGAGTACCATCAACCTATCCATGCTTGCCATGCGCCACAGCCACAGCCTGGCAGCCTGCAGGCTTTCATAAGACACATGTTCGAAGGGCTTGCTAGTCCAGCGCGCAAGCTGGTCAGTCATCGAGTTCATAATGCGATAGTTGAATCCTTTGATGACCTGGTTCTCGACATCGAAGTCGGGCGTCACTTCGAGATAGTTGCTGTAGTAGGTCCGGGTCTCAACGATGACCACCTTGCGCCAATCCCTACTGCACACCAGCCTGAATGTACTCATTTACACACCTCCTGTGCCCCAATTCTTTATCAGTTCGTGCTTGGCTAAGTCCCATAGTTGGGCTTTCAGCTTGTTGATTTCTGCCTCATGTGCCTCTGCATCCTCCTGGTATGAGATGACACCTTCCGACAGGTCGGTGACTATATCCTGCAGGTTTTGCATAATCTTGGCATCCCGTTCTATAGCCGCATCGCGCTCGCCGATGGTGAGTTTGAGTTCGCCAATTGTAGTCTTGTGTTGGTCAGCCTGGATTTGCAAGTCATGTATCTGGGCGTTGCGTTCTCGTATTACATCGGCGTTGCCTGCCGCCTTGTCTCTGTCGGTCATCCATTCCTCATACACATCGACATTGACGTCCGCTTTGATGCACGATTGTACCCAGGCAGTCAGGTTTGCGCTGAATAAGCTGGTCAGGTATAGCTGTTTGTCGGCGAAGAAACTGAACAGGTTGGCGATGATATTACTCTCGTCATCTTTACTTACCTGCGTGCTGTCCGCTTTTATTTTGATAGTCATTTGGTCGAAGTCAGTCGACATTATCCACCTCCATGGACA
>Ga0209013_10005754_pt1 | contig 10623 bp, 6 predicted proteins | sample Cruoilmetagenom2_FD_187291 | JGI IMG/M metagenome (GOLD analysis project Ga0209013, IMG submission 187291) | Oil polluted marine microbial communities from Coal Oil Point, Santa Barbara, California, USA - Sample 2 (SPAdes) (version 2) | ecosystem: Environmental > Aquatic > Marine > Oil seeps ...
CTTTCATTACGCCTCCACCTCTTTTCCTTTTGTTACTTTTACTTGTATCGCAGTAATAATAGCTACAACAACAAAGAATACTAATGCTTTAGCTGCTCCAGTACCGTATCTACTATTTTGAAATGCTTCTACATATATATCTAGAGCTACAGATTTTGTCGAGTTAAAAGGACCACCTTTTGTAAGTGAAAAGTTTAAATCAAACATTTTAAACGCCCATGAAATCGATAAAAATAAACAAACTGTAATTGATGGCATAATCATTGGTAATGTAACATCTTTAAATTGTTGCCAACTAGTTGCCCCATCAATAGAAGCTGCTTCTTTAAGTTCGGGTGATACATTCATAATACCAGCTATATAAATTATCATTAAATAGCCCGATGTTTGCCATACTGTAACTATTATTAAAGCCCAAAAAGCTGTATTTGATGTACCAAGCCATGGTAAATCAAAAAATGCTAACCCTGTTAATTCACCAATAGATGCAAATCCTTTAACAAAAATGAATTGCCATATAAATCCTAATAATAATCCTGATATTACGTTAGGAATAAAAAATACTGTCCTAAGAATCTTAGCCGATTTCAAAGCTTTTGTAAGTATTAATGCTAGTAAAAGCCCGAATCCATTACTTATTATTACACTCGTTACTGTAAATTTTGCTGTAAACATAAAAGATTTAATAAAACTTTCATCTTTTGCTAACTTAATTATGTTATCAAATCCTACATAAGTTATATTATCACTAACTCCATTCCATGAAGTAAAAGAATACATCATACCTCCAATAAATGGAATAAATACTATCAAAGTGAAAAATATAATTGCAGGACCTAAAAACACAATCTGTTTTAAAAGCTCTGATTGTTTTTTAGTCATATCCAAACTCCTCTCTCTAGTTGTTTTTTCTAGTTGTTTTCTTTGGTTGCTTAATATATATATATAATATACTTTTATATAACTAATAAAAACGTATTATATTGATTAAAAAGGGGTAGATTATTGATATTAGGCTCATTAAAAAAATAACAAGTCAATTTAGCGAAGAGATTTTGCTCATTTTCAAGGCGATAACACTTGCTAGTATCGGGTTACGGCTAGTTTTATCAACGCAGTGAATGGGCACTTGTTTATTTTTTTTAATGTGCCTTATCTAATTTTATTCGGAGTCAACCCATAATACTTTTTAAAAACTTTAGAAAAATATTTTACATCTTCATATCCAACTAAAGATGCTACCTCCTTTATTTTCAAATTATCAGATTTAATTAGATCTAATGCTTTTTTCATTCTTAATGTTAAAATATATTCTGATAACGTAAGATCAAATTCATTTTTAAATGTTCTAGATATATATTCCCTAGACATAAAAAACTTACTAGATAAATCACTTAATGATATATCCTTAAAATAATTATGTTCTATATATTCTTTTACTTCATATACTTTCTTTTCCTTAGGTAATTTATTATTAGCATATAATGAAGATATGTTTTCTATATCCTCTTTAAGTCTAGCTATAATTTTATTTACCACATTTAAATCTCCACTATATAAAATATCTTTTACATTAAATTCATCATATTCTATATAATTATCAAATAAATCCGCAATCCACTTTGTTCTGATTATTTTATATTCTTCGACAAAGTCAACCATTTCCTTAAAAGTAATTTTATCAATAACTTTTATCTCCTTATATAATCTTTCTATTATTTGATTGATTATACTAGTATTACTAGATTTAATTGCAAAAACCAAATCTGATTCGTACCCTAAAAAGTGAATTCTATTTTTATGATACTGAATGTCTTCATAATTATATATACAATTATTTATATTTGCTAAACTTCTATATTCAATAGCTTCCTTTGCTGCATTATATGATATATATAAATTTTCGGGATAAGATTGTTTTTGACCTATTCCGATTAAAAAATATTTACCAATAAGACTAAATAAATTATAATATATTTCTTCTACAGTTCTTTCTACAGAATCAATATTATCCCAAAACAAAAGTACAATTTCATTACTTTTATTTAAATATCTAAATGCATACCCCTTACTATTTTTTTCAATGATTTCGTTACAAATATTTATTATTGAAAAATATAATAAATCTTTATCCCTTTGAAACTGTTCCTTAACCCTACCTTTTAAATCTAGAACATTTATAACAACAATTTTACAATCTTTTATACCAGCTAAACTAAAATGCTCTCCTATTTCTTTTAAGTGTGTTGAGTAGTCTTTATGATTTTGTATAATATCTGAAAATAATTTTTGCCAGTATACAGGAGTTATCTCATTCACCTTGAAATTTTTCTTCCTATTTAAATTATCAACCTCTATGCTTTTTATAGCCATTTCTATTGCTTGTTCAAGTTGTAATGGATCAATCGGTTTCAAAATGTAATCAAGACCTCCATATTTCATGGTTTGCCTAGCGTACTCAAAATCACTATATCCACTGATGACAATTATTTTAGACCTTATTTTATTTGCATTTATCCATTCAAGTAACTGTATACCTGCCATATTGGGCATATTCATATCTGTAAAAATAATATTGGGCTTTTGCTTTTTTATAATATCTACAGCTTGTTCACCATCTCTTGCCTCAAAAATTTCATTAATACCGTACCGATCCCAATCTATTAATAATCTTATAGCCTCGATAACGTGTTTTTCATCATCTACAATTAATACTTTCATTTTTTTCTCCTTTAGGCATATTCAATAATTATAGTCACTTTTAGACCACCAACTTCTGTGGTATCTAATTCTAGCTTTCCTTGTTGCTTAAAATAAAATTTCAATCTTTTATAACAATTATTTAACCCTATATTTTGACCTGTAATTTTATCATTGTATAGGTTTTGTTTTAATTTTTTTAATTTCTCATCGCTAATCCCCGATCCATTGTCTTCTATTTCAATTTTTAATGTCTTTTTATTCACTATCCTAGCCGTAATAGTAATTTTCCCTTTTGTTAATGTATCTCTAAACCCATGTTTAAAACTATTTTCTATTATAGGCTGTATTATCATCTTAGGAACAAAAAAGTTTTTAGTTTCTTCTTCTATATCAATTTTATATTCTAAATATTCTCCAAATCTATTTTTTTGTAATTCTAAGTATGAAATCGAATAATTTAATTCATCACTAAATTTCACAAGTGTTGTTTCTGTATTCATGCTATAAGACATCATACCACCGAGTTTTGATAATAAAACATACACTGTTTTGTTCCCTCTTTTTAAAGCTTCAGTCCCTATAGCCTGTAGCGTATTATTTAAAAAATGAGGGTTGATTTGAGCTTGTAAGACTTTTAGCTCATTTGATTTATTTATTATTTCAAGTTTATATTCATTAATAATATAATCATTAATAGTTTCTATCATATTTTTAAAATGTTTAGTTAGTATTCCAAATTCATCTTTCCTATTAACTTTTATATTTACATTAAAATCTCCTTTTTTTATTACTTCTATATACTCTATTAGCTCTTTTATAGGTTTTGTAAAATGATATGAAATGAAAATCGAAATTGACATTATTACTAAAGCTAAAACTGCACCTATAAATAAATTTTTTCTAGCTATCTCTTTAGCATCTCTATACAAGTAATTAAGAGGAATTTTTTTTGCTATAATCCAGTCCATGTAATCATTTTTAGTATTAATATAGGTAATAATATTTTCACCTACCTCAATATTATTAGTATATTCTTTATTAGTTAAAATCTTATAATACCAATCTTCTTTTATATTTTGACCTACATCTTTATTTATAGAATTATATATTACCCTATTATTCTTTTTATCAAATATATAAATTTCCTCTGCTGAGCTATCATATAACCCTTTACATAATTCTTCGATTTTCTCTAATTCTATATCAATAGATATATATCCTAGTACATCTTCTTTGGGTATATCCGTAATTTTTCTGTGAAAACTAACTACTTCTTTTTTCTTATTATCAAATATATGATTAACATTATAATTAGAGCTAATATGTGTTGGTTCTATAAATTTATCTACTTCCATTATACTTTTATAAAAATCATCATTTAGTTCTTTTTTACCTAATGAGTAATTTTTAAAAAGATAGGAATATTTAGTTTTATTAACATATAAATTCACCTGATACATACCATCTACCGAAGCTGAAATCCTGTGCAATAATCTATGGACATCCTGTTCTATTACATAACTTTTATTACTAATTTTAAAAAAATATATCCAATTATTCCTATCACTGCCTACATCATACATCATGGTAGATGCTTTATTAACCGAATCAAAATATGTCGTTATATTTTTTTCACCTTCTTGAAATAACTGAATATTCTTCTCTACTTCCCCTTTTTTTACACTTTCAGTTGTATATTTATAAGTAATAAAGCTTGAAATAACAATTGGTATTACAATTGCTGTTAATAACAATAATACCATTTTAACTCGAATACTTTTATTAATTATTTTTAACATTATTATATTTCTCCTTGCCTTTAATTAGTCTCAGTATCATAACAACTATTATACAACATATCCTTATTAATTAGTAATACCAACATTTATATTATATTATTATATTATATTATTATATTTTTTTGTTAGCACTCTCTTTGATTGAGTGCTAATTTCTTCTTGACTTTATGTTTTTAGAGTATTATTATATATATCAGATAGTATATATGAAGGAGGAATTAAAAATGTCAACACAAAAAGGTTCATTATCAATACACAGTGAAAATATTTTCCCTATTATTAAAAAATGGTTATACTCAGATAAAGATATATATGTTCGTGAGTTAATCTCTAATGCTTGTGATGCTATAAGCAAACTTAAAAAACTTGAGTCTATGGGTGAAACTACTATTGCCCCAGGAACTAATTTCAAAGTAACTGTAGAACTAGACGACAAAGAAAAAACTATAAAAATTATCGATAATGGTATCGGTATGACTTCTGAAGAAGTAAAAAAATATATAGCTCAAATAGCTTTTTCTGGTGCTGAAGATTTCTTAGAGCAATACAAAGATAAAGCAGACAAAGATCAAATCATTGGTCATTTTGGACTTGGATTTTATTCTGCATTTATGGTTGCAGGAAAAATTCAAATAGATACATTATCTTATAAAGATGGTTCTACTGCTGCTCGTTGGATTTGTGATGGTGGCTCTGAATATGAAATGTCAGATAGTGATCGTTCTGAAATAGGAACAACTATTACTCTATTTATAAACGATGACGGAGAAGAATTTTTAAATGAATATACACTTCGTTCAACAATTGAAAAATATTGTTCATTTATGCCTATAGAGATATACTTAGAAAACGTTAATAAAGAAATTCCTGCACCTGAAGAAAATAAAGACCCTGAAAATAAAGATGAAATAAAAATAGAAGAGCCAAAACCTCTTAATGACATTGCTCCTCTTTGGACAAAAAAACCAAGTGATTGTACTGATGAGGAATACAAAGAATTTTATCGTAAAACATTTAAAGATTTTAAAGAACCATTATTTTGGATTCATTTAAATATGGATTATCCTTTAAATTTAAAAGGAATACTATACTTTCCTAAGCTTTCAAATGAATTTGAAACTTCAGAAGGACAAGTTAAACTATTTTGTAATCAAGTATTTGTTGCCGATAATATTAAAGAAGCTATCCCAGAATTTTTATTATTATTAAAAGGAGCTATTGATTGTCCGGAATTCCCTCTTAACGTATCAAGAAGTTTCTTACAAAACGATGGATATGTTACAAAAATTTCAGAATACATTTCAAAAAAAGTTGCTGATAAATTAAAACAACTTTATAAAAAAGAAAGAGAAAACTTCGAAAAATACTGGGAAGATATTAACCCATTCATTAAATATGGTTGTTTAAAAGACGATAAATTCTATGAGAAGGTTAAAGATATTATAATCTTTAAAACGACTAATGGTAAATTTGTGTCTTTAGGTGAGTATACTGAAAACAATAAAGAGAAACTTGAAAACAATGTTTATTATGTAACTGATGAACAACAACAATCTCAATACGTTAAAATGTTTAAAGATAACGGTATGGAAGCTATTATTGCTCCATCAACTATAGACCAACCTTTTATATCTCATTTAGAAATGAAAAATACTGAAGTAAAATTCAAAAGAATTGATTCAGATTTAACTGATACTTTAAAAGAATCAGATGAGAACGAAGAAACAGCTAAAGCTGATCAAGAAACTTTAGAAGTGATTTTCAAAGAAGCTTTAAACATTGAAGCCTTAAAAGTTCAAGCAGAAACATTAAAATCTGAAAAAGTATCAGGTATGATTTTATTATCAGAAGAATCAAGAAGAATGCAAGATATGATGAAACAATATGGAATGATGGGAATGGGTATGGGTATGAACATGCCAATGGGTGATGATGAAACTCTAGTTATTAACAAGAAAAATAACTTAGTTAAATTCTTACTTGCTAATAAAGATACTACAGATAAAAAAGATGACTTAAAACTTGTTTGTCAACAAATTTACGATCTTGCTATGTTAAGCCATAAACCTTTATCACCAGATGCTCTAACAAACTTTGTCGAAAGAAGCAACTTAATTTTAAGTAAACTTATATAAAATTATTACTAACAAGAAAGTACGGTTCCTTGCTAGCAAAATACGAACGTTACTATTCAATTATAAAAAGAGAATGTATAGAAATAAATATATTTCTATACATTCTCTTTTGCTTGCTGCTAACTTATTTTTTCTCATTCCTTAATATAAAACTCCTGCATCTTCAAGCATTTTATTAAGTTGATTTATAAAATAATCTAAGTATTCATATGAAAACGCACCTTTTGATATTTGCACAATATACCTAAGTGGAATATAACACATGGATTTTTCTATTTCCTTTATATTAATTGATAAATCTTTAGGAACGTTAAGTTGCTTTACTAACATATTCGTCTGTTCATTTATAAAACTACTTAGTTCAGGAATTTTTTGTAGCTCAGATAGGGTCGTATTATAATTTATTTTTTTATATTTTTTATTTCTAAATTCTATCTCTATACTATGTTCATAGACAATATCTCTAGAAGATTTACCTACTAATATTTTATTAGTACCTGTTGCAATAATCCATTCTTTTTGATTTATATCATAATATTTAAAATCATCTATACCTAATTTCAAAACAACTTCTTTTGTTTCATTAGCCTTAATATTTATTTTTTTGAAAGTTTTAAGTTGTTTTACAGGCTGTACTTCCGCGTTTTCGTTTAACTGAACATAAAGTTGAACGATTTCTTTTCCATCCATTAAACTTTTATTAGTCACATTAAAATATACTTGATACTCATTGTTTTCTTCCTCAACCCTAAAATCATGATATATAAATTTACTATATGATAATCCATGCCCAAAAGGAAATAAAACATTCATTTCCTTTTTATCATAATATCTATATCCTACAAAAATTGATTCATTATACGTTACCCCAGAACTATTTCCTCTATAAAGATATGCGCCTGTATCAGATAATTTAAGCGGATAAGTTTCTGTAAGTTTACCACTTGGATTAGTTTTGCCTATAAGTATTCTTGCTAATGCAAATCCCATACCTTGCCCACAAAGATTGGCTTGCAAAACAGCCTTAACATTTTTTATCCACGGCATTTCTACTACTGAACCCGTTTGCAGTACTACTACAACATTTTGATTTAATTTTACTATTTCTTTAATTAAATGATTTTGAGACTCTGGTAAACTTATATCTGTTCTATCATACCCTTCACCCTCGTCACCATCAAATAATCCTGTGAAAATAACTATCTTTTCATATTTTTTAATATCTTTTAAACAATCCTCCACTAGCACCTTATCTATTTCACAATCTCCTAGCTCATACCCTTTTTTATAATTAAACGCCATTCCGTTATTAGCTAAATTTTCATCTAATAAATCAACTTTTGTTGGATTTACTTTTGAACTTCCACTTCCTTGAATTGATAAATTTTCCCCTAACTCACCAATAAATAATATTTTTTCATCTATTTTTAAAGGTAATATGTCGTTTTCATTTTTTAATAATACCATACTCTCTTCTGCCATTTTTCTTGCTATTTCATGATGTTTTTCTAAATTTTCTTTTTCCATTTGATTTTTAACAGAATTGTCACATTTTCTAGAAAGATTCATTATATTTATTGTTGCCCGATTTATTTCATTATCACTAATTTCATTATTATTATAGGCTTCCATTAGTATGTTATAACTTGTGTCACCTACACTTGGCATTTCTAATTCCATCCCATTTTTTATACTATTTAATATATTTGACACTGCAAACCAATCTGAAACAACAAGCCCATCATATTTCCATTCTAGTCTCAATTTATCTATTAATAGTGATTTATTTTCACTACAATGTTTACCATTTAATTTATTGTATCCACTCATTACCGACCATGGTTTATAATTTTTCACAATATTTTCAAAAGCTTTTAAATATATTTCATTTAAGGCTCTTTCATCTATTCTTGTATCTATAGACATTCTATATGCTTCTTGATTATTAGCTACAAAATGTTTTAAACATGCTCCAATTCCATTTTGCTGTAAGCCTCTTACAAAAGCTGCTCCCATTTGACTAGAAAGAAATGGATCTTCTGAATAATACTCGAAATTTCTTCCACATAAAGGACTTCTCTTTATATTAACACCCGGCCCTAAAACAACATCAACACCTTTTGCTATTGCTTCTTTTGCTATACTGCTTGCCATTATATAAACTAACTCTTCATTCCAACTACTTGCAATAGCTGATGATGTTGGAAAACATACTGCTTTTTCACTTTTACTTAATCCCAAAATATTATCTGGATCTTTTTGAAATCTTAATCCAGAAGGTCCATCACAAAAGACTATCTTTTTTATGCCATATTGTTCATATCCTTTAGATTCCCAAAAATTTTGACCATTAAGTATTCTTATTTTATCTTCAATAGACATTTGATAAATATTGTTTTCAATTTGTGTTTCCACTTCATCACCCTTTCAATTATGTAGATGCCTAAATTCACTCATACTATAATTATAGTAATTATCTCCAATATTTATAACTTTTATTTATTACTAGTTATTTTTTTATAGATGCCTTAGGCACGTTAAAAAAATAAATCTCCAACAAAAAAAAGGCATCGATATACGATACCTTAATTCATTATCTATCTATGTGACTTTCTTCTCCTATGAATTCCATTAATTGAGATTTCGTAGGATAACCTTCCATGTCCCCACTTACTAAAGTAGCCATAGCTCCTATACCATTAGCATACTTTCCACACTTTGTAATATCAAAGTTTTTTAAAATACCTGATAAAAAACCAGCTGCAAATCCATCTCCAGCTCCAACTGTATCTTCCACTTTTTCTACTGGAAAGCCACTTACATATTCTCTTTTTTCTTTATTTGCAACAAAACAGCCTTCTTTACCTAACTTTACAACAACAATACTACATCCCATTTCCATAAATTTTGTTGCAATTTCATCTGGTTTATTTGTACCTAATAAAATTTCTCCTTCATCTTCACCTGGAAGTATAATATCTGCCAAAGATGCTACTTTTAGTAAAACTTCTTTAGCCTCTTCTTTGCTCCACAGTTTAAGCCTAATATTTGGATCAAAAGAAACCAGTACATTATTTTCTTTTGCAACTTTAATTGCTTCAAATGCAGCCTGCCTATTAGTCTCTGATAAAGCTAAAGTTATACCTGTTATATGTAATATTTTTGCACTTTTTATATATTCATAATCTAAATCTTCAACCATAATATTACTTGCAGCGGAATTTTTTCTGTAATAATAAACATTAGGATTTACATGAGAAAATCTTTCTTTAAATAGTAATCCTGTGCTTCTTATCTCATCTATACGTACTCTTGAAACATCTACACCTTCGCCTCGAATAATCCCTTTAATATACCTACCAAATTCATCGTTTCCTAGTTTAGAAAACCATCCAACCTCATGATCTAATCTAGCAAGCGCAATAGCAACATTTGATTCAGCACCTGCTATTGATTTAGTAAAGTTATTGATATATCTTAAAGGTCCTTTAGTATCCGGATTAAAAAGCACCATACTCTCTCCAAAAGTTATTACATCCATATTAATCCTCCTAAGTAGTATATTTTAGTTGTAATTTTTAGTTGTAATTTTTAGTTATCACCTTACATTTCAATAATAATTCATATAAATTATTAATATACTATTGATTATACACATTAAAAAGATAGATAACAATCATTTTGTATTTATTATCTATCTTTAATAGTGTGAAATTTTCTTCTATTTTAGTATCCACTGTTAATTTTTCCGTGAAAAAAATAACAAGAAATACTGAAAATCATAACTAAGGCATTTGAACTTGCAAAAATTTTGTATTATTTTTCTCTTTTATAGTCAGTCTAAAAACTGTAACCTCATAACATTTACTATATGTGTATTTATCTTAAAGTTCATATTAACTTCCTTAATCTTTGTATATCCTAAAGAAGACCAAAATTTAATCCCATTGTAGTTATCTTCAATTACTCCTATTCTAAATGAGGTT
>Ga0209013_10005755_pt1 | contig 10622 bp, 20 predicted proteins | sample Cruoilmetagenom2_FD_187291 | JGI IMG/M metagenome (GOLD analysis project Ga0209013, IMG submission 187291) | Oil polluted marine microbial communities from Coal Oil Point, Santa Barbara, California, USA - Sample 2 (SPAdes) (version 2) | ecosystem: Environmental > Aquatic > Marine > Oil seeps ...
AGCTGATGGCACTGCAATAAAGACCCAACGAAAAACCCGCTCGGGTAAACAGATGGACGCATGGGAATTTCCTGGTAAACGATACCGTATTCCTAATGAGGACATCTATACCCAAGTAAATACCATAATGAAGATTGCCCAGAAGAGAGCTTACGTTGGTGCTATTATTCTAGCCGCCAATGCCAGCGAATTCTTTACCCAGGACATAGAAGATTGGGGTGAAGCTATCGATGACCCTCCAAACATCTACAACTATGTACCCAACAAGGATGACGCTGCCCGTAAGCTAATCGAGTATGCGAAGTCTATTGGTATGGGCGAGGACGCTGGAGATAAAATAAAGGCTCTATTTGAACTCCACGAGGTGGAGTGGGAACTTGAAAACTGGCCTGAGGTTATCAAGCTAATTGAAGATAGCATAGAGAGTACAGAATGAACGCCAAAGAGAAGCGTGCTGCCTATAAAGAATGGAGAGAGGCGCAACCAGTACTTGACACGCCAGTTGATTGCCTTATGTGTAATGGGGATGGTTGGCTAGATGGGGTTTGTGATTGTTGCGGTGGAGATATCAATGAACCATGCAACTTCTGTAATAAAGGAAAGACCACAGCCCCGATGCTTTCATATAATGCTTGGTGCCTCCAACGGGAAAAAGACAAAGTGAAATTACAGATGTGGAAACAGTCACAGGAGAAACCACATGAAGAAACTAACAAAGAGAGATAGAGATACCTACAAGTTTATTTGTGAGCACAGCAGGGAGTGGAATGGTAGGTTCCCTACAATCAGAACCATTATTGTATTTACTCACCATACATCTACATCTTCTGTATCGTATACGCTCAACAAGCTAGTAGAATTCGGGTTACTTGACAAGATAGAAACGCCAACCCAAAGATTCTATATGGTATTAGGTGGTCAGAATGAGGAATTATTCAGTACCCCTAATGCCTATCGTGCTATAAAATTCTATGATGACCAACTAGCAAGGATAATCACTTGAGCAACGAACCATACTATGCTGACCCTGATGACCCATGGGGTGACGAAGACAATGCCTGGCGATACCCTGATAGTCTAATAAACCAGACGCTAATCAGAGAGGTCTTTGACGTGTGTGGAAAGAGAAAGTATTTCCGTAGTCTACGTGAGTCCAAGAAGTGGACAAGGATTGACAACAAGATTATAGCTGGCTCTATCCCAATAGAATGGGTAAACAATTGTCTAACATGGGCCAAAGGAAAGAACACACACGTTGTAGCTATCAAGGTCGAAGCTCTAGGAAACCTTATTCTAAACAAGGCACGAATGAATGATTGGAAAAAGGAGAATCCAGACATGCTAAGAAAACCAACAGATTACTCGGTACCAGATGTAGAATGGGAATAGAACCACGCCCATCCAAATTACTATCGTGGCTTTGGTGGAAGGATTATTACACTGAAGTCGGTAAGCCTATATTCTCTACACTGATGGAGACTATGGGTATTGACTATATACCTATCAAAAGCGAGTGGGAGAGCTTCAATGGGGGAGTATGCCCATTTTGTAAGGGACATAGCAAGAGTTATGTATACACCGAGGACGATGAAAGTTGTTATTGTCTTTGTGCCATGCTCGACTGGCACATGCTGGTTGACACCAAATGGGACAGCGACATACGTACACCCGTACCGCCCGCTACACTATCAGAGATTCAATATCCATCAGTGTATACCCAAGCTGAAAAACTAGAACTAAAGAAAGCAGTCAAGCGGATAAAAAGGTTCATAAAGAAACCTGACAAATGGCTTGTCTTAACCGGATATTTTGGAACAGGTAAGACTCATATGTTACGAGTTCTAAATACAGTCTATGGCCCAATGTCTGTATACTTGTCAACTAAAGACTTGGAGGATATGACACATGCCTCAAGAAAAGCGGACAATATGCAATACCTGTATGAGTTATTGCGTTATGCACCTATATTATTGTTGGATGACTTAGGAGCGGAGCATGGTGGCCCATTAGTGAAAAGCATGATAACGCGTGTAGTAGACGCCAGATATGAACAGTGGCCTAAACTTCCTCTTGTTGTAGCAACTAATATGAAATATCCTAATGAGATAATGGAATATATACCACGTGTAGGAAACCGTCTTGCTGACTTAGAAAAGGTAACGCCAGTAGCGTTCTCTGTAAGAAGCTATAGAGAAATAAAGCCGGAGTATAAGTCATGACAATGATGAAAGGGAAAACCCTAACCTCCGAAGAGTTTGGCGACGATTATCTTGAACAACAGATAAGGCGGCATAAGAACCCCGAAGATTATATAGGATTGAAGTTTGGCTTTCCAAGACTGGACAAGATTACAGGCGGTGCACGCAAGAAAGAGTTTATCGTTGTAGCTGGAGCGCAGAAGTCTGGTAAGACAACCATGGCAACCCACTGGACACTAAACTTTGCTAATCAGTTACAAGAAGATGAAGTAATACTAATGGTAAGTCTCGAAATGTCCCACGAAGGACTAGGAGCAAGGGTATTCGCTAACCTAGCAGAGATAAACGTTACTAAGTTCAGAGACTATGCCCTAGAAGATAGGGACTGGAGTGGTTTCAAAGAGGCAGTAATTGAACTCAAGAAGAAGCCTATCCTATGGAATGTAGGGGCTTATAATATGAGTGGAATTAATGCTATAATAAAAGAACTTGAGAAAGATGGTAAGAAGGTAAGAACGGTAGTAGTCGATTACTTCCAGCTAATGTCGGGTGATAGTAACTTGGCAAAGAGATACGAACAGCTAGAACGAATATCACTGGAACTAAAGCAACTGGCAATGACACACGACACAACTGTAGTAGCCGTTGCACAGCAAACAAGAGAAGCTCTTAAGAGTCTCAAGAGACAGCGTGACCCAAATACTATCGCTGGTACACAGGCACTTGCAAGAGATGCCGACATGATGCTTATCATTCTGCCTTATATTGATAGTGAAGATGGTGAAGAAGTACCACACCTTAGAAATATATGGTTGGCACTATCAAGGAACTCTGCATCCGGCATGGACTTCAAAGCTGCATTTTCAGGTGAATATGCACGAATGGGTGAAGCCGCCCTTGATGAAGAACATCAACCACGACCAGAGCCACGTGCTTATCAAACAGAATTTTAGGAGGCCTAATGGCAACTTTAGTAAAAATAGGTGACATCGTTTATGCAGAAGATAAAACCCAAGTATTCCTCCACGTGGTGGAGGAAGAAAACGGGCCATTCTTCCATGCATCAATCGCTAAGACCTATCAACTTGCACATGCACAAGCCAGCATGTACGGGAATGTACTACGAACCACACCGTTATCAGAAGTGATGACGCTATTAGAGGAGAAGGCGGTAAAGGAAACGCCTGAACTCACTGAAGATTGGAGATGGTATGACTAAACTGGACGTTTGTAACGTTGAAATTCTTGTAATGCTATTCACAGATAACCCTACTATTAGCGAGATAGCTGAAAGAGTAGGGCGTTCTGTGGGGGGGGTTCATGAGCGCCTTGAAGACCTTGAAAAACAGGCGCTTGTAAATCCTCCCCGAAAGAAGGGGGCTGCCAGAGACAGGCAAGTAACAGAAAAGGGCGAGCTATATCTTATAGAAAACGGGTACTTACCCACACGAGTATGGAGGGACTAAATGAACTTTGATGTAGAACTAGATGCACTTCATGCAAATTTACGAGCAGAGAATGACATTATATATGTGACACGAAAGCAGGTAAATGGTGTAGTAGGACTAATGAGACAAGGGCTTAAAGATGACAGCCGCAACAATAGAATAGACGTACTCCGACTAATGGCAGCAGAGGCAATCAAAAGTATCACTGGTGTAGACCTAATAACCACCAAGCAACTTACATTACCCACTGCTAGCTTCCTAATCTCATTACTCAAGGAGCCTGGAGATGACTGGATACTCAGCACCTATGGAGAGGAGTTCCTTTCCATGGCAGAGGCGAGAGTTAAAGTATCAGCTATTGCGTGAGCGTGGCGAGATAACCAAGTTTGGTTTCAGACCCATATGCCCCATATGTAGGAAGGCTATTACACCATGGGATGGTATAGACATGCACGAAGTTCTAATTACACGTGGTGATGCACGTGGATTGTCCGATGATTTCTATTCTATTATTTTCGTGGCACAAAACTGTGTGTTGGTACACCATAACAAGTGCCACAAAAAAGCAACAAGCAAGACAGGTAAGAGAGCCTGTATCGAGAATCTGTTAGCGTATGAGGGTTTCGACCTAATCTACGGATGGCTATCATTAATGGAAACAGAAATGAATAGCCCGGAAGCAACTAAAGAAAAACTACTACTAGAGGAGATTTACAATGACTACGTTAGGTGAACTAAAAGAACAACTGAAAGACGCTGGATATACAGTGCCAGCAGGAGAAAGCTACGGCGCTGCCGTAAGCATGTTGATGGATGCCAACAATCTATTGGGTGGTGGACAACCAGGTTCTGATAAAAGTATCTTTCAAATAAAAACAAAAAGCGGAGCAATCTTTGAAGGAACCAAGGCGGATGTTGCCAAAGACATCTTCCAGTTTATACTTGACGGAAGCGCAGATGCCGTTGACAACGCCACGGACGCACCCGCCGAGGAAGATATCCTTGCTGAAGATGAAGATGAGGATGATGAAGACAAACCATTCTGGAAATGATAATCGATATCACTTCCACAAAACAATTGCCAACTAATTATATTCTGCTTGACGGAATGCCTGATGACCATGAAAACATTGCCGTTTATCTTTATAGAAACCCCTACCCAACATACTGTATCGGACTCCGTTATATCCCAGGAGCTTCACATAACCCGTTACATGGAGGAAGAATACCTGATTCCCCTACCGAGATACCCGAACTATCGGGTTACGATGGAAGGCGCCCCCCCCGAGGGGTCACATTGCGTGGTAGCAGTCTACAGGTACATGGGTTTCCGGGTAGAACGAAAAAGGTTGACAGGTGCCAGGCATGTATATAAATTTATGGGAGTAGACATAAAATGAACAAACACACACAACCACATCTGTTCGATGATAGTATCTACAAGATTCTTGAAGAAACATATGAAGTATTGGCAGACGATGTTCTGGCAATACAACTAGGAAAAGCGATAAGCAACGGCTGGCTACTGATATTTGGGGTACCAGCCACAGGGAAATCGGATGCCATAAACAAAGTATATGACATGCTGTTGCCTGATAAGATTGGATATATGACCAAAGCCAGTATCCAATTAAAAGGCAAGAAAGCAGCAGGTTTCTGGTTTATTACGCCCGATACCCCACCCTCACATGTGACCAATTTACAAGACCGCTCAAGGGTACGTTATAGTTCTCACTTTTTATGGAATACAAGCCAAGGTGAACAAGTAGAGGAAGATGAAGATGGCCAAGACAAAGATTGAATGGACATGGAGATATAAAGATGGTAAACCAGTAGTAAAGGGGTACACCTTCAATCCTTGGATAGGGTGTACAAAGGTGTCACCCGGTTGTGCCAACTGCTATGCGGAAAGGGAAAACAATAAACGCAAGTGGACAGAAGGGTGGGGGCGGGGCATACCACGGCACAGAACAAGTGCCGCTAACTGGAATAAAGTGTGGGGGTGGAACAAAAAAGCAGAAAAAGAAGACCAAATATATAGTGTCTTTGTGGCATCACTTGCTGATGTATACGACCATGAAGTTCCTGTTTCATGGCGCAGAGAACTATTTGACCTTATGCAACAATGTGAATGGTTAGACTTCCTTATACTTACTAAAAGACCAGAGAATATTCTCTCATTTTCGGACTATACCCTAAGGGAGAATATGCACTTTGGAGTATCAGTAGAAAACCAAGATAATCTATGGCGTCTAAATATACTTGAGGCATTAGAAACCGAAGGGCTTAAATTCGTGTCCTTTGAACCTTTACTCGGCCCTGTAGATGTAGAACCATACTTCTCTGTTAGGGCAGTAGATTGGGTCATAGTTGGAGGCGAAAGTGGCCCTAATGCAAGACCAATGCACCCTCATTGGGCTAGAACAATACAAGAGTCAGCCGAAAAATATCATATTCCTTTCTTCTTCAAGCAATGGGGAGCATGGGCACCCCTATATGGTATCTCACATTGTGGAGCATTTGCCGAGACAAAAATAGCCATGTGGCCTGATGGTTCCGCTAACGCAGAAGAATGGAGTCTGTTCAATGACAAAGAAGGGGTTGTGATGTATAAGGTTGGCAAAAAGAAGTCTGGTGATATACTATACGCAAGAGAGTATAAAGAATCACCATTCAACCTTAGTTAAAAAGGTATAAACTATGGCTAAGAAGAAAAAGAAAAAGTGGATACAAAGCGCCGTGAAGAGGCCCGGTGCCTTTGGGGCAAAAGCCAAAAAGGCAGGGATGACCACAGCCGCATTCTCGCGGAAGGTACTCGCCAGCGGAAGTCGATACTCCGCGCGAACTAAGCGTCAGGCTCGCCTGGCACAAACGCTCACAAAGATGAGACGTAAAAAGAAGTCACGCAAATAGGAGTAAACCATGGACAAAAATTTACAAAAGACTTATGACAGGTTGTTAGAGATTTACCCAATGTTACCAGAAGGGGAGAAGGTTATGCAGGACGTAGGTCTTGCATTACAGTTTGGTGTACGGGAAAAAATAGTCTACCGCTTTGCACAGAATGGTTCTATTTACAATATACGATGGACAGAGCATCATATCCCATTCAATATACCAGCTAGTATAGTCCCTCTTACCATTGTAAACCGAGCCATCAAACTAGCGGGCGAAAACAAGGGTGACTATCTAGTTGTTGATGAATACAAAGAGATAGACTTATTTCCTGCTGATACGGACGACACACCAGACATTGGAGTCCTCCGAGAAATGGCACAACCCTCACCCAAGATTGTTGATGGCATTATTGAAGTAGACCCAATCGACGCAACAGAATCAGCAATCAAACTGTCTGATGAGAATGAAGTTGATTTACAAGATGTGGCAGGAACAGGCAAGGAAGGTAGAATTACCCTGAGTGATGTAAGGTCATATATTGACGGACTTTCCGAGTGAATCAGGTTTTTGCCCGTGGTGTGGAGCAACACGCGCACCATGGGCATACTCTCCCGCCCAAGGCGAGATAGATTGGGAACCATGTAAAACTCCACGGTGTAGAGGAGCATTTCTGTCTATGGTGACAGACATGCAAGGGTTCGTAATTCACCCTTATCGTATTCGAGGTAGATATGTATATGCAAGGCCAGAAGGAGTACAAAATGACAAGCACACTGCACGTGATAGATGGAACAGGTGACACAAAACTAATCTGGAGTCAAGACAACAGTGATGAAATCGCCGCCGCCCGCAAGCTATTCGATGAGCTTATCGCCAAGAAGTTTGCAGCATTTGATGTAAAAAAGAAAGGCGGGATGGGAGAGCAAGTGTTTATATTTGACCCCAAAGCTGAGAAGATTATCATGACACCACCCTTGGCGGGAGGATAAACATGGCCACATATAATGGAATGGCATGGGAAACATGGAACAGTAGTAGCACTTGCACTACTGGTGGCACCACAAGTAATGATATAACCTGGAGAACATGGAATAATTCATCAGGAACACTTGATTATATGGCCGTAGACATGGGGGGAACAAGTAATCCTATAGTATATGCTTCAATGCCCGAGACAGACGAGGAACGAAATGAAAGGCAACGGTTATATAGGGAAAGTCAACGCAAGAAGAAAATAGCTGACCGTAAAGCGGAGACGTTATTACTCTCCATGCTCAATGATGAACAGAAGGAACAATATGAAACAAACAAGAGTTTCATTGTTCGTGTTTGTGACATAAACTATCGGATAAGTTCTGCTAGGTCTTATGGAGTGACACGCCTTGGGGAAGATGGTAAAGCGGTAGAGAAGTTATGTGCTCATGTAAAACAAAACGTTCCTGCTGCCGACAACCAGCTAGCTGTCATGTTACACCTATGTAATGACCATGAAGGATACGTGGCACTAGCTAATAGGTGGCAAATGTGAGTTTTTATATACCTTTCCTTCCAGAATATCCTTGGGTTATGGCGACAACAGAAGCTATACCATATGACCAAAAACACGTTCGTGTTTATCCTCTACCTGGGCAAAAAGCAAGATGTGAGTATTGCCACCAGTGGAGGGTACTAATTACAAAGGATGGAGAGGCTATACACGAGTGTCCAGGGTGTGGTGCGGGGTTGCCATATCCTGTGTTTACTGATACAATAATTACAGCCTGACTCCCACAGGCTATCGGGATTGCACCTCCAGGGTGTCCTCTGCCCAGGGCACCCCCCGAATTCGTTGTTGACATTTCTTCTTTTTTCTAATCATTATTTTTCTCCTGCACTCCTCCCCTTCCACATGGGGAGGTTGTGTTTTAAATGAAAAGACCCCATCTAAGGATAGGGCCTCTTCACGTTCGAGTCTGATGCGGAAATTATCCGCCGTTCTTAGCACTCTCAGCATAACCAGTATCTTTTGTGCCTATGTAGGCTTTCTGAGAACCTAACCATGCTATAGCGATATTTACAATTATAATCCACCACGGCTGAATGTACTCAATCACTACTTGTCCGTAGTCAAGGGCTAACTGTGCGCCTACTGCCATTAGAATGGCCATTACAAGTGGCGCAAGGAATTTGACAGCGCGAGGGAAATTATGCCACGCAGGCCAATTTTCCACAAGCAACGATAAGCCATAATTAACCAAGAAAATAGAACCACTACCAGCCGCAATCCAAGCCAGCACACCTAACAAATTTGTCCAATCCATTTCAAGCCTCCGTATATATTAGTTTAATTACCAATAGTAAATTATACCAGATGTCCACTGTCCAGGTATAGCTGGTCAGGTGCACCGTCTGGAATATAATCATAGTAAACAGATGGGGCATCCATCCAAAGACGTGCTTTATCTTTGTGTAAATTGGCGTCACTGTCTACATCATGAAGGGCCTCACTTACCTTCACGCCCTTGTTATTCCACACCTTGATAATCTTTCCTTCTTTGCGGAATAATTTGGTCAAGATTGGTTTATTGTTCTTGTTGTAGCCGCCGATGTAAAAGGCATTTGTGAAGCCCTTATCGGCTGACACAATCATTTCCACACTAGGTACAGTTGGTGGTTCTCCTGGCGGTAAGCCAGGTGGGGGGTCAACATTGCCCGGGGGTGTAGGAACATAACCTGGAACCTGCACGCCTTCATGAACAATGATAGAGACGACATCTTCGACGCCCGCCTCTTTTACTTTTATTGCATCTTCAATAGTTTGTTCGATATCTGTCACGGGGGAACCTCCGTTACCAATTTCTATAAGTCTCAGGAGCCACTCGCGCCGCTCTGGATTGATATATGATAAGTCAATGGAAACCGCTGATATTGGTTTTCCTGCCGCACCATATTCTTTAGCTAAACCATTGCCATCTGCGCTTCGTTGCCAGATAGTATATGGCACACCATGCTCTTCATACAAGGTTGGCATATCTGGTTCTACAATGTGCTCATTGTATTGAGCTACGATTAGAGGATATTGTAAGAAGTCCTCATCTGGATAGGTATAACCATCCATCCAGTTGGCCCTGGTATACAGAAAACAACCACCCCATTGGTCTTTACACCACTCAAGAACACCAAGGTTTACATCAGTAATTTGTCTCTTAGAGAAATAGACATTTGTATGCTTGTTTTTGTGTATCTCCATATCAACAACAGGATATCCATCGATATCCCTATTGCCTACAGCCTCCTTGATAAGCTCAATGTGAGCAGCGGCATTGAACTCCGGGAAGGTTACAAAGTAGGGGGCAAATGGCATTCCGGTCTCGTTCGCCCCGATATGATTGGCCTTATAGTAAGGGTCAATATAATGCTTGCCGAGTGTTGCTCGGCCAAAGGCGAGAAGAATACCTTTCTCTGCCGACACATTATAGTCAATGACCTTTAGCCAGTATGATGTATCTAATACTTCATACTTTAGGGGAATTATTGTCATTCAGTCTCCTCCTCAAAAAAGAACCATAGGTCTATAAAAACGTTGCTAGAGACATTACCTTCATCCTCCCCTATCTCTGCTAGTGAGTCCACAAACTCTTTCCCTTTCAAGCGCTTAGAGGTCATTTCAACCTCTGCCATACGTAGGTCTCTTAACTGCTGATTCAATTGCATAATCAAACGCGGTGGAATTACCCACCTATTATGCTCTTCTTCGAACTCTGATAATTGTTCTCTAATTGAATCCGCTGTCTCGCTGTAATCACGAACCACGTTGCGGAACTTGCGCCCCAAGGACTTTAGGCGAAAGGCTATCTTGGCTGGAAGCTCCTTGCTCACTAGATATTCAAAGGCTTCCTGTGCGTCTAATACATCTGCTACAATAACTTTTTCCATAGAACCTCCATCTCTTATTCTATCACAAAACGAAAAAAGGGTACATTTTAGGCGTAAAAGTGTTTACATGTTATAGGAAATAGCCAACTAATCTACATCCACAGCTTATTGCATTGCCTGTGACAACTATCTCGAAATCTCCATTACTATCACAAGGGACAAC
>Ga0209013_10005756_pt1 | contig 10621 bp, 11 predicted proteins | sample Cruoilmetagenom2_FD_187291 | JGI IMG/M metagenome (GOLD analysis project Ga0209013, IMG submission 187291) | Oil polluted marine microbial communities from Coal Oil Point, Santa Barbara, California, USA - Sample 2 (SPAdes) (version 2) | ecosystem: Environmental > Aquatic > Marine > Oil seeps ...
TGCCTGGATCCTGCTTGATGCGATGAGAGATTTTCTTTTCTCTGTCCAACGCATTGATAGCGGGTTGGAACCAGAGATACTGGCACCGGCCAGATTGATAACTGCTTTCGATGACTTGATTTCCTGAGTGATCAGATCTAGATCCCAGGGTATGGCCTCACAGCGAGGATCTACAAGATCTGGCGTTCGACTTATAACCGTGATTTGGTAATCATTATTTAATAAAGAACGGGTCAGAGCAGATCCAATTAATCCCGTTCCTCCAGTTATTAGTATTTTCATGTTTATCTTGAATGTTATTAAATGGTGAGTTTTGATAAAAAAGTGATTACCGGTTTGGCCTCGTCGCCCAGCATTTCCTGGATTGCATCAGCGAAAATTAATAAGTATTTATTGAGAACATCTTTTGGAATATTGCGATTTGCTAATAAGTTTGTGGTCCAAATGATATTCGTGAGCAGGAAGTTTAGATCTCCTAATTTGAGGGCTGATGTGATATCTGCGACTAGATCCTTGTTAGCTGTCAGAATGTCATGGGGTGTTATTGGTAAATTTTCAGTCTTTGTTTTCTCTTGGAGCACCTGAGTAAGCCGGGGTAGTGTGGCTGTGAGATTTTGAATCAAGTGCTGATGTTGAGAATCTTGATGGCTTACCAGTTCGATAGGGTAGGGTTTTGCGAGAAAAGCCTCGACTGTGTTCACCGCTTTCGCTAAATCAGTACCAAGGTATAAACCAGGAATATACTGGCGAAGATTTTCTGATTGGCTGAATATCCAGCCACTGAAAGCCACAGGGGTTCCGTTTTCGGCAAGGACCTGGTTTGTTTCAAGCAAAGCAGCGCTGGTTACCAGCCTGGATGCACTCATAATGGCGAGATCAATTTTTGAGCTCGAGATAGTGTTGAGCAAATCTTCCAGGGGAACATTACCACCCAAGTAGATGATTGGCCAACCTCGATTTTTTAGTAGAAGAGTCATCATCAATAAACCGATTGTATGATGTTCGCCGGGTGGGTTGCCTAATAATATTCTTTGTTTGTGAACTGGGTTGGGAGCCGCGGAGATCAGGGCCTGTAATTTCCTGGAGGCGATCTCAGAGGTGAAATGTTCTTGCTGGACGGAAATTTCTCCTTGATACCAGAGTTCCCCAACTTTTTTAAGGCCGGGTAAGATCAACTCTGTGCAAACGGTATGCACAGGATATTGGGCGAAAGCCTGGGAAAGTATCTGATCTGAGTTAGTTTCATCGTATGAGAAGCAATATTCAAGCCATTGGTCCTGGAGTTGGTCCAATGTTTCATCTGCTCCTGAACTCTGGGAGGAAATTGCTGGCATACTGGGCTCTGGCCCAGTTTTGAGAGGATCCTCTCCAGAGTCAATCAGTTCGCGCCAGTAATCTGCAGCTTGACTGATGCGCAACCCTTCTTTTTGCCTGGCTATTAGCCAGATAAGTGTTTGTAAATCAAATTCAGAATATAGTCGGTGTCCGCCTTCTGTTCGGCTGGGCTGGGGCAGTCCATAGCGGCGCTCCCAGGCCCTGATCGTATCTGCCTTGAGTCCAGTCTCCTGAAGTACCAGATTCAGGTTATAACGTGGTTTTCTTGAAATACTCATGAGGCCATTATCCTTAATATCAAACTGAGTTTATCCCATTAACTTGATAATGTCAAGAAAAAAACCAGAATACCTTGACAAAATATTTACAACGGTGTAAACTGTCAGCTGTTGTTTATTTACATTTTGTTAAAATTGTTTTTTATTAGTAGATGGAGATACATAAATGAAAAAGATTAATAGTTATCAAATTATCACTTTGCTGGCAACAGTAATCACAATCACTGTAAACGCATTAGCGAATAACCTGCCGCTTAATGGGTTGAATACAGGAGAGATATCGGATCGGTTTGAGATCTTCTTTGTCCCTGCTGGCTATGTATTTTCTATCTGGGGTTTGATCTATCTAGCCCTGATCGTTTACTCAATTTTTCAGGCTTTGCCTGCTCAGGCAAACAACCCGGTGCTGAAGAAAATTGCTCCTTTGTATTGGATAAGCAGTCTGGCAAATACAGTCTGGATTTTCCTGTGGCATTATGAGGTGTTTTCATTTACTGTATTTGCGATGCTGACAATACTTGTCACTTTAATCATGATTAGCAGACTTGTTGTGGGATTGAAGGGTTTGGAAAAGTGGATCGTCAGGATGACTTTTAGCATTTATCTGGGCTGGATCAGTGTAGCTACAATTGCCAATGTCTCCCAGAATCTGTATTTATACCAATGGAAAGGGTGGGGCTTAGATCCTCAGATCTGGGCAGTGATCCTGTTGGCTGTAGCCAGTGCGTTGGGTATATTAAAAACCTGGATGGAAAATGATACACCTTATGCTCTGGTCCTGGTTTGGGCTTTTATTGGGATTACCGTCAGCCAGGCTGGATCTTCTCTGGTAGTAACTTCTGCCTGGGTAAGTGTGTTTTTACTTGTAGCAGCGTTGTTTAGCAGTATTTATAAGTACAGGAAAATTTACTAGGAGAGAACCATGGCAATTAAAATTGTTTCAGATTCCACCTGTGATCTGCCACAGGATGTCATAAAATCTTTAGATATCAGAGCTATCCCGTTATATATTAATATCGGTGACCAAGGTTTTCTGGATGGCATAGATATATCTCGCCAGGAATTTTATTCACAGCTGGCTGATTATCCAGTTCACCCCACAACTGGCACACCTGGCACTGCCGCTTTTACCCAGGTATTTAATACTCTGGTTGATGAAGGGGCAGAGGAGATCATTTCCATTCATATCTCGGAAAAATTGAGCGCGACAATTGATGTGGCGAGGACCGCTGCCCGGGATTTCCAAAGAGCCAAGGTGACGGTCAGGGATTCTGGGCAGCTATCTATCGGAACAGGATTTCAGGTTGAACTGGCTGCCAGAATGGCTATTGATGGCAAAAGCTCGACCGAGATATTAACTGCATTGGACAGCCTGCGTTCCAGGACATTTGTTACTGCTGGTTTGGATACGCTTGAATTCCTGCGCCGCAGCGGTCGTATGAACAGATTTATGACAGGAATCGGAAGTTTGATCCAGTTGAAACCAATCCTGACCATGAAGGACGGTCTTCCGGGATCGGATCGTGTCAGGACTTCCTTCCGCGCAGAAAAAAGATTAATTTCTCTTTTGGAAGCCCGTGTCCCCTTAGAAAGATTTGCATTGGTGCACACCAATGCTCACGCTAAAGCTGAGCTATTTAAGAAAAAAATTGAGAAATTTTTACCAGAGGGTGAAATCTTCTCAATGGATATAACGCCGGTGATCGGAGCCCATCTTGGGCCGGGAGCGGTCGGTTTTGCGATAGTCTCGAAAACCTAAAATAAAATACTATCAAGGGAAAGAAATATGACGAAAGAGAATCTACGAAACTATATCGGAATCCTACTAATAACCCTGCTTGGTCTTGGGGTTGCCCTGGCAGGCAGCCAGGGCGGATATAAAGTTGGGACAGTGCCAATCTATGCCCTGGGAATTGCTGTGGCATTCATCATCCAATGGCTGGTTTTTATTCCAGCATATCTAAACAAAACGGAAAAATTCTTTGATCTTACTGGAAGCATCACCTATATCACAGTGATGGTAATAGCTGTCCTCCTCAGCCCGGTAAAGGATTTTCGGTCCTTGGTGCTTCTGGTTATGGTTGCGATCTGGGCTTTACGGCTGGGAACATTTTTGTTTCAGCGCATTAAAAAGGCCGGTGAGGATAGACGCTTCCGGGAGATCAAAGAATCTTTTCCAAGATTTCTTCAAACCTGGACCCTTCAAGGATTATGGGTAACTTTCTCGCTGGCTGCAGCCCTGGTTGTTGTCACATCCCAGAAACGCTTGGACATCGGTATTTTTGCAATCATTGGACTTCTGGTTTGGATCTTTGGATTCGGAATGGAAGCAATTGCGGATAGGCAGAAAAACGAGTTCCGCAAAAACCCAGCCAATGAAGGGAAATTTATTCAATCTGGATTATGGTCCTGGTCCCGTCATCCCAATTATTTTGGAGAAATCGTACTCTGGATAGGTGTAATGATCATTTCATTACCTGTATTGGTTGGTTGGCAGTGGGTTGCCTTGATCTCACCTGTCTTTATAACGATCCTTCTGACACGCATTAGCGGTGTGCCTATGCTGGAAAAGAGGGCCGATGAAAAATGGGGCGGTCAGGAAGATTATGAAGCCTATAAAGCTAATACTTCTGTCCTCATTCCACTTCCGCCAAAAGGAGAAAAATAATGGTCCTGCAGATTCTAAAGATAATTGGTGGTATCGCCACAATTGCTACCGGTGTAGTGTCATTATTTTGGCCTCTTAAAGTTCCGGGTTTTACCGGACTGGAACCCAACGGCGGCAGGGGAATTACTGAGATCAGGACAATCCTGGGCGCATTATTTGTGGCCCTTGGCACTGTGATTTTGTACTACCGAACACCGGAAGCCTACATGATCCTGGGTGTTACCTATCTAGGTATGGCTTTAGTACGCGGTATTTCGATCTTTGTCGATCGCTCCGCAATCTCGTCAAATATCATTAGCTTTTTCGTTGAACTGATATTTGGTATTCTGCTGGTTCTATAGGAAAAAAATATGAAAATCGCTAAAATTCTCGCCGTTCTTGGCGTACTGGCAATGACTGCTGTCCTGATCTACGGATTCACAGAAGGTAATTTCTCTGTGGATGGAGGTAAGATCATCCAAAATCCCTGGGGAATCGTATCATTAGTAGATTTGTACACGGGGTTCTTCTTGTTTTCGGCTTGGATCATTTTTAGGGAAGGATTTAATCTGCGCTCTATTGTCTGGGTAGTTTTGATGATGGTGCTCGGTTTTTTCACCGCCAGCCTATATGCTCTGATCGCCCTCTACCAAAGTGGGGGGGATTGGCAAAAATTCTGGATGGGACGTAAAGCCGGTGGATAAGATCAAAGAGCTGGGATCTGAACTAAAAACAGTCTTTGCAGGCAGGGGGGTAAAGATCCTTGATGTAATTGTACCTTTGCTGATTTTTCTGGTTAGCAGACCTTCCTTGGGTTTGATCCCGGCACTAGGGGCATCGATTGGATCTGCTGTATTCTTCTTTGTTGTTCGAATTTATCAGAAAGATAATCTTTATTACGCCCTGGGTGGATTGGGTGCTGTTCTACTAGCAGCTGGGTTTGCGTTATTGAGCGGTTCTGACGTTGGATTCTTCATACCGGGATTGATATCAGGCGGCTTGACTGTGATATTGTGCGTCCTTAGTGTTTTATTCAAACGACCCTTCGCTGCGTTTTCCAGTTCCCTCACAAGACGCTGGCCGTTGGAATGGTATTGGCATCCCCAGATCCTTCCGGCATACAGTGAAGTCACCCTCTTTTGGAGTATTGGTTTTGCTGCCCGGCTGGGGATAGAATTAGTCTTATTCCTTCAGGGGGATGTGAACTCATTGGGCTTGATACGCACCTTGCTTGGTTGGCCTTACACCATTCTGATCTTGATCCTCAGTTATTTATATGGGGTGTGGAGATTAGGAAAATTAGCCGGACCCAGTGTTGATGAATTTGTCTCCGGCTCAAAACCTCCTTGGGTAGGTCAAAATAGAGGATTTTGATTCTTGAGCTCCTGAGAAAAGGTACAATAATATGTATGGTAAAAATTAATCTGAATGAACTTGCTCCTGATTTCAATCTATATGATTTTCTAGGTAATGATTTCAATCTTTCAAGCTATAGGAATAAGAAGAATCTTGTCCTAGTTTTCAACCGCGGTTTCACCTGACCTTTTTGCCAAAAACATATGGCGCAGTTGCGCAATGATTTCTTGAAATTTGAAGAATTGGATACTGTAATTACTGTAGTTGGTCCCGAAGATGCAGATAAATTTAAATCCTATTGGGCTGAAAATGATTTGCCCTTTATTGGCTTACCTGATCCGAACCATTCGGTTTTGAAACTTTATGGACAGGAAATCAAACTCTTTAAATTTGGACGAATGCCCGCCATGGTTATTGTCGATAAAACTGGCCTGGTCCGGTTTGTCCATTATGGGCATGCCATGTCGGATATTCCTGACAATAAAGATGTGTTGAACTCATTGAAGAAAATCAACATGGAACAAGAGAATTCATGAGTTCGATCTGGTGGATCCGCCGTGATTTGCGCTTGCAGGATAATTTGACGCTTCAAACAGCGCTGGAAAATCCGCCAATTCTCCCGGTTTTTATCCTGGACCCACTGCTGCAGAAAAATGCGCCTAAACGCCGACTTGATTTCCTCTTTCAAAACCTTCAGGCATTGGATAAGGACCTGCAATCCAGGGGAAGTAAACTGGTGGTCAGAACTGGTAAACCGGCTGAAATCCTGGAATCGCTCCTGAAAGAAACTAGCGCTGACCAAATTCTGGCTGAAGAGGACTTTACTCCTTACGCGCGGCTGCGCAGCGTTTTGGCTGGCAGTTTCTTGCCCTTGAAATTGATACAGGGTCAGCTGGGAATCCATCCGTTGGAGTTGCTGAAATCCAGCGGCAAGCCTTATCGGATTTTTAGATCTTTCAAAAAGAACTGGCTGGCAAACACTCAATCTTTCGAGTTGATACCGGCACCTGCCATTATTCCATCCATTGAGGATATCGATTCGGATGGGATTCCGATGGGAGGGTCAGAGGATTTGTTCCCTGCTGGGGAAGAAGCCGGGTATAACCGATTGGAATTGTTTCTTAGAAAGAAGGTCGAGTTTTACCATCTCACCCAAGATCGGATGGATTTGGACGGCAGCTCAAACCTTTCACCGTATTTTAGATTTGGCGTTTTGGGTTTGCGATCGGCAATCTATCGCAGTTTGGAGATTTTGAAAGAAGGGGATAACCGAAAAAACTTACTTGGTATTGACGCCTGGTTGAATGATCTGATTTTGCGGGAGTTCCACATCCATATCATGTATCATTTTCCAGAATCGCGAACACAGAATTTTCGTTCAATATATAATGGGCTGCCGTGGATCAACAGCCAATCAGATTTCCAGGCCTGGAAGGATGGGCAGACAGGATATCCGGCTGTAGATGCTGCCATGCGGCAGTTATACTCAACTGGCTGGATACCCAGACAGTCCAGAATTATTGCTGCATCTTTTCTCGTGAAAGGTTTGTTAATCGATTGGCGCTGGGGGGAAAAATGGTTTCGGGATCGACTTCTTGATGGCGATCTGGCTGTTAATATTGGGAACTGGCAGCAGGTAGCTGGAACGGGACCGGATGCTGAACCTTTTGATAGGATCCTGAATCCAACTCGCCAGAGTAAGAAATATGACCCGACTGGAAACTATATTCGCAAGTGGGTTCCTGAATTGGCTGAACTGGATTCAGACTTAATCCACAATCCTTGGAAAAAAAGAGTAAAAATATCAAATTATCCGGATCGAATTATCGAACATAAAGTTGCCACTAAGCGGGCAATGGCTGCCTATCAATCTTCCAAGGATTTGATAGAGTTATAAGGATCGTGGGCGGTCTTCTAGAGTATATGAGATCTGCAAAAGTAATCTGTGGAATACTTATATTGCAATTAAGGTCGAATACATAAACTCGCTGTTGAGTAATACTAAGGTGATTAAATGATTGAGTCTTTGAAGACAACTTTTGAAGGTTTGCAATGTATTCAACTGAAGAATGATTTTGTAACAATCCTGGTTACCAGAGATGTAGGTCCAAGAATTTTGGGATTGTCCTTACTAGGCGGGAAGAATATATTGGCGGTTTTACCTGGCGCAACAATACCGGTGGAAGGCGCGGGTGATTATTCTCTGCGGGGCGGACATCGTTTGTGGTACGCTCCGGAGAAACCAGAGACAACTTACATCACAGATGATCAGCCTATTGTGATTGAAATGACGAAAGAAGGTTTACGGGCCATCCAATCTGTAGACCAGGTAACTGGAATTCAAAAATCTTGGCGGGTGACTTTGTCTGACAATGAGGCAGAATTAACTATCGATCATAAATTGACAAATAAGGGTTCAAATGATTTTCAAGTAGCTCCCTGGGCAGTGACCATGCTCAAGCCTGGCGGGAAGGGGATTATCCCACTGCAAACTGAATTAGACGATAAACACGGTCTGTGGCCAAATCGCCAGCTAGTATTTTGGCCCTATACGGATCTAAGATCCCCTCATCTGGAATGGCATGATCAAGGGATTATGGTTAAAGCAAATTTATCTGAGGGCGCTATGAAAATTGGCTCGCCAAATCCCCTTGGATGGTTGGCTTACAACCTGGAAGGTACTTTATTTGTGAAGAGAACCAGCTACCATCCAGGAGCCGATTATCTGGATCGAGGTGCTTCCAGCCAGATCTACTGCAATCCTGATCTGATAGAACTGGAAACCTTGGGTCCGGTTGTCGAGCTGGCCCCAGGCAAATTTGTTGAACATCGTGAAATCTGGCAATTATTTAATGAAGGTGATTGGCCGGCGGATATCCAGGAGATATTCAGGCTGTTCTAAATAAAAAAACCTCCAAGACTCGAAAATCTTGGAGGTTTTTGTTTTTAAAGTTTTACTTTGACATTTGTCTGATATCAACTTTGTGGTTATCGTGAAAATGGTATGAACCGGATTTCTTCAAAACTGCGGGAACATATTCTTTTTGAACATCGATCAATGTTGATTTTTCATTGATCGTGATCCTCCCGATACCTTTTCCTGGGATATCAGCCCGGGAAGCGATGCCGCCCACAATTTCACCAGGGCGGATGCCATGAATTCGACCCCGATTAATGCTCAAGCGCACCATACCAATTTCCTGACCTGAAGCGCTTTTCTGGAATTGGCCTTGTCGATTTGATTTTCTGTTCCGATGGGATCCCTTTTTGCCGCGTCCTTTTTTAGAAGACGATTCCTTGAATTCCACAGGTGTGATCTTTGCGATGGGTTGATCTGACATACCCTTGCGGGCCATTTTTAAGGCTGCTGCAGCGATTTTGACCGGATCGTGACCAGAGGCAATCATGTATTCCACAAGTTCCTGCTCCCGCTTGCAGCGATCCCTTTCCAACCAGGCTTCCATCTTTTCCATAAGTTTTATATCGCGGCGCTCATGTAGATCCTTTTCGGTCGGGAGTTGGGCCAGGGCTATCTTCGATTTGGAATATCTTTCGATCTTAAAGAGATATCGTTTGTCTTTGGGGGTGAGGAGAGAGATGGCGACACCATCTTTTCCAGCACGCCCGGTTCGGCCGATGCGATGTACATAAGCTTCGGGATCAGTAGGGATGTCGTAGTTTACAACGTGGGTAATATCGTCGATATCCAGTCCCCGGGCTGCCACATCTGTGGCGACCAAAACCTTGATGTGTCCTGCCCTAAAACGATTCAATACCCGAATGCGGGCATCCTGGGAGAGATCGCCATTTAACGCCTCTGCGGGAAAACCGCGCTGGATGAGATTGTTGGCCACTTTTCCGGAACCGATCCGAGTTTTTGTGAAAACCAGGGTTGACCCGATATCTTCGGCTTCAAACAAACGTGTGATAGCCGCCAATTTGTCTTTTTCTTTGACCAGGTAATAGCGCTGATCAACTGTGTCAACCGTGAGGGCTTTGCGCTCCACCATAATTGTTTCAGGATCATGCATATATTTATCGGCCAGGCGGCGAATTGATTGGGGAAGGGTTGCTGAAAACAGAGTTGTCTGGCGGGTTGGTGGTGTTTCCTGGAGGATATTTTCAACATCGTCCACAAAACCCATGCTTAGCATTTCGTCAGCTTCATCAAGAATGACAGTGTGCACCTGGCTGAGGTCGAGCATATTCTGCCGGATCAAATCCTGCAGGCGGCCGGGGGTGCCAACAATGACATCAACGCCTTCTTTAAGCCTGCGTCGGGAGGTGCCGTAATGCTGGCCTCCGTAAATAGGAAGCACGCTGACTTTCATATGGCGGCCGTATTCTTTGATAGCTTCTGCAACCTGGATAGCCAATTCACGGGTAGGGGCCAAGACCAGGGTGCTGATGGCATAGCGATTCTCACTGGTGGCCAAACTGTTTAGGATGGGGAAAGCAAAAGCTGCTGTTTTACCAGATCCCGTCTGGGATTGGGCCAAAACATCTTTTCCTTCCAGCATCAAAGGAATGACCCTTGTTTGTACTTCGGTAGGGGTTTTAAATCCAAGATCATCTGCTGCCTGGATTAAGGTTGGGTGCAGGGTTAACTGCGAAAATTCAGTAGTCATCAAAATCTCCTCTAGCGTTTTGATAACTCCTGAAGCTTCACAACCCATGTGAATTGAGCGATTTCCTTGCGGAAAAAGATCCGGGTTCACCCAGCCGCGTTCCCTTTACCCCCTGCGGCAAGAAAAAAGCTCGTCCCGATATTGACGAGCCGCCATTTCGAAATTTCAAAACATATTAATATTTAGTTGTAGTTGGTTATATCCTACCAACCGCGGCAGTATACCATGCCTGATTATTGGTGTCTATGGTATCTAAAAAAAGAAAAACACCCCCGGATGGAGATGTTTTGTCTTTTGCGCACCCGGATCCCGGAGGGTGCTTAAGGGAAGAACTCCCCAATTGCTTGAGGAGTTTTGGTGGCGCACCCGGATCCCGG
>Ga0209013_10005757_pt1 | contig 10620 bp, 8 predicted proteins | sample Cruoilmetagenom2_FD_187291 | JGI IMG/M metagenome (GOLD analysis project Ga0209013, IMG submission 187291) | Oil polluted marine microbial communities from Coal Oil Point, Santa Barbara, California, USA - Sample 2 (SPAdes) (version 2) | ecosystem: Environmental > Aquatic > Marine > Oil seeps ...
GACGGGGGCCAGCAGCCGGGCGATGAACGGCCAGGTGAACTCGGAGATGTTATGAATCTCTTCGTGCAGGAGCTGCCGGTCAACCTTGACAGTTGATCCTGACATGCTCACAACGAAGGCGATGCCCTGATCTTCGGCCGCAGCAACCGGAGCGATCCATCCTCCCTGGCTCATCCCAACAAGGCCTATCTTCGAGAAATCCATCTCCTCCCGGTTGCGGACAAACTCGACCGCGGCCAGGGTGTCCCCGGCAAGGTCGTCAAAATTGGCTCCCACCCAGTTGCCCTCAGATTTCTCACAGCCACGCTTGTCGGGAAGAAGCACCGCGATGCGGCTGTCCTGAAGATGCCGGGTCACCGACAGATACCACTTGCTGTTTCTTCGGCTGGAACCCGAACCGTGGATGATCACCGCAACCGGAAAAGGGCCCTCCCCTTCCGGGACGAAGATCATGCCGGCCAACCGCAGGTCCCCGTTTTCGAATTCAACTTCTTCGTATTCAAAGGACGAGAGGTCTGGTCCGATCAGGGGTGCGCGCGACGTATCCCCAAAGAATGCGGGAAGCAGGGCCACGCCCAGAAGAAGGAACATCACAGCCACAGCAACAAAGGTCTTTTTGAATTTCATGGTCTCCAGATCCTAACCAATCTTGGATAGCCTTTCGATTTCGTTGGGGTGCATACCATGCCCAACAGTCTGAACGGCACAAGACGACCTTTTGTTCGCTTCCAATCATCGACTGAGGGGGACATCTTTGCCCCTCCGGGGAAATAGCAGCACGGAATCGCGGATTCCGATAGGCTGTGCGGCGACGATGACAACCACCACCGACCAAACCGCCGATTGTCCCCACCGAGTCGAGTGCGGTGCCTGTTCGTTGTTGCGGCAACCTTATCCGGACCAGCTCGATCGCAAACGCCGCTGGCTCATGGACGCGATTGCCAAGAAGAGCCGCTTCAACAAGGACAAGATCCTGCCGACTCTCGCCTCGCCACAGTTCGAGGGCTACCGGAATCGGGCCAAGATGGCGATCTCCACCGATCGCGACCGCCATTCCGCGCTCGGCTACTTTCAGCGCAGCAGCCGCGAGGTAGTCGACGCGCCGGACTGCGGCGTGCTCGTTCCGGAACTGCTCGAGACCACCCGCCGTCTGCGAGGCCTGCTGAATTCAAAGACTCGTTTTCCGTTCGTTCTGCGCCACATTGATCTTCGCTGTGGCACCGACCCGACGCAACAGCATTTGACCCTGGTGATCAAGGCCGAGACAACACCCAAACTCCCGATCGAAGCCATCGCGAACGCTTGCCCCCACGTCGCCGGCATCGGAGTCAACCTCAACCCCGGGCGCGGACCTCAGGTCATCAAGGGGCCTATCGAACCTGTTCACGGAGCGCGCGAGGTCTATGTCGACTCGGCCGGCCTTTCGCTGCGGGTCTCCCCCGGGTCCTTCTTCCAGGTCAATCTTGGGCTCCTGCCGGAGATTCATGCACGGATGGCTGAGTTCCTCGATGACGGCAAGTTGCTCGTCGATCTTTACGCCGGTGTCGGGACCCACGGCCTCGCCCTGCGCCGGCAATTCCGCCGCGTCCTCTGTGTCGAGGGTGTCAGGTCTTCGGTGGCGGACGCCAAGGCGTCCATTAAGGCGGGACACGTAGACAACGTCGAAATCCTGGCAAATCCGATTCACCGCGCGCAGCGCCGTCTTCGATCGGAAAGACCCGACGCCATCATCCTCAACCCCTCCGCAATCGGTGCCGACCCGCCGACGCTCGAGATGATCGTCGAATCACCGGCGCGATCGGTTGCCTACCTCTCGTGCGACCCGAGCACGCTCGTCCGCGATCTGGCGGCGCTGATCGGGGGCGGCTTCAAAATGGTCACGGTCCAGGCCATCGACATGATGCCCCAGACCCGGCAGGTCGAAGCCCTAGCTTTCCTGCGCCGATGAAAAATGCAGGCTAACCCGCCGGCTCGCCATCACCCGGGTGGAACCTGTTGAGGGTCCGGGCATCGACCCAGTAGGTCCCATTCTCGACATTGCCGTCTTCGCCGGCGTATCGATTGAAGAAGAGGAATCTGCCGTCGGGAGAAACGACCGGACAGTTTTCGCTGAACGCGGTGTTGATGGGAGGTCCCAAGTTGGCCGGCGCCGTCCAGGATTCGTCTCCATTGCGAAAGCTCACCCACAGATCGAGTGACTCGCCGCCGATGTTCTCTGGGTGGTCGTAGCAGCTCACGATGAGAAAGCTCCCATCCGGTGATACGAAAAGGTCACCCTCTCCGTACGGTGAGTTCGGGGGGCCGCCAAGATTCTCCGGTGCGGCGAAAGCGCCATCGATGGATCTCGATCGGTGAATGTCTTTCGGGCCGGGGTCTTCCAACTCTTTGGTGGTGAAGTACAGCGTGCCGTCGTGGGTCAGGGATGGGTAGCCTCCAGGAATATCTGTGCGCCCGTCAAAGGCCACGGCTTCGGCATCGGTCCAGCCGGTAGAAGTCCTTACCGACGTCCACAGGTAAAGGCCGTCCCGTCGGTCATCCATCGAAAGCCCAGAAAGGGGGCGATCGGAGCGGAAAACCACCCGGTTCCCGTCGGCGGACGTGGCGATGTCGTTGTCGGTGAAGTCGCTTGAAAAAGAAGCTACCTCGGGTTCGCTCCACACACCGTCAGTCCTCGTCATGAATTCAATTGAGCAGGCATTGGTGTCCGGATCGTAGTGAGTGAAGTAGAACTCGTCACCATCGGGCGAGAACACTGAGCAGAAATTGTGAACCAGGACGTCGCCCAGGAACTTCTCTGGCGTCATTCCCGGCGTCGGCTGACCGATGTACGGCCCAGCCAATACGATATCCTCGGCATCTGATCCCGGCTCATCGCACGGTCCGCACGACACCACCAGCGACAAGATCATCGCGAAGTACAGACTCTGCATCGCTTTCTGTTTACGCACCACCTACACCTTTCAAAAACCGGGAGCCATGGGCCTACTCGCCTACCCTGCTCATGTGAATGACCTCGGAGCTGACCCAGAAGATCCTGCCGCGGTTGTCATTCCCCGGATCGGGGCTGGTGAAGAAGAGATACGCCCCGTCGGCGGTGACGTATGGCCGAAACTCAGCTTCGACCGTGTTCACACCCTCCCCGAGGTTGACCGGTTCCGACCATGAGCCGTCTTCGGCCGGGAAGCTGACATAGAGGTCGTATCCACCGATGCTGTCCTCGCGTCCGGTGAGGCAGACGATCAGATAGCTTCCGTCGGGGGCGATGAAGGGATCCTGGTCTGACTCGACACTGTTGACCGGCGGGCCGAGGTTCTCGGCATCGGCATACTTGCCGTCGCGGTTTTTCGACCGATAGATGTCGGTCTTGCCCACCGTGTCATCTCGCCAACTCATGTAGTAGATGGATCGGTCCCGCCCCACGGTTGGGTAATTCTCGTAGTACTCCTCCGTGTTGATCGAGGCCCCGAGCATGACCGGTTCGGTCCATCCGTCCTTTGTCAGGGTCACCGCCCAAATGTTCGCCTGCTCGAGAAGCATCGACGTCGACTTGTCCGGCGACTTCAGGGTCGTGAAGTAGATCGTCTTCCCGCCCGGTCCGACCGTGAAGTTGTAGGGCATGTAAGCGCTGAACGGGGCCACCTCGGGCGCGGTCCAGTTCCCGTCCTCGAGCTCCATCACACAGGTCGGTTTGAATCGCCAGTCGGTGCCCGCCTTCATCGAGCTGAATACGAAGACCGTGCCGTCATTCAGGAAACCGGAACAGCCCGCCGACTCGTCCTCGGGGATCAGTCCCGGTGCGAAGAGCTCGGCGACAACACCCGGCGGTTTCTGTCCGAGATAGGGACCGTCTCCAAAGGTGGCCTCGTCACCCGCCTCCGAGACCGCAGTCACACTCATCAACAAAGCCAGAACCAATCCGGCCTTTTTCCCCATCATGGTTGAATCTCCCTTCCCTGCTCCTTCAATACGCTTCGGCGTTGCCCAAGTTCTGAATTACTCGACCTGAATTGCGGTTCCGGAGAGATCTTTTCGCGTTAACTCTTAGAAAGGCTTCTGAATCGGACCTAAACTGGAGTGTCGATTCCGAGAATCATGACAAAAACCGGCGAGCGGAATATCTTAAAAAGCAACGGAAGGTCTAAAGGCCATCTGCCGCAACCGGGACGTGATACGTGAAAGACCTCGGCCCACTGAAAGGAGGTCGGACGATGAGGACTCTTCTACGATCCAGAACCAACGGTCCTCTCCTTGCATGTTTGCTCGTCGCAGCTGCCTGTGGCTTCACAGAGAAAACGGCAGATCCCACGCCAGAGCCAAAACCTCCTGGGATTGGATGCTCATCCATCAATCTGGTCAATCATGGATATTCCGTCTTCGGAAAGAATCTCGACAATACCTACACCACTGAGGGCCTCATTCTCATCAATAAAAGAGGAGTGGAAAGAACAGGACCATATGTGAGTACTACGGGAGCGAGAGCCCGTTGGGTTTCTCAGTATGCCAGCGTAAATTTTTCCTTTGTTCACGTTGGATATGTTTGGACGGGAATGAACGAAAAAGGTCTCGTCATCAGCATGATGGGCATCCCCGAAATAGTCGGCCCTCCTCCCGATGCGAGGCCACCTCTGCAAGACGGACTTTGGATCCAATATATGCTCGACACATGTGAGACAGTTGAGGAGGTTCTTGAAGCAGCCAGAGATGTACGAATTTTGACCGTTGATCACTATCATATTGCTGACAGATTTGGCCACAGCGCGGCCTTCGAATGTCTCAGGGGTGAAGAAATCTTCTATACAGGTGGAGAATTCCCGGTAAGTGTTTTGACGAACTCAACGTATGGTGACTCGATACTCGATTGGACCATGCACAACGAGAGCCCTTTCTATCAACCGAACGGGAGCCTCCAGAGGTTTCGGATCGCTGCCAGACGACTCGAAGAATATTCGTCAACCGACGCAGATTCTGCCGTTGAATATGCGTTCGGAACTCTGCACGATATTAGAAGTGAACATATCTACGGATATCCGAACACTACTGAATGGAGTTTCGTTTTTGATACAAAAAGAAGACGAGTATTTTTCAAAACCTATTCTCATCCAGGAGTCAAATATTTTGATGTGAGAGATTTCAACGTATCTTGCAGAGAACCTGTCCAGATGTTGAGCGTTCAAACACCCTTATCAGGGGATGTGTTCCCGTTCTTTCAAGATGTAACGTTCGAAGCAGCGTGCGATCACTTTCGACATTTCATGGAGTCGTGGCAGGGTGAAAACCCGACACAAAGCCTGATCGAAAACGAAATCAGTTACTACATGAACTTCCCATGCGTGGGGCTCAGCACTCCACCCCGTCGATCCTCCGGCCGTCGGCCCGAAGCAGTTGAGTCGAGCAGGAGCTCCTCAGTTTCCCGACCCTGAGGTGGCACCTCGGAACGCAAGCGGAACGGTAGGACGCTGGAGAGGCGCCTACCCTCCCTAAACTAGGCTCGCTCCCATTCGTATGTCCTCGATGACAACTGACATCGTCAGAGTCAAGGTCCGTCTATCTTCGATGTCTCGAAAAGGAGCCCCATCGTGAAAACTCGATCGTTGCTCGTCATGCTCGTATTGACCACGGGCATTGTGGTCAACGCTACCGCCCAGGAAGCCGATCAGCCACCACCGGTAGAGGTCAGCCACATCACCGGCAACCTCCATCAGCTGCGATGCAACGGCAACGTCGGTGTCATCGCCTCAATCGGCGAGGACGGCACCCTGCTTGTGGATACCGGTTACGCCGGCACCGCAGCCGCGGTCCAGGAGGAGCTGACCACGCTCGGAAGTGGTCCGGTAAATATCATCGTCAACACCCACGGCGACGGGGATCACATCGGCGGCAATCCTGTCCTGGGAGATGGGGCCGTCATCGTCGCCCACCCCGGAGTGCGCCGCCAGATGGGCAGGTACTTCGCCCTTCCCGCCGCCGACACTGCCGGTTTGCCATCAGTGACCGTAACCGAGGATGTGACGATCCACTTCAACAACGACGTCATCCGTCTCCTCCCGGTGCCCGGTGGCCATACCGCCGGTGACATGGTGGTGCACTTCACGAAGGCCAAGGTCGCCTGTATCGGCGATCTGGTCTTGCTCGGAACATTTCCAAACGCCGATCCGGGGCGCGGCGGCGACGCCCAGCGGTTGATCGAGGTCTTGACCGAGATCCACGAAAACCCGCCTGCCGACACGACTCTGGTGGCTGCACACGGAGGCGCGTTCACCATGGCCGAGCTCGAGACCTACATCGAGATGATCGAGGGCACGGTCGCTGCGGTCGCGACTGAGATCGTGGCGGGTCGTTCGTTCTCGGAAATCGTCGAACGCAATCCTTTGGCGCCGTGGCACGAGTGGGAGAGCCCAGAGGTCGGTCTCAGCTTCGAGAACTGGATCACCGAAATCTTTGCCAGCCTGACGGGCTCCCACACCCGGTCGATCTGCGCACCGATGACTGATGCGTTGGTCGAAGACGGGGTCGAGGCCGCAGTGATGCGCTACAGGCAACTGAAGAATGAGGAGCCCGGAAATTGGAGATTCGCCGAGAACGAGCTCAACATGCTCGGCTACCAACTCGTGGCGCGCGACCAAATCGACGAGGCGATCGTCATCTTCGAGCTCAATGTGGAGGCCTTCCCGGATGGGTTCAACGCCTACGACAGCCTCGCCGAGTCCTACATGCTCACCGGCAGGAGCGAGGAAGCGATCGCCAATTACCAGCGATCCCTGGAACTCAACCCGGACAACACCAATGCCGTCGCGATGCTAGCCCGCCTTCAGGAGGAGTGACCGAGGTGCAAATACTCAGTCGAGCTCGATCCGAAGGATCACCGGTGGACTGAGCTTCCGACCCTCAACCAGATTGCCCTCACGATCCCAGGCGCCCCACAGGCTGTTTGCCACGTAAAGGAAATCACCGCTGACGACCTCGCCCAGAGTGGGTTGGTCGTGTTCGGGGTGGGCAAGATCAAGCACGTCAACGGCCTCGACTCCATCAACCTCCTCGGTCAAGCGGATCCTCACCACGCGGTTCGGGGTAACCCCGTTTTGAACCGCTATCAGCTCGCACCGACCCTTCAGCGACAGGCCGTCGATGCCGCCGAGCCACGCATCCGGGGGTGATTTCAAGATCCGAACGCCACCGTCAGATCCCAGCAGGCACAGTCCACGGCTGTAATCGGCGATCAGGATCTGCCCGCCATCGGGTAGGATCACGATCCCCTGGGGCGAGAACATGGAACCGGGAGCTACGATTGTCTCCAAGGTTTCTGCTCCGGGCGACAGCCGGTAGATTGCACCGACCGGAGCATCCCCAACCAACACCGCACCGTCGGCATCGACCACCAGGTCGTTGAGCTCGTGTTGGTCGCCCTCGGCGGGCGCGGCGACCCGAACGACGAGCTCTCCGCTGTCGATATCGAATCCGAGCAACTCAGACCGGCCTTCGTGCTCCTCTGCACGAAAACCGATCATGCCCGGTGTCGCCGCCGTGGTCAGCCACAACCTTCGCCGATCTGAATCCACCGCCATGCTGAGCGCAGCAAACATGTCGATCTCAGGGAAACCCACGAACGGGGTCTGGCAGCCCTGGTCGTCGATGCGGACGATCTTGCGCTTGCGAATGCTGGAAATGAAGAGGTCTCCAGAGACCGGATCCCACGCCACGTCCTCGGGCACGAACTCCGGATCGTCCAGACGGAACGCCACCTCGCTGACGACTGTCGCAGCAATGGCTGTAGCATACCGGCCCATCAGTGTGGTGAATCGCGGAAGCTCATGTAGAGACCGCAGATCCTCGTCCTCTGTTGGGTCGATAGCAATTCTCATCGTGATCAGACGATCCAGCAGATCGAGGGCGGCGTCGTTATCTCCCTCGAGAGCGCGGCACCTGGCAAGGTTGTAGATCAGGCGCGGATGGTCGGGCCATGCCTCGGTGAGCGCCGCTGTGAGCTCACAGAAGCGGGCAACCTCGCCGGATTCGTACGCGGTGTCTGCCTGCTGATAACGCTCGAGCAGTTCACCTGGCGAAACCGCAGTGGGATCAGGAACCGCCTCAGAAAGTACTGGTTCGGAAGAAATCCCGCAGCCCGTCAAGAGGATCACGGCACACGCCACCAACGTTCCAACACACTGCATGACAACCCCCTCGTGAATTCGTACGGACTGGTGCTTCAGGAGTTCTCGCCGGTCCATCCATATCCAGACCGCCGACCGGCTGACATGGCGCCCGTTCCTCGATCAACGATCAGGGAAATCCGTAACCGTTGGTCACTTCCGGCAAACCAAGATATCAGTAACGATTTCGGCGTCACGCTTTCAAGAGCCGAGCGCGCACAGCGCGCCCGGTGGCTCAGCAAGGACCTCGATCTCAGCTTTCCATGGATTATCGACGACGTCGACGACAGATGGTTGTCGACGTATTGGCCCTACGGATTCTATGTCGGCTGGTTGATCGACTGCGACGGGAAAGTTCTCCTGCAGGAACCCTGGGGGTGGGCGACCCCTGAGACACAATGGTGCGGCCTGCCCCTCGCAAGCTTCGATTTTCTTGGCGCATTCCTCGACGGGTATCTGGAGAATCCACCACCGTGTTACCGCGGCGTGGTGGAAGGCCCGCAGGTGTCCGTGGTCGCGGCGGCGGCCCACACGAAGGGCGCCGGCGGTTCGCAATGGGTCACCGATCTCAGCATCGCCAATCCAGGCGATGTCGAGACCGAGGTGACAGTTCATGTGCAGCGCTGGCAGACGGATGCGATTAACCCCGAAACCCGCAGCTGGAGCCTCACCGCCGGACACTCCATCGAGCTGCGCGATGTGCTCGCCTCGGAGTTTGCGATTGACGGTAACGCCACCCTCCGTATCGCGTCGGATCGCCCTGTTGTGACAGTCAGCCGCACCTACAACGACACCCCGTCAGGCACTTTCGGCCAGCTCGTACCAGGCTTCGATATCTCGGCCGACCGCATTCTCCGACCCGGAACGGTCGGCCATCTGCTGCAACTCGAAGAAAGCGGCACCAACGGCCGGCGTACGAACCTCGGTCTCGTCAACACCAAAGAAGCGCCGGTCGACGTCGAGCTTCGTTTCATCGACGAAGACGGTCTTTTGGTCGGCGTCATCGAGCAGCAGCTTCCTCCATTCGACAGTGTCCAGCTCAACCGGGTTCTACGGTCGGTTTCCGGGACCGGACTCCGAAACGTGCGCGGCGAGGTGAGAGTCAAGTCAGCCACCGGTGGAGTCATCGCGTTTGCGACGTCGGTCGACAACAGATCCGGAGACCCGGTGATGCAGATTGCGTGGCCGATGGAGGACCGGTAGGAGAACCCCGGCGGCACGGCATAGCCGAAAGTTTAAACGCCAATCTCAACTCAACCGAATCCCGGTTCTACTCACACGATTTCCCCGACAGATATCGATGTCGGGATCCAGGACGACCATCAATAACCCTCCACAGTGATGATTGAATTCGCAAGGAGGTTGTATTTTGATAAATAGAATTCTCATTTGCGCAATAATAATAATGTTTGCCGTCGGGGTTTCACCAGTAGCCGCAGACAACATTATGCTGCTAGGTGATGAAGATGCTGAGACTCAGGTCCAGGCTGCCCTCGAGGCGGCGGGTCACACCGTAACGTTCGCCGGTATCTACGACGAATGGGACGGGATCACTCCGGCAGTCTCGAACTTTGATGTCGTCGTCTTTCTCAATGGCTACGACTATGGCTACGAGTTGCTACCCGCAGCAGCGACGGCTCTGCAGGGCTTTGTCGCCGGAGGCTGTGGCCTCGTGATGACCGAATGGACGGCGTACGACGTCTGCTCGGGTTACAAAGGTGCCATCGTCGAAGGTCTGATGCCCGTGACGATGTCCGATTGTGGGGACTATGGTTATGACGAAACCTGGACCGTTGATAGCCCCGGCCATCCGCTCGTCACAGATTTGCCGGCCAGCTGGAGTGACCCGGCAGGGTGGAGCACAGTCACGCCCAAGACAGGTACGACCGTTGTCGTCTCGGACTCAGTAGGCAACCCGATGGTTGCCTACTCAAACGCCTCAGGTGGGACCGTTGTCTACCTCAACCATGATATGACCTACACCACCTCATCAATGACTTCCGAATCGCTCCAGCTCATCGTGAACGCCGCCGAGTATGCGAGTTGCGCTGCTCTGATTGGCGTGGAAGTCCCGACCCTTCGCGGATGGGGCATCGCCATCCTCATGCTGAGCCTGGCCACCATCGCGATATGGAGCATCAAGCGGGCGGGGTTGTAGTCGACAGGTCGGACGCGGGCCAGAAAAAAAGAGACTGCCGCTTTGAGGCGTCGTATTGGCCGACGCGTCCCCTCCTCAAATCGGGCGCACGATGTGCCACATCACGAACTTCGGGCCCCCAGACGGACTCAGCCGGTCAGATCTTCAGCCAGCACCACTCCTTCGAGTAGGGCACCCGGCTCATCCGATAGCCCGACTTCTTGCCGACCACGATGGTGTTGCTCCAGTTGAAGCCGCAGCCGTTCTCGGGATCGTAGAGCCCCGGCTCTTCAGAGAAACACATATCCTTGACCATCATGGTGTAGTCGCCGAGGG
>Ga0209013_10005758_pt1 | contig 10620 bp, 7 predicted proteins | sample Cruoilmetagenom2_FD_187291 | JGI IMG/M metagenome (GOLD analysis project Ga0209013, IMG submission 187291) | Oil polluted marine microbial communities from Coal Oil Point, Santa Barbara, California, USA - Sample 2 (SPAdes) (version 2) | ecosystem: Environmental > Aquatic > Marine > Oil seeps ...
CTCATTCCTGTTGCGGCAGGGATACTCTACCCGTTTGGAATCACGTTCAGACCAGAGCTTGCAGGGCTTGCGATGGCTATGAGTTCTGTGACGGTGGTGGGTCTATCCCTCCTCTTGAAGGGGTATGTGCCGCCAGCAAAGAAAAGAATCGAGAGGGGGTGAGAAATGATGGCGATTGATCCGGTATGTAAGATGGATGTTGATGAGAAGACCGCGAAGTTTAAGACCGAGCACAAGGGCGAGACATACTACTTCTGTGCACCGGGGTGCAAGAAGGCGTTTGAGGAGAACCCGGAAGAGTACATTGGTTAGATCCAAAACCACAACTACCGACGGCTGGATAGTACCTGTCTCAAATCATCCAGGTTCGTGATTGGAGCCTTACAGGTGTAGTTCTCGCAGATATAAACGGCTGGCTTTCCCTGAATAGCTACCTTACCTTCGGTCAGTGGTACCAGACCAGAACACACTTCGCCAGCAGCACGAGATCCTGCGAAGGCGATGACCTTATCCGGCAGAAAGTGCCGGTTGATCTCGTCCACAAATTCCGAAGCATCCTCCATGTCGTCGCCTGCTATCACAATCTGCGTGGGGCTGTTCAGATAAAGATCAACCGCAGAGAGCATCTGTGTATGTGCCAACGGGCTCTCTTCCAGCTGCGCTCCAAACGCGAGGAACACATCCATGGCACGTCTCCGCATATCTTCATCATCAGTCAGTGCTCCTATTCGAAGCAGGTTCTCTGCGGCAATCGAGTTTCCGGAGGGGACCGGACCGTCGTAAGCCTCTTTTATGGCTGCGAGGATCTCTGTTTCACCGTGGCGATTGAAGAAGAACCCCCCGTCCGATTTATCCCAGAAGAGCTCAATCATTGCATCATTCAGCCGGAACGCTTCACGCAGCCATTCGGAATCGTTGCTCGCCTCGTATAAGTCGAGCAATGCCGCTATGAAGAACGCGTAGTCTTCCAGAGTTCCGGGAATCGTTGCTTCGCGGTCACGGTAGCGTCTGCATAGCCGCCCGTCCTTCACAAGATTTTCGAGGATGAACCTGGCTGATGAGGTCGCCGCTTCAAGAAACCGTCTCTCATGCAGCACCCGGTATCCAGTGGCGAATGCCCGGATCATCAGACCGTTTAAGCCGGCCAGGATCTTGTCATCGGTTGCCGGTCGTATCCTCTGGTTACGCGCCATTAGAAGCTCCTCAATAGCTTCGCGGATCGTATCGTCTCTTTCTGCCGCATCGGATGGTTCAGGTTCAGCCTTGTGGAGTACACTTTTACCCCCCTCAAAGTTTCCCTGCGGCGTTATCCCAAAGTAGCGGCAGATCACTTCGCCCATCTCCGCCCCAAGAACCGATCTTACCTCATCAGGTGACCATACATAAAACGCGCCTTCAACACCCTCACTATCAGCGTCTATCGCGGAGTAGAAGCCACAATCAGGGTCAGTCATCTCCTGGAGCACCCAGTCAAGCGTCACTTTTGCGATTCTTGCAAAAATCGGCTCTCCTGTAACCTGATACGCCTCAAGATAAACCCTTGAGAGGAGTGCATTGTCATAGAGCATCTTCTCAAAATGCGGAACCAGCCAGTGCCGGTCAGTGGAATAGCGGTGAAACCCTCCGCCAAGCTGGTCAAAGATTCCTCCTTCTGCCATCGCATGAAGGGTCTGTGTAACCATCGTTAGTGCGGATTTCTCCCCGGTCCGGTGATGATACCGGAGCAGGAAAGAGAGATAAGAGGGCAGGGGGAACTTCGGCCGTTTCACAGACCATGCAGCCACATCAGCACCAAATCCACCATAGTCAGGATCGAACTGGAGTACGAGTTGGGTATAGAGGTCATCAAGAAGATCAAGCGAGACCTCCCCGGAATAGGGCTTTTGCATGTAGGACTTCTGCAGGAGCTCTGTTATATCTTCGGAACTTCTCTGAAGCTGATCCCGATTTTCATGCCAAAAAGTTACAATCACCTGCAGGATATCGTTGAAGGCTGGTAAGTCACGTACTTGTATAGGCGGAAAGTAGGTCCCGCCGTAAAACGGTTTTCTGTCCGGTGTGAGGAAGACCGATAGGGGCCAGCCACCCGTACCAGCCAAAATCTGCACAGCCTTCATGTAGATCTCATCCAGATCCGGGCGCTCCTCACGATCCACTTTAATGCAGATGAAGTTTTCGTTGAGGATTGCTGCTGTCTGCTCGCTTTCGAAGGACTCTCGTGCCATCACGTGACACCAGTGGCAGGTGGAGTACCCGATGCTCAAGAAGATGGGTTTATCCTCATCTCTCGCACGTTGTAGAGCATCTTTATTCCAGGGATGCCAGTTAACCGGGTTGTAGGCATGCTGGAGTAGGTACGGGCTTTTTTCTTTTATGAGGGAATTTGGAGTCTTATTTTTCGTTTTATCGCTACCTTCCATATCAGCCACCCGCCTTCGCAGGAAGATTGTTCATCAATCCTTTTAAGCTTGATCCTTCAGTTCTTTTCTGTTCGGGTTTTCGCCTGTTCCCCGTACATGCGGGTTTATGAGATTATCACACCACACTGGTGCTTAGCGTACCACATAGGAGGGTGTTTTATATAATATGAGTTTCGACTTATACCGCATGGAACGCTGTGAACTCTATCACGATCAATGGATTTGTTATGGGCTCTTAAGTCCGGGGTTCAGTGACTTCGATTGACAGACTCACGCTCAAGCGGGTTGCAGGAATTTAATGAAAAAATTTGGCACCAGTCTATATTTGGGGCACAAAAAATCTATCCGAAAATTCCAGTAACACTGGCGGGATCCGAGATGCCCAGATAGCATAAGTTCCGAACCATCATCTACGAGGATGTTCCACGCCGAGACCTCGCCAGAGACGCCCTAAATCAATCCTCAGCGATTTGTGCTGTGATAGTGCCTACCACTATCGTTTTCAGTGCGTTTTCAGTTGCTATGTGAATTCTTCGAGTGTACTCTGCGCATCATCCGCCTGCTCAAACTCATATTTGAACACCGCCCATCCGAGGTCGTTCTCTGTGAGTAGTGTTCGTATCATGGCTGCTATGCTTTGATGCACCCAATATCCCGACCCCCACAGGTTCTGTGCGACGTGCTAGTGGTCGAAAACACTGGCTTTTCTGGTCGTAGCACTGCGGATGGCGCAACCAGCCCGGGCATCATTAACTCACCGCCACAGTTCGAGCAGACATGCAGGACACCGATCCTTGAGTTCGCATTCCCCACACGATCTCGGATACTTGTGGCAGCCTGCACGTCTGAGATACTGCGCAGCAATCGCAGTCTCGCTGCCACCCGGCATCTCGGTTGGGTAGTATCCGGACCATGCCACGTCAGTGAGTCCGACACCCTTGCATTGTTCAGCCAGATCGTTCATCAGAGCCATGCCTGGTCCGAGATGGTAATACAGCATGAAGTTCGGTCGAAACCCGATCAACCGGTACGGTATCGTTGAATCGACGTCCGCGATGAACTCTGCTATCTTTAGCACCTGATGCTCGGTTATGCCCGGTATCACCACTGTTCTGAATACACGGATGCTCTCTCCGGCTCTTGTTGCAAGTACCTCCGCATTCCTGAGCACTGGCGCTGATGGTGCGCCTGTCAGCATCCGGTGCATATTGTTATCCTCAAGTGCTCCTATCAAAAGTTCAACCGCTGACTCACCAACCGCACCAAGCGTATTAGTAGAAGCTCAATGCACCTTTATTTATCTCTCTTTCATGCTTCTCTTCTGGCTTAGTTTCTTTGGATTAATTCCAGCAGCTTCCATGACATCATCCGGGATTTTAATTTTGTCAATCATTATCATCTTTGTCAAATACAAAATCTTCCGGGCGTGCCCTGAAATAATCCGATCTATCCTTCTTCCGCTTCTCTTCTGGCATTAAACCGCCTTCAGCTTTATGTGGTGCCTCCGTATAATGAGCCCCATCTTCATCATCCCCAGATGCTTTTATCAACGGTTTAACCGTCCTCTCACTACCAATCTTACTAAGTGCAAGTGTGGCAACCATACGTACGTTCCCGTATTTATCCTCACCAATTGCTTTTATCAGCGGTTCAACCGCCCGCTCATCGCCAATATTACCGAGTGCAGCGGCAGCAGTCGTACGCATTTTCCTGTAGTAATCCTCATCAAGTGCTTTTATCAGAGGTTCAACTGCTCTTGCATCACCGATGCCACCAAGTGCATTGGCAGCAGTCATACGCACTTTCCAGTAGTAATCCTCATCAAGTGCTTTTATCAGAGGTTCAACTGCTCTCACATCACCAATCTTGCCGAGTGCAAGTGCGGAAATCCTGCGCACTTTCCGGTGTTCATCCTCGCCAAGCGCACGTATCAGAGGTTCAACTGCCCGTTCATCGCCAATTCCACCAAGTGCATTGGCAGCAGCCGCACGCATACCGGCAGCCCCGAGCATTGATTCTATGGGTTTAATTGATACCACATCACGAATCTTACCAAATGAACGTGCACCATCCTGATGCACACCACCTGATTCATCCTCCGGTGCCTTTATCGTGGGTTCAACCGCGTCCCCGCTGTCAGTTGCCCCTGGTGCATTGGCGACACCCTGATGCACACCACCCAATTTATTTTCAAGCACTTTTATCAGCGGTTCAACCGCCCTATCATCACCAATCCTGCCAAGTGCAAGTGCAACAGCCGCGCACAAGCCCTCGTCCTCAAGCACTTTTATCAGCGGTTCAACCACCCTCCTATCACCAATCATATCAAGCGCATAGACTGCACTGTAACGTACATACTCGTCTTCGTCCTCAAGTGCTTCTATCAAAGGTTCAACTGCCGCCACGCCAATCTTACCAAGCGCAGTAGTAGAAACCCAACGCACAGTCCCATCTTCATCATCCTTAAGCACGTTTATCAAAGGCTCAACCGCCCTATCATCACCAATCGCACCAAGCGCAACAACGGCACTCTGACGCACGTCAACATCGTTATCCTCAAGAACACTTATTACCGGCTCAACTGCTCTCCTGTCACCCACCTCACCGAGCGCCTGAGCAGCATACCTACGCACATCCTTATCCACATCCTTAAGTGCTTTCACCAGAGGCTTAACCGCCCTCTCATCACCAATTTTACCAAGCGCAAGTGCAGCATTCTGACGCACCTCCCCATACTCATCTTCATCTTCAAGTGCACTTATCAATGGCTCAACCGCCATAGCATCACCCATATCGCCAAGCACCTGAACAGCATTCTGACGCACATACTCATCTTCATCTTCAAGTGCACCTATTAATGGCTCAACCATCCCCACATCACCAATCGCACCAAGCGCAACAACGGCACTCCGCCGCACACCAACATCAACATCACCAAGCACACTTATTAAAGGCTTAACCGCCCTCTTATCACCCATATCGCCAAGCACCCGAACAGCATCCTGACGCACATCCCCATCCTCATCTTCAAATGCACATATTAATGGCTCAACCGCCCTATCATCACCCATATCGCCAAGTACAAATGCAGCACTCTGACGCACATCCACATCCTCAAGTGCACATATTAATGGCTTAACCGCCCTATCATCACCAATGTTGCCAAGCGCATAGGCAGCATTCTGACGCACATCCTCATCCTCATTTTCATCTTCAAGTGCACCTATTAATGGCTTAACCGCCCTATCATCACCAATGTTGCCAAGCGCAAGAACGGCATTACCACGCACATCCCTATCTTTGCCCCCAAGCGCACGTATCAGTGGTTCAACTGCTCGCTTATCATTAATCTCACCAAGTGCATAGGCAGCCGTCATACGCACATCATCGCCATCATCCTCAAGTGTCTTTATCAGAGGCTCAATCGCCCTCTTGTCACCAATCTCGCCGAGCGCCTGAGCAGCATTCTGACGCACATCCGTATCTTTGCCCCCAAGTGCATTTATCAACGGTTCGACCGCCGCATCATCACCAATCTTGCCAAGTGCATAAGCAGCAGCCCAACGCACATCCTTATCTTCGTCCCCAAGTGCATTTATCAATGGTTCAACTGCTCTCTTGTCACCAATTTCACCAAGCGCAATAGCGGCATTCTGATGCACACCCTCATCTGCAGTCTCAAGCACATCAATCAGAGGTTCAACTGCGCTCGTATCACCAATTTCACCAAGTGCATAGGCAGCATTCTGACACACCAACGTATTCGCATCCTCAAGTGCATTTAGCAGAGGCTCAACCGCCCTATTGTCACCAATCCCGCCAAGCACATAGGCAGCAACTTGGCACACAGCCTTATCTTCGCCCTCAAGCGCACTTATCAACGGTTCAACTGCCCTATTATCACCAATATCGCCAAGTGCTTGAACAGCAGCCTGACGCGCACCCGTATCCACCGTCTCAAGCACATTAATCAGAGGCTCAACCGCCCTATTGTCACCAATCCCGCCAAGCGCTTGAGCAGCAGCCAAACACACCCACGCATCAGCATCCTCAAGTGCATTTAGCAGAGGCTCAACCACCTTCTCACCGCCAATCCTACCAAGCGCTTGAGCAGCATACCGACGCACGTCACCGTCTTCATCCTCAGATGCTTTTATCAACGGTCTAACTGCCCTCTCACCACCAACCATGCCAAGTGCATAGGCAGCAGCCCAACGTACATCCTTATCACTATCATCAAGTACAGGTATCAGAGACTCAACCACCATCTCACCACCAACCCTACCAAGTGCATAAGCAGCAGCCCAACGCACATCTGTATCTTCATCCCAAAGTGCAGGTTCCAAATAGTCGCTCACGCGCTTATCACCAATTTCACCAAGCGCAGCAATAGCATACCGGCGAACATTCTTATTTTGATCTTCAAGCACCATTTCCAGGGGGTCAACTGCTGGTACACCTATCATACCAAGCGCACGGACAGCAGCCCAACATGCCCACTCCTCTTCATCCCCAAGTGCGTTTATCAGTCCATCAACATCTCTTCTTTTCACCAATTCATCAATATCTGACTTATTAATCCCCATTATCTCACCCTCCCAGTGTAAGATGCACTACAGACAGTATTATTCTAAACTTGCCTCTATCACATTAAAAAACTTTTGGCTCAATGCCGCCACGTTAACCCCCATCACTCCAATGCCACATTCGGAAGATGTAGATTGTGGCATCCGGGGTTCGTTGATGATGTGTTTCCGGCTGCATACAGGGCTCTGTGCTATGGGCAGGTAAGTCCTGTGCACAAGTTATAATTTCCAATAATAATCCCTTATTTTTGCAGCCATCAGTTTTCTGCGTTCCTGGAGAAACTCGCCATAGTTATCAATGTTCTTGTCTTCCATCCCAACAGGGATACAGTGCATGGCAAAATTTTCTTGCATCTTTTCTGAGTCTGTTATCGCCCCATAAACTACTGGTCCACTGTTGCACTGTTTTAGCAGTTCCGAGAAATACTCAGACGGCGACTTATCACCAATTGCGATGTTTATCTCGCTTTGCATCATCACATAATTTGCAATCTGGTTATATTTGCCACGGTTTAAGTCGAATTTTTTGAGATAATTCTTAGGGAAGAGGTGATGAACATCCCCCCGATGCATAATGAGGTCTCGGACGGTTATATCTCGCGATAAAAATCCATTGTCATTTGCATGTACCTGGGCAGCGAGATATACTTTGAAGTACGGGCTGCTTGCAACTGATGTATTCATTTGCTGTGGCAGACCGGCAGTCCAAAAGGCATCGGACAGCTCTGCTGCTTCTACCTCCTCCATGTATTTGGTAAAACCCATTTCATCAATCCGCTTTATGTCGTAATCGAAGGATGATTCCGGCGATCCTGAATATCGCCCGGTCAGTATGGACATTACAAACCACTTACGGACATGCGATTCGATTTTGCTTGAATTTACCTTTGGAGATTGAGACCTCAATACGAGATAGATAATATAAGCAAAGTCGATTGCGTTCTGCGAGCGGATCATAGAGGATTTCACGAACCCCGCAGAGCGTAGAATCATGATAAAATGCTTGAAGTCTGTTTCGTTCATGAAATTCAAAATCCCCTTTTCAAGCGTCTTGAACGATTGCTCTGCAATAGCTTCTTCATAATCCCGAGTTTCAAAATTTCGCCCGGAGAGCAAAGCCACCAAATCTTCCAGCCGACCACGTTTAAATTCTGAAGTGAAAGCTACCCGCAGCATATCCGTGTAGGATGGATCATATATATCATCATTCTCGTGCTTCAGCCATGACATCTTCTGGAAATATTCGGTTGAAGCAAACTCCTGATCCCCGTCGGCAAGCTGCTGGTAAAATTCCGGTGCAATTGCAAGATGGCAGAAGTAGTCGATGCACTTACGTAGCTTATTTCCACCGTATATTTCGTTGGCTGCGATTTTCGACATGACAAAATCAGCTTGACTGAGAACGGCACCTTTCGAATTGATCCGGATGAATATTTCCGTGACCGTTTCGATATCCATATCTGAGTTGAGCTCAATCAACCCAATAGGATTGTTTACTATGCCAAGTAACAACCCGATGCTTTCATCGATATCATATTGGTCGGCACCCTCATTTTTCTCGCAGTACTCGTCAACAAGTTTCCGAACTTTAACATCGGGAGAAAGAATATCCACAATATCAGCTATCCATGACTTATCTCTACGAATGGCGGGGTTGGACACTTCGAACTTGCGTTCCTTTGGGTGGAATGCAATAGTTATCCTTACTCTTCTGTAGTCCTTGTTAATCACGTGTTCGCCGAGCAAAGCAGCCATTAGTGCGGTCACTCTCTGCTGACCATCGATTAAGATCCTTTTGCCTTGTGAGGACGTTCCATCTTTCAGTTTCACGGTCGGATTGCGCCAAGCAATCAAATAACCAATCGGATACCCTTCATATAACGAATCTATGAGATCACGTACTTTTGTCGCATTCCAAACAAATGGACGCTGGATTTCAGGAATTGCGATATCGCCCGACTTGATCCAGGTCAGCAACGTCTGGATCGGATACTGATTAACTGAGTATTGTTGAATTGACATTTACCCACTTCCCTTCTGCACATATCTATCTTCACTTTTCTCTTGCATTAAGTCTTTTGACCCCGGGGTCTTTCAGACACCTACAGCGAACGAGATCTGGAATCGACAATCTTGGAGGAGCTTGAGCGTTTTCTCCTGAAACTTGGCACCGATTTCAGCTTCATGGCTCGCCAGAAGCGGATTGCCATCGATAACGAGGATTACTATCTTGATCTGCTCTTTTACCATCGCGGGATGCGCCGTCTGGTTGCGATCGAACTCAAGCTGGGAAAGTTTCAGGCGGCAGACAAAGGTCAGATGGAGCTGTACCTGCGCTGGTTGGACAAATACGAGAAGCGGGAGCGCGAAGAGATGCCGCCTGGACTGATACTGTGCGCTGATGCGTCTTATCGAGCGTATGGGGCTTTTTGCGGCTGGAAGATGGTGAGGGTATGTCGCCAGGATACCTGACAGACCTGCCACCACGGCGGTTGCTTGAGGCAAAACTGCATGAGGCGATCAGGATGGCTCGCGAGCAGATTGCGGTGCGGGAGGGCGCGGAATGAGTTCCGGGCTTGCTTTGGAGCATGAGTTTGGACGCCTCACGGTGGGTTTGGCACATAAGACGATTTACATGCTTGCGACACCGTATCACGACAAATCACGACACGGATTGCGACAATCCATCCGGACGGTGATCATCGGGGATTACGACCATTATAAGCGGCAGGCGATGGCACCATACTACGTGCTTGGACATGGCGGCATGACCATCCGAAACTACGAACAGCTTTGCCCGGAGACCAACCGCCGGAGACTGCGAAGAGATCCGGAGGATATGGTGGACGGGCGGGATTGGCGGTCATGGGACTGGCTGCCAACCGGGCTGATTTGTAGACTCGCGGAGGGGGTGCGGTTAACTTACGGCAGACTTGCGACACAACTTGCGACGGGGGAAGCGGTGACACAAAAGCGATATGCTTATATTGATTTCCTGAAAAATTCAGACATACACACATTCAAACCGCAGATGGCGCAAAGGGACGCAGAGGGCGGAAAATGTTCCTTGCGTTCCCCCGCGTCTCTTGCGGTTCAACGGAAATGGAAACGTGTCAGCGACTGTTGCCCGAGTATCCTGGGAGGTGTCACAAACCAGATGGATGAAAATGCGTCGTTTGAGATGATAGACAGAATCATACAGGAGAGCATACGCCCGGTTCTGAAAGCCGACGGTGGCGATATAACACTGGTAGATTTCAGTGATGGGATTGTGAAGATCGCTCTTGAACAGACCCGCGTCCCGGTCACCTTCAGCAAGTTCCTGATAACCTTCAAAGTCATGACCGGCTGTTCATGCGGCAGGTGCCGGGTGCCATCAGTAGCAATACGAGATGGTGTTCTGAAGCGGCTGAAGGAAGAAATACCAGGTATCAGGGGCGTTGAGGTTGTTCATTAGTGTCTTGCGACATGGGGGCACATTTTTCGGTGCAATGAAGGATGTGGCGTCCCCGAATTGTTTCAACTCAGCTCGTAAAGTCTCTGACCAAACCCAACGATCAAATCCCTCCGGGCAAGCTTCGATCTCCATTCCTCCGGAATACCATCTTCACCAT
>Ga0209013_10005759_pt1 | contig 10618 bp, 7 predicted proteins | sample Cruoilmetagenom2_FD_187291 | JGI IMG/M metagenome (GOLD analysis project Ga0209013, IMG submission 187291) | Oil polluted marine microbial communities from Coal Oil Point, Santa Barbara, California, USA - Sample 2 (SPAdes) (version 2) | ecosystem: Environmental > Aquatic > Marine > Oil seeps ...
AAGACCCGCAAAGGTTGTTTTTCCTGTTTAACTGGGAGATAAAGAACTATCGCTGGTACCTTTCCGAGAGAAAGATGTTGGGCAGGCGAGCGAGCCCCAATTCAGGTCAAAATTAATCTAAAAGGAAAACAGCTATGAACAAACTTGAAAACGAAAAGGGGAAACACCGGTTGATTGTTCTGCCATTACAACCTCGGTCTCCAAATGATTTTAACGGCATCGGCCTGGCGCTGCATTTTCTTTTGGGAAACACCGTTGCCGTAAATACCTATTTAAAGGAATTCTGGTTCGGCTGGCGGGTGAAAAAGCTGTTTCCTCAAGATAAAGATCTAAAAGCCTTCATCCGTGGTCAGGCAAAATCACTTGATCTTAAGCAATTGAGCCAGGAGCAGGGGATCCGTTTCTGGCTATACGGAAAAGTCGACGCTTACAAAATCACCCTGTCTCTATTTGATGGTGAGGAAAAGGGTCGATCTGCTTCGACCATCATCTCTTTTTCCTTTGACGATGACCTTATGGGGTTTAGAAACACTTGTATTGATTGGTTGGATGACTGCGGATTGCCTTTTTCGAAACCGCAAAAGAAGCTTGCATTATGGCCCGAAAAGATGACATGGAAGGGAGCGGATATTTTTGGTCGGGCCCTGGAAACATTTTATATCTATTCCGCCTACGGCGATCCGAACAATGGAAAAATCGATCTTCACCCTTTCAAAAAAGTAGTAGCGGCGTCACCCGACTCTTTTATGGGTCAGAATTTGTTGGGGTGGGTCTGCTACCGCAATAAAGAATATCAAAATGCAAAAGAGGCCTTCCTGCGAGCCTTGCAGGCCAATCCAGACTCCCCCGGGGTCATGTCCGGCTTGATGTGGTGCGGTATGTATACAAAGGACGAGGAAGAAGCGTTGTATTGGGCATCACGCAAAGCCGCCGCAATGGATAAAAATGTCGAATCCGCCAGGCAAAAAACGCTCAACCTATTAAAAACGGTCGGATGAAAGTAAAAATCTGTTTGTCTCTCCTGGTATCCCTATCGGAGCATCAATTAACAAATAGCAGATATTCAACCGGTTTTTAAAATGCAGTTTGTATTCCGTATATTTTCATTCTTCGCCGTCGGTTATTGTATATTGGTGACGGCGGCCTTTATCTGGCAACGGAAAATGATCTATTTCCCTGACCGGGAAAAACCGCTGGAAAGCCAGGTCCACGCAATGGGGCTCCGATTCTGGCCAAACAATAGCGACGAGTATCGCGGATTCGTTGCCTCCGATCCGCCGGACAATCCGAGAGGAACAGTCATTGTCTTTCACGGCAATGCAGGCGCTGCCTGGCACCGCAATTACTATGCACATGCCCTGGTGCCGCTTGGATTCAACGTAGTGTTGGCGGAGTATCCCGGTTACGGGGGCCGCAGCGGTGTTCCTTCGGAGGATAATTTTGTGAATGATGCCCGAAAAACGGTCCAACTATCCCATGATACGTTCGGCGGTTCGCTTTATCTTTGGGGAGAGTCATTGGGGTGTGGTGTCGCCGCGGCGATTGCGGCGGACCCACACGTTCGGGTGGAAGGAGTCGTCCTGGTGACGCCCTGGGATTCCCTGCCCGATCTGGCGCAGTCTCTGTATTGGTACTTTCCCGTACGTTGGTTACTGCGGGACAAATTCGACAATGTAAAAAATCTTCAATCTTTTGATAAACCGGTGGCAGTAGCAATCGCGGCCTTCGACGAAATCATCCCGACAAAAAGTTCCCTGCGATTGTATGAATCCCTTAAACCGCCGAAACGATTGTGGCGATTTGAAGCGGCCGGTCACAATAATTGGCCCACCGATCCGACCGAAGAATGGTGGCGTGAAGTCATGCGGTTTGTCTCTTTGGCGGAGACACAATAGGAGACCTTTGAAAAATATCGATTTTTGTTCAAGTTCAAGGACTAATCCCGGGAATCATTATCGTGGTCTTCGGACAGACGCAGTGTCTTTTTTATCTCTATTAGCACACTTTTTTCTTCATCATTGATTGATCGATCCGCGACCGCTATTTTCTCCGCGATTTCAACCGCCTCTCGTCGATCCTCAGGGGTCGGTAATAGGGTTGTCAGGGTTTGAATCGCCTGGGTATGATCCATGTCGATGAACGCACTTTGTCTTTTTATCATTTCACGGAGGCGCTTGCGATTGATCCAGCGCAACCGCCGGTTGGCTTTGAGAATCCTGAAATATTCGGCCAATTCCACCTGGTGAAGGACCCTGTCTGCCCCTGCAACGGCGACCATAATGCGGACGATGGCATTGGCAAACCCGCCCGTGGTCATGGCGGATGATAAACGCTTTTTCGCTTGAGGCGTCGGTGCGACCGGTTCAATCTGTTTTTCGGGCGACTGTCTTTCGGAACCTCTCCGATCCGTGAAAAGAAAGGTCATCAGGGGGTTGTCGTATGTCAACCTGAAGATCAGCTCGGCCGTGGCATCCCGGGTATCACGATAATAATCGAAAACTCCTGCCGTGATGCCGGCGGCACATTTTTCAAATACCTTGAACATGTTGTCATCATCCACCGGTTGCCGATTGGCCTTCACCAGGGGAGCCACCGATTTAACCGGCGTAAAAAACGGATTGCCGTCAGAAATCATATACCGTGACATTCGCAACGGATGAAACAGCCGGGTCATCCGGGCAAACCATTCCGTGGTCATTGTGCGAACCAGCGGCTGGAAGAATATCCGGTAGATATCATCATAAGCATCCGATATCGTCGCCACCGGATGAAAAGCGACCTCGTCCGCCTGCCCGTCATCCAAAGACAAAATGTCATCAATCGATCTTTCTTCGAAACGAACACTATAATCTTGAATGCCCGCCTTGACTGGTTCTTCTTTGAAAACCATTTCATAGAGACCCGGCGCCAACAGTTCGGTCAGGTCAATGGTTTCGATGATTTTGCGATGCTCTTTACGCGCGACCCGTCCTGAAACGAAAATGCCTAAATGCCCGATGTCCTCATGAACCCGGTAGATGATTACCTGGCCGTTTCGCCTGATCTCCTCAACCGATCCGTAAGTCTTGGCGATCCAGTTTAAAGCCTGTTGGGGAGGTGTGATATTGTCTCCTCGAGAGGATAGGATCACCACCGGATCCTGTATGTTTTTCAAATCGATTCTGCGGCCGTTTTCCATTATTAAATCGCCGGTTTCAAGCGAATTGCCCACAAAGAGGTTTTTGACGATAAAATGAATTTCCTCCCCGGTCATATAGAAATAACCGTTCCACCAGCGTTCGAAATTTAGAAACCGGTCCCGTCCGTGATCGATGTCGGCATAGAGCTGATAGTACTTTTTCCAAAACGTGTTGGCGGGATTCAGATCTTCAAAGCCCGTAACCAGGTTGGCCCCGTCAAACTTGCCGTTTCCCAGGTCGCTTAAAAAGGAAACCGGCCAGATACCGCCGGACAATCCGCCCCGATACCGCATGGGATTCAGGTTTTCGGCGCCGGCCCAGTACGACAGCGGCGAGCCCACGAAGACCATGGGACCAGTGACATCCGGACGGTCGGCACCGATCAGGGCCAGGGCCCAACCGGCCTGACAATTGCCGATGACCGCCGGCTCCGGCAATTCGGGGTGCATTTCGGATACCTGTTGGATAAACCGTACTTCGGCTTGTTGAATATCGGTGATTGTTTGTCCCGGAACAGGATTAGGGAAGAACGTGATAAAGTAAACGGGATGGCCGCTTTTTAATGCGAATCCGATTTCCGAATCGGTTTTGAACCCACCAATTCCCGGCCCGTGACCGGCCCGGGGATCGATCACGACTATGGGCCGTTTTCCCGGCAGGGGCGGTTGATGATCGGAACCTTCGATGGATGCAAGGGCGTAATTGACCGGCCGCTCCAAAGTACGTCCATCGGCAATAATTTTATAATCAAAATTCAGGAGCGTCGGTTTGCCGGCTTTGTTATGGACCAGATAGTTGTTCCCCCGTTCCCTGAGCGCATCCCAAAACAGAATTAATCGTTGAAAGGAATCGATACCGTAAGCGACTGCCTGCTGCACCGAGTTCGATTCCAAAGTGAGTACCATAACCATTTCTCCCATCGTATAAAACTGCCTTCATCCCAATCAATTGGGCGCCCAATCGATCCACCTTCATCTCGGATATAAGCCTGTTCTATTACCCAATTTTCTGCAGCAATTCAAAGGAGTTGTTTTAAGAGGAAAGACCGGGTTACCCTTCCAGCGCACCAGACATCAGTTCGCCCACCTGCCGGGAAAAGCGGGAGGGATTGTCGATTTTGCCGCCCTCACCGATGATGGCCAGGTCGAGCAACAGTTCACTATATTCCTTGATTTTGGGATCTTTCCGGTCGGCTTCAAAGCGCGTCTTGATTTGGGCCATCACCGGATGTTCCAGGTTCAACTCCAGCACCCGCTTGACCTCGGGCGGACTCTGGCCGGAGGCCTTTAAAATCTTTTCCATATAGGCGCTCATGTCGCGATCTTCCCCCGATAAACAGGCGATGGAGTTTTTCAGGCGGGTCGAGGGCTTCACTTCCTTGATCTGGTCGGTCAGCTGAGACTTGATGAAGCCGAAGAGCGCATTGTATTCGTCCTTCTTCTTTTCGTCGAGCTCCTCCAGGCCCAGATCGCCCTTCTCGGCGCTCTTTAACGATTTGCCATCGTATTCGTTCAAAGACTGGATCACCCACTCGTCCACCGGATCTGCCATGAGCAACACTTCGTATTCTTTCTCCTTTAATTTCTCCAGGTGCGGGCTGTTGATCAGAGAAGTGAGGTTTTCGCCGGTGATATAGAAAATCTCCTTCTGGTCGGCCTGCATGCGATCCGTGTATTCCTTCAGGGAGATTTCCTTGTCTTCGGACTTGGTCGTCTTGTAACGGACCAGCTCGGATATTTTTTTGCGATTATCCGGATCGATATGAATGCCCCATTTCAGGGCGGGGCCGAATTCGGCGTAAAATTTCTCGTACTCTTCCGCTGCCATGTTTTTCAACAGCTCGAGCAGCTTTTTCACCAGGTTTCGGCGAATGTTAAGCACCAGGCGGTCATGCTGGAGCAATTCGCGGCTGATATTGAGGTTCAAATCCGGCGCGTCCACGATCCCCTTGATGAAGCTGAGGTATTCGGGCAGCAAGGCTTCGCAATTGTCCATGATGAACACCCGCCTGCAGTAGAGATGAACCCCGTGCTGGCGTTCCGGATGAAACAGGTCGAAGGGCGCCTTGGAAGGAATATATAGCAAGGCATTATATTCGGTGGTACCTTCGAATTTCATGTGGAGCCGGTCCAGGGGCGAGTTCCAGTCGTGGCTCAGGTGTTTGTAAAACTCCTCGTATTCCTCATCGGTGACATCCTTTTTATCCCGTGTCCAGATGGCCTTCATTGAGTTTAAGGTTTCTTCCCGGACCACCTTGCGGGTGGTTTCACCGATCGGCTTGCCGTCCTTGTCCTTGAGCTGCTCTTCGTCGGGAATCGGTTCGTCCTTTTCCACATCCATGACAATGGGATAGCCGACAAAATCGGAATGCTGTTTGACGATCCCCTTTAAGACCCACTGATCGGTATAATCGGATTCATCTTTGGCGGGCTTTTTCAATGATAGGGTGATAGTGGTTCCCCGGCTTTTTTTATCCGTCTCCTCGATGGTATAAGATCCGTCGCCGGTGGATTCCCAGCGCACGGCCGTATCGCTTTCCACGGACCGGGTGACCAACGTGATCCTTTCCGCCACCATAAACGCGCTGTAAAAACCCACCCCGAACTGACCGATCAGCTCCGGCGTCAGGGTTTCCATCTGCTGGGATTGTTCCAGGGCTTCCAGAAACGCCGCGGTCCCGCTTTTGGCAATGGTCCCGATATTTTCCAGCACTTCGGCGTAGGTCATCCCGATCCCGTTATCCGAGATTTCCAACGTCTGTTTGATTCCATCCGGCGTAATTTTGATTTTAAACTCGGTATCGTTCCCTAAAATATCGGGATCAGTTTGAGATTTGAACCGAAGCTTGTCAATTGCGTCGGAAGCATTGGAGATCAACTCCCGTAGGAAAATATCCTTGTGGGTGTAAAGCGAATTGACGATCAGATTCAACAGCTGCTGAATCTCGGTTTCAAATTGGCGGGTTTCTTTTTTGGCTTCCATTTATACTCCTGTGTAATACGATCTATCGTATTGATTTTTTATAATAAATGAATTTTTTCCATCTGTTGAACACCATGTCCGTTTATCAGCTGAAGAAATATAATTAGCCGGGCAGGCGGTGTCAAGATGGGTAACTTGATGAAGAATTTATCAATATGGACATGTCAAGTCATTTTTCGGCCAAAAAGAACACAGGGCTGCGCTTACATGCAATTACCGCTTGCTTGATCGCCTAGGGGAAACCCAAAAACTGGTTTGTCAATGAACACTCAAGACAATACTATCGCGAGATCGTCCAGATAACCGCCGTAAAAATGATCCGCCGGTCCGATTACTTCCAGGTGGGCAGTTTTGTTCCACGTTTCCATCATTTTTCCGATATGCTTTCCGGATGGTGTCAACCACCGGATTGTGCATATCCCCACCGTACAGCGGGTGGGGATGGGTGATCACGATGCCCTTTCGCGCGGATTTAAATTCCATCAGGGCTTCAATTTTTAGATTGTCTGATAAAAAAGACAGATGCTTCTCCATCGATTCCTCTTTTAGAAAAAAGGGGTGTTTTGTTCACGCATGATTCGAAGATTTCCGGGGTAAAACAATCCGCCGCTTGTCCGGGTCCGGGTGCGGTCGATAGAGAATCGCCGTGTGGCCGATAGTTCCAGCGGTTTCACCTTCGGTTTGGGCGGTGATTTCGGTGATGATCCGGCTTTTTTGCTCCCGCTCCCTGCATTCGACAAAGCGGACTTTGATAAGCTCGTGGGCCATCAGTGCCGCTTCGACGCTTTTAAATAACGCGGGCGTGGCTCCCATCTGGCCTACCATCACCACCGGTTTTAACTTGTGGGCCAACCCACGCAGGTATTTTTTCTGATAACCGGTCAGTTTTTTCGTGGTGTTCGGTGTCATTGATCATCCTTTGAGACCTTTGTCTTCGAATCGCTGTTTGAGAGAACTATAACCAGGTGGTTATTATATGTGAATTTACAGCACATGCGAACGCTCACGGATTCAGGGCATTCAGTAGATCATCACCAAATGCGTCCACCTGCCAGGCCCTGATGCCATCCATGGATATTAATACCGCCTTATCCGTCGGATTTAACGCCGCGATGGTGGCTATCAAGGAGTTGTTGATGAGCAGCCCGGCCGGTAAATCAAGGGTTTTTGCAAATTCCTCCCGCCAGGTTTTCAGCATTTTAATTCGGTGAGCCAGATTTGGATCAACACCGGGTTTTTTATTTCGTGGATAACTCGGTAACGACTCCAATGGCTGGGCCATGGCACTTCCTACTGCCGCCAGGACTTCCGTAGCATACATGGCAATCTGCTTATCGCTTAAAATCCTGGATTGTTTCAACCCGGCTCTATGGGTCGGTTTTTCCGTGGCTATCCGGAGGACCGAACGGCTGCTCATGATCTTGAAAACCGGTCGATTCTTTTTCCGGGCAAACCGGTCACGAACGACCAATACCGCTTCCAGAACCGCCAGGCTTCGCCTGTCTAGCCGGCCCGCTCCGGAAAATCTCATAAACAACGGCCGTTGATCAGGGCCTGGGGGGCGCACCCGGCTCAACAGCCGGCACTCCTCCTTCACCCATTCGTGACGCCCGACGGCCTTTAATTCCGTTTTTAGTATGTTGGCCAAAGTAACCAGATGAGTCACGTCTCCCATCGCATAGTCCAGCATTTCGTCGGGCAGGGGTCGTCTGGACCAGTCTTTCTTTTGAAATTTTTTATCCATGTGAACATTGAACCGGTCCGCCAGCACACTGGCCAATCCGGTCTGGGCAACCCCGAGGAAACGGCTGGCCAGCTCGGTATCGAACAGGCTGTTTATCTCTATCCCAAAATCCCGGTACAATGAGCGGATATCATAATCGGCGCCGTGGAAAATTTTTTCAACGGATTCATCGGCAAACACCGGCAACAGTGGGGTCAGATCGTTTATCTTCAGCGGGTCAATGACCCAGTAATGATTGTTTTGAGCCATCTGGATCAAGCAGACCTTTTCCCGATAATGAAACATGGAGTCGGCTTCCAGATCCACGGCCACCGCTTCGGCACCCGCCAGCGTACGGATAACTTCCTTGAGGGCTCCGTCATCGGCTATGTAAGCATATTTTCCCATTGAATCGATACCACCGTGGGCAACTGATCGTGTTTTTCCCCTTGACCGAGGTGAATATATACCTTAATTTCTGATCTTTACAAACTGGACGAACAATATCTCGTATCACCCGTTGACAGACAACAACTATTTTCATCTGGTGGAACAAATGATCTCCATAACATTTCCGGACGGAAGCGTAAAACAGTATGACACCCCCCCGTCGGGGCTGGATGTAGCGAAAAACATCTCGGAGGGACTGGCTCGAAACGCTGTGGCCGTGGCACTGAACGGCACGATTTTTGATTTAAATTACCCCATCGATCACGACACCACGCTCAGGCTGATCACCACCCGGGATCCCGAAGGCCTTGAAATCATGCGCCATAGCGCCGCCCATGTGATGGCCCAGGCGATTCTTAGCCTGTACAAAGACGCCAAGCTCACCATCGGTCCGGTGGTGGAAGACGGCTTTTACTACGACATTGATATGCCGCCGGTGTCAAAAGACGATTTTAAAAAAATCGAAGCCGAAATGAAAAAGATCGTCAAGGCCAAGCTTCCCATCGTCCGCCGGGAAGTATCCAAGTCGGAGGCTCTCTCGTTTTACAAGGACGAACCTTACAAGATCGAGATGATATCCGCACTGGCAGACGGAACCATCTCTTTTTACGAACAGGGCGAATTCACCGATCTCTGCCGGGGTCCCCATGTGCCGCACACCGGCTTTATTAAGGCGTTTAAGCTGATGAAAGTTTCCGGGGCTTATTGGCGGGCCGATCAGACCCGTGCCCAACTTCAACGCATTTACGGCACGGCCTTCTTTGATAAAAAAGCGTTAAAAAAACACCTGAAGTTTATTGAGGAAGCCAAAAAACGCAACCACCGCAAAATCGGTACCGCTCTCGATCTGTTCAGTTTCAATGATGCCGCACCGGGGATGCCTTTTTTCCATGCCAAGGGGATGGTGGTCTGGAACACCTTGATTGACTACTGGCGCGAGGAACACCGGGCCGCCGGTTATGTGGAAACCAAAACGCCCATTATCCTGAAACGCACCCTGTGGGAGCAAAGCGGACACTGGGAAAACTATCGCGAAAACATGTATTTTTCCGAGATCGACGAAGACGATTATGCCATCAAACCGATGAATTGCCCCGGCGGCATGCTGATCTTTAAAACCCATCCGCATTCTTATCGGGACCTGCCCATTCGGGCCGCCGAAATCGGCCTGGTGCACCGCCACGAATTGAGTGGCGTGCTTTCCGGTTTGTTTCGGGTACGGGCGTTTCACCAGGATGATGCCCATATTTTCATGACGCCGGATCAGATCAAAACGGAGATTGTCGGCGTTCTGAAACTGGTAAACCGGATCTACAGCACCTTCGGCCTGGGATTTCACCTGGAACTGTCCACCCGTCCGGAAAAATCCATCGGTACCGACGCGCAATGGGAAGAGGCCACAGAGGGGCTCAGATCGGCCCTTGACGCCTATGGTCAGGATTACCAGTTAAACGAGGGGGACGGTGCTTTTTACGGTCCAAAAATCGATGTCCATATCAAAGACGCCCTGGGCCGGACCTGGCAATGCGGCACGATTCAGCTCGATATGTCGCTGCCCGAGCGTTTTGATCTCGTCTACATCGGGGCTGATAACGAAAAACACCGGCCCATCATGATCCACCGGACGATTTACGGCTCCATTGAGCGGTTTCTTGGTATATTGATCGAGCATTTTGCCGGTAAGCTTCCTCTCTGGCTGGCACCGGTTCAGGTGATTTTTCTGCCCATCAATGATGATCTGGCATCCTGGGCCAACGATGTGAGCGCATCGCTTCAGGATACCGGTCTGCGGACGGAAGTCGACGACCGCTCGGAGAGCCTCAATCGAAAAATCAGAGAAGCCCAGCTCAAATACATCCCCCTGATCATTATCCTGGGCCCCAAAGAAAAGGAATCCGGTACCTTCTCAGTGCGGACCTTGGACGGAAAGGTGCGCCACGGGATTGACCGGGATATTTTTGTTAAAAACGCGCTGGACCACATCCAAAACCGCGCGCTTGATCTGGAGATTCTCAGCAATTAAACGCTTTATCACTCATTGGGTGCCGGTCATCGGCTTTTGCCTGTTGATCTTTATCCAATCATCACGCCCGTTTCCCGATCTGATCCCGGCGTTTCCCCTGATCGATAAATTGCTTCATTTTACTGCCTGGACCCTTTTGGGTTTTCTTTTTTTCCGGGCCTATATCGGCATGTCCTATTTTTCCCATCGCAGAGATCTGCTCATATGGGTCAGTTTTCTTTCCGCCGCCCTTTATGGCGTGAGCGATGAAATTCATCAGCA
>Ga0209013_10005760_pt1 | contig 10617 bp, 8 predicted proteins | sample Cruoilmetagenom2_FD_187291 | JGI IMG/M metagenome (GOLD analysis project Ga0209013, IMG submission 187291) | Oil polluted marine microbial communities from Coal Oil Point, Santa Barbara, California, USA - Sample 2 (SPAdes) (version 2) | ecosystem: Environmental > Aquatic > Marine > Oil seeps ...
CAAGGCGATGGAAGATGTCATATTTTCCGGCTCTAACGGGAAACCGCCGCTTAACATGGCCGAGGTATGCTTAACGCTTTTAAATGACAACGGTACTGCTCCGGAGGAATTAAAGGACTTCACTGAAATAATGTTAACCAGGCGGCTCTATCGTTCTGGTGAAAGTGGATATTTTATCAACAAACAACCATGCAGATTAAAGGATATACATAACATTTTCCTGGGAAGCGGCCTTGGAACAAAATCGTATTCAATAATTCAGCAAGGAAATATTGGAGCTATTACTGAGGCAGGGCCTGAAGAAAGAAGGTTTTTTATTGAGGAGGCCGCAGGAATTACCAGATATAAAAACCGAAAAAAAGAAGCTCTAAACAAAGTTCAGACCACAAAGCAGAACCTTCTGCGCATAAATGATATAATTAATGAAGTACAAAAACAAATGGCCGGCCTTAAACGCCAGGTTAAAAAAGCCGAAATCTACAAAAATTATCAAAAGCGTATAAGAGAACTGGATATCCTGATTTCTCTTGCAAATTTTGATGATTACTCTCACCAAATCCACCAAACCGAGTCTTTGTTAAAAGATCTTAATGATACAGACATAGAGCATACATCCAAAATAAAAAAACTCGACGCTGCTGTTGAAGATATAAAATTTCAACTCTCACGAAAAGAACAGGAAATCTCGGAACAAAAATCTCAAAAATTCGAAATGCATCGAAGCATAGACAGAATAGAAAACGATCTTGCACATCTTCGCAGAGAGATGGAAAATTTTTCCAGCGAAGCCATAAGACTTGAAGCTGCAAGAAAGGAAATAGAAGAAAAAAACAAAAACATTATCACCGAGATTGCTCAAATAAAAACTCAGGATGCAAAACTTAAAGACAATATAACAGATGTGGAATCAAGTCTTGAGCGGGAACGAACCGCATCGCAAAAAACAAGAGATCAATTGTCTGAGCTGACAAAAAGACTCGAAAATTATAAAACATATCTAATGGAGCTGGTTACCAAAGAAGCACGATACAAAAACATCTATCAAAATGCGGCAAGCAACAAAGAGAACTTAAAAAGACGGTTAAAAATAATAGATGAAGAAGAAGTTAGTGCAAAGAAGAAGTTAAAGGAAGCACAAAAATATTCCATAAAAGCCAAAGAGCATCTGAAAGAATTAAAACTGGAAATAAATGGTCTGAATGAAAGCATTGAAATCAAACAGCAAGGACTTGAGCTGAAAAGCAGGGAACTTGGCAATAAGGTTAAACTCGTCCAGACAATTGAACTTGAAAAAAATAAGCTAAAATCAAAATTTAATGCTTTAAAGAAAATGGCTGATAACTTTGAATGGTATAAAGATGGCGTCAAGGCTGTAATGAAAAAATATTTAAACAAAGAAACTACTAACGGCTTCCTGGAAAATGATGCTATTCTTGGCTTAATGGCAGATATTGTCGAACCAGAGCCTTCTTTTGAAACCGCGGTGGAAGCAGCTCTTGGAGAATCCCTACAGTACATACTCGTTAAGGATCAAAAAACGGGACTTGACGCTATAAACTATCTCCAGTCAAATAGTGCGGGCCGTAGCGGATTCATTCCTGTTTCATCCATTAAAAACACAGGATATAATCTTTCTGAAAATTTCAATACACAGAAATATCTTTTGAAACACATTGCAGTAAAACCAGGGTTTGAAAAAATTGCAGAATCTTTTTTAGAAAATGTAATCGTTACCACTGATATAGCAGAAGCGATAACGATAAATAAAAGCAATGACAATTGCCAAACAATTGTTACAAAAAACGGCGATATTATTTCCTCTCAAGGCATCATGATCGGCGGCAGCAAAGATAATTTGTCGGGCATTCTTGCAAAAAAACAGGAACTAAAAGAACTGGAAGGCCGGATTGAAAAGATAAATAAAAAGCTGGAATCCACCAGTCTTGATAAAAAAGAACTTGAATCCGAAGTTCGCCTTATCGAAAGCGAGCTGCAAAAACTGATAGAAAATAAAAATAAAACCATCCAAAACAAGACAGAAGCAGAAAAAAAGCTTTATAAAGCAGACGAAGATGAAAAGTACGCACGTAAACACCTTGAAATAACAAGCCTGGAGCAGGAACATCTCATGGGAGAAGAGATTGATATTAATGAAGAGATGTCCAGGTATAACAAAGAACTTGCAGAAATAACCAATGAAGTTGAGACCGAACAGCACAAAATCACAGAAACTTCAGAAAGAATCAGTTCCGCCTCTGATGAAATGGAAAATTTTAATCAAAAAATAATGGATTTTAAGCTCAAGCTGACGGCTCTCAATGCCGGAATAGAAAACAATTATAATACATTAAAACGACTTGAAGAATTTAAAAATGAAGGGATAAAACAGTTCGAACAGCTTTCCGTGGAAATTAACAAGAAGCATAAAAACAGAACAAATTCAAAACAGCAAATCCAGGAATATGAAAAAACTCTTCCAGTCAAGTATAATGATATGACGCGCCTTGAACAGGAACTTGAAAGAAATGAGGCTGATTATCATGCTATTGACGACAGCCTAAAAGAAAATGATAATATTATCACAAAGATACAAGACGAACGCGAAAAGACCTTGCAGAAAATTCGCCTGCTTGAGATAGAACGATCCCAAAGGTATATTAAACGGGAAAATATTGCGAATCACTTAGAATCTGCCTATCGCATTTCGCTTTCCGACCTGAAATCAGAATTAAGAGATAAGACTGAAAAACAAGAGATGTCAATAGATGAAATGGAAGTTGAACTTTCCGGACTTAAGGTGAAAATCGCTAATATAAGCGATGTAAATCTCGGCGCTATAAAAGAATATGAACAGCTAAAAGAACGATTTGATTTCTTGTCCAGGCAACGTGATGATCTTGTTAAAGCTCTTGATGATCTCCATAAAGTTATAAAAAAGATTAATCAAATCACTCAGGAAAAATTTATGAAAACATTTGATCTGGTTAATGAAAAGCTGAATGAGGTTTTTTACCATCTTTTTGATGGAGGCACGGCACAACTTGTTTTAACTGAACCAGCCAAACCTCTAGAAACAGGCGTAGAATTCATAATTCATCCACCCGGGAAAAAACTGACCAGAATGAGTCTTCTTTCAGGAGGAGAAAAAGCTCTTGCTGCAATTGCCTTTATTTTTTCAATATTTCTAATTAAGCCGGCATCTTTCTGTATCATGGATGAAATAGACGCTCCTCTTGATGAAGCCAATGTTTTTCGCTTTAATAATTTGCTTAAAATTATAGGAGAAAAATCTCAAATTGTCATGATAACTCATAATAAAAAAAGCATGGAATTTGCTGATACTTTATTTGGCATTACCATGGAAAGAAAAGGGATTTCAAAGATAGTTTCAGTAAATTTAGGTTTAGGTTTAGGTTTAAAACAGCCGGAAATATAAAATACGTATTGAGGGGAGTTATGGCGCTCAACTGGTTCAAAAAGAAAAAGCATTCAGATGAAAAGAAAGAAGAACAGGATAATTCAGACTCATCGGAAAAAACATCTTTTTTTGAACGTTTAAAAAAAGGTCTTTCCAAAACCCGCAAAATTCTTTCAACAGACATAGATAAACTCTTTACAGAAAAAGGGGGAATTGATGAGAGTTTATTAGAAGAATTAGAAGAACTTTTAATAACCTCGGATATTGGGGTGCTGCTTTCAATGGATCTTATTCAAAGAATTTCAAAAAAATCCTCTACGATATCCGACGCCAACCAGCTTAAAAATGCCTTGAAAGAGGAAATGCTTTCACTTCTTAATCTGCAAACACCAAAGCAAATCCCTGAAACTGCTTCTGCCAAGCCAAGAGTAATAATGGTAATTGGTATAAATGGTGTCGGCAAAACAACCACAATCGGGAAACTTGCAGCAAAATTCAATTCAGAAGGGAAAAAAGTATTGATAGCTGCTGCCGATACCTTCAGGGCTGCAGCTATTGAGCAGCTTGTAATATGGGCTGACAGAGCAAATGCTCAAATAATAAAGCACAAGGACAATGCTGATCCTGCTTCTGTAGCTTATGACAGCATAGAAGCCGCTATTGCAAGAAATATGGATATCGTTCTGGTAGATACTGCAGGCAGGCTTCATACAAAGGTAAATCTTATGGAGGAACTTAAAAAGATTAAACGAATCATATCGAAAAAGCTGGCAGGTGCACCGCATGAAATCCTTTTAGTTCTTGATGCAACAACAGGCCAAAATGCTTTGTCACAGGCAAAACTGTTTGATGATGCACTTGGAGTAACAGGGATAGCACTTACAAAGCTTGATGGAACTGCAAAAGGAGGCATTGTTGTTGGTATTTGCAACACTCTCGAAATTCAACTGAAGTATATTGGTATTGGCGAAAACATAGATGATCTGCAAGACTTTAATTCAAAAGAGTTTGTGGACGCTCTTTTCTAAATTATTTTCTACAATTTTATTTTTGTTGTCATACTCATATAATATAGATTTTTTAAAATAGTTTAGTTGCAGATATAATAATATAACATGTTCACATGAAATATTATCAAAAAAGTCTTATATAATGCCGATTTGTGTTGACATTAAAAAAAGTGTGCTATATGGAGCTGGTAAAAGAAGCGGTTTGAGCGTTATTAATCAATAACAAAGAGGGGGGAAACAAGTATGACAAAAGCAGAATTAGTAGAACAAATGGCAAATGATGCTGGTATTTCCAAGGTCGCAGCATCAGGTGCACTAAACTCTTTCATGGATTGTGTAACAAAGGCACTAAAGAAAAAAGACGGTAAAGTTACGCTTGTGGGATTCGGAACTTTTTCAAAAGTCCGCAGAAAAGCTCGTAAAGGCCGTAATCCTCAAACAGGCGAACCGATTAAAATCAAAGCATGCAATGTTGTTAAGTTCCGGCCAGGCAAGAAACTAAAAACTGCCATATAGCTCAAGCTAAATTTAAGGCGGTTTATTTAACCTTATGTTTAAGTTACCGATGTTAAATAAACCGCCTTTTATCTTATAGGACTATAGACTTTTCAGATAATTAATTTCACAAGGCCAGAAGGAGGAAGGCGTATTAAGTTATACGTCGACTACTGATAACGCAGTGAAATTATTTATCTGAAAGTCTATAGCTTAGTATCTGATTTCAAACTCATAATAGTCACCTTTATAGTCTTCCAATTCCACATCCACTTTCTTAACATCAGCAAGGCGCGGGCCGTCCTTGCACCATTCAAGAATTGAGCTTACATTTTCTTCATTACCCTCAAAAACGGCTTCAACTGTCCCATCTCTTCTGTTTCTTACCAATCCCAAAACCTCGCAGCTATCTGCCGCACGTTTTGTTTCCATCCTAAAAAAAACTCCTTGAACCCTGCCGCTTATTATTGCGTGAACTCTCACCTTCTTTGACATATTAGCCTCCGGAATTTTTTTGAAAGCTGATCCCCGTTTATTGCACCTAACTATTTCCCGAAGCATCCTGAAGAATATTCAGACCTATGTAAATGTAATGAAGGCCGGATATTATTGTAAGTCCGGCAGTAAGCCAGCATAATGACCATTGAATCATATAAAAATCTGCAAGCTTCGGATTAAGGAGGGCTAAAAAAACTGTGGAAAGCTGGGCAACGGTAGTACATTTGCTGGCGATACTAGGCTTTACCTCAAAATTAATATTAGTCATTGCAAAAATAGCAACCCCCAACAATATTAAAATATCACGACTTATTACAATAACTGTAAGCCAGCCGGGTACTATTTTAAGAATTGCCAGGCTTACAAAAGCCGAAGTTAAAAGGAGCTTGTCTGCTATAGGATCAAGGTAAGCCCCTAACGCAGTATGCTGATTAAAATATCTTGCAAAAAGCCCGTCTAAACCATCGCTTATAGCAGCTATGGTAAAGACCAAAAGAGCAAATGAAAATAAATTTCTCAGAAGAAAAATAACAAAAAGAGGGGTTAGCAGTATTCTGATGACAGTTAAAATATTAGGAATGCTTATAGTCAATTTAGTTTTTGTCTCAATAATATCTTATTTTATTCTACTCGAAATAAAGGCCCGGTCAAAAGTCTGACCCTTAAATGATCCTGAGAAATTTCGTAAATATTTATACCAAACGATTCAAAATTCTTCAACATCAAGGCATCTGCAAACTCCTTTGCATTTCCCTGAAAATTGACAATTATGGTTGCCTCATCAGCTTTCATTTCGCTTGTTTGCGCTGTAACAACTTCAGGAATTTCATTCAATACGCTACGAAAAATAACAAAGCTTGATAGATGCCCGGTACCTTCAACAATGATCTCTAATGTTGAAAGACTCTTCTTAACTTCTTTCTGCCATATAATAGCTATCTGTGAAGCCAGGTCGTTGCCTGCAAGGTATCCTGCATTTAAAAGCGCATCTCTTCCACCTGTGATATCATCTTGATTAACAGAAACCGCTGTCTGGGTGGTAGAAGCAATTTCTTCGCCTGTGTCTGTTCTTAAGGCACGGGCAAGCACAGTGCCTTTAAATGATTTTGTATCTCCTCCCATAGTATTCGGAGCTCTATCTGCTTTAGCCTTTCCCACTATTACCACATCCGCATGCAAACTGTCTCCCAGCCTGACAGCCTCCTGGTTACCAAGATCGGGTTTATATTTTACAGCTTCAAATTCCTCATTTTTAATTAAACTTTTTTGATCAATTAAAAAGAACCCATTTCTAATCATACCATCAGACATGGCAATCTCTGAATAACCCTTAACAACAGCTAAATCTTCCGTCCACCAGTACCGCGGCAAGATGTCACCAAGATTCTGTTCTGAAATAAAAAAAAGTATGTCAGGCATGTTTTTTTTGCAAACCTTTATGCCTGCGCTTATCAACTGCTGCTCAATTACAGAGGTTGTTACCGTCGCCTGAACAAGCACTCTGTATGTTCTTCCGGATTTTAATTCCGTAAGAACTTTGTAATATTCAACAAATTCTGAAGAGTTATCATAGAAAATTTTATTTAAGGCTTCAAAATTCTGTATCATCGACTCAAGGGGCAAAAAATCCGCGACAGCGAACTCAACCGCAGAAACCAGGCTGTTTTTAATCGCCCGATCCCTCGCTTTTGCAACATTACCGCCTTGAATTGCGCCCGTTCCTATTACCTCAATAATTTTTTCCGAAGCATTTTCCTCAGCATTAACAATACCTGATAAGTTTGCGGCAACTGCAAGTATAAAAACCGTAAAAAACAATCTTCGAATCAATGAAGAAAAATACATATAATTAAGCCTCACGAACTAGAGCATAATCAGCTATGTTTAAAAGTAAATCTTTTGTTGCAGAAGGTTTAAAGAACAAAATAGACTTTTTTGCCTTTTCAATATGTTCTGATGCAAGTCTTTTTGTATATTCAAGCCCTCCGTATTTTTCTAATAATCCTATCAATATTTTAAAATCATTAAAAGAAAAATCTTTATCAGTAATTATTTTCTCCATAATAATCCTATCTTCAGAATTAACTTTTTTTAAAGAATATATTACAGGAAGTGTAAGTTTTCCTTCTTTCAGGTCTATTCCGATCTCCTTCCCAAGAATGCTTGTATCCGATGTATAGTCAAGCAAATCATCCGCCATCTGAAAAGCAATCCCCAGATTAAAGCCGTATTCTGAAAGGACTTTTTCCTCTCTTTCTGAAGCAGTTGCAATGAGAGCACCTGTCCAACATGCTCCCTGTATGAGTACAGCGGTCTTGCGCCGGATTATTTCCATATACTCATCTTCAGTCAGGTCTAAATTTCCCATTATAGTTAACTGATGTATTTCCCCTTGAGACATGTCCTCGGTAATTTTTGCAATAATTTTAATTACCTTGGGAAGCCCCGTTTCAGCCGCAATTGAGAGCGAACGCCCTAAAAGGAAATCTCCCGTTAGAACTGCAACAGGATTCCCCCATATTGAATGCGCCACAGGTTTCCCTCTCCGCAGAGTTGCCCCATCAACAAGATCATCATGCAGCAAGGTGGCGGCATGTAAATATTCAAAAATCGTGGAACAAGTTTTATCTATGTCTCCTTTATAACCACAAATTCTTGCTGAAAGAACCATCAGCAAAGGTCTCAATCTTTTGCCTCCTGAAAACAATATATGGCTCGCTACCTGTGAAACCAGATCAAGGTAGGGATTTAAGTTCTCTTTAAGTGCGTATTCGATTTCTTCAAGATCCTCACTTATCATGGAAAGTATTTTATTTTTCAGGTCGCTCATACTGTTTTCCCAGCCAGATCATATTCAGAAGCATCTGTAACCTTTATGCCGGCAAATCTGCCCGGCTGCAACTGATTTGAATTAATATATGTAATTCCATCTACTTCCGGAGCTTGAAAATATGTTCGGCCGATAAATAGATTGTCTTTTGATTTTTCATCCACCAGAACGTTCAGAACTCTTCCTATGTATTTTTGGTTATTTTTCAAAGATATATCTGCCTGGCGAGACATTAGCCGGTCATGTCTTTTCTTTGCTGTGTTCATCGAAACATGGTTAGCAAGTCTGTGAGATTGCAGATCTTCGGAATCAGAATATAAAAAAACACCTAAATGATCGAAACAAATATCTTCTACAAAATCAAACAACTGTTGAAAGTCTTTGTCCGTTTCTCCAGGAAAGCCCACTATAGCTGTTGTTCGCAGTGCACAATCAGGTGCTGTCTCTCTGATCTTTTCAAACAGCCTGTATAAGTCATCACGTGTATATTTTCGACGCATTCTTTTTAAAACAGAACTGCTGACATGCTGTATAGGAATGTCAAAATAAGTGCAAATATTATCGCATGTCGCAATAGTTTTTATAATTGATTCATCTATGCTTTCCGGATGTCCATACATAAGCCTTATCCACACATCCCCGGATATATCTGAAATACTTTCAAGCAACCCTCTTAAATCAACGGACGTCTTTAGATCTTTACCATAGCTCGTTGTATCCTGGGCAACAATTATCAGTTCTTTTACGCCAGACAGAACAAGCGAACGCGCTTCTGCAATAATATCTTCATGGTCGCGGCTTCTGTATTTCCCCCGCAGCCCGGGAATAATACAATATGTACAATGCCTGCTGCATCCTTCCGCAATTTTGATATAGGCAATATGGGATGAACTTCGAACCCTGTGCGCTTCTTTACCTTGCATTGTCAATAAATTGGGATCAGGGAGAAGACATTTTGAAAAATCTGAAGAGCCATTGACTGCATGGACAATTCTATCAAAAGCTCCTGTGCCCAGGAAAATATCAACCTCCGGCAGGGCATGTACTATTTCTTCTCTGAAACGTTCGGGAAGGCATCCTGTAACGACAAGGTGTCGGCAAATTCCGGTTTCCTTAAACTTTGCAAGCTCAAGGATGGTATCTATTGATTCATTGACCGCCGGTTCAATAAAACTACAGGTATTAACAATAATTATCTCTGCTTCAGCAGGATCATCTGTAAGTACCCAGCCTGCGTCAACAAGGCGTCCCAGCATAACTTCGCTATCAATAAGATTTTTTGCACAACCTAAACTTACCAAATGCAGCTTCATTGGAAACACGATGGGATAAATTCTATACTATGTACACAATCGGCGTTTAACTTTTTATTTTTTTTATCTCTTCTGTAATTAAAGGGATATATTCAAATAAATCGCCGACAATTCCGTAATCAGCCTTTGAAAATATAGGCGCTTCAGCATCCTTGTTTACAGCAACAATAACTTTTGATGTGGACATGCCTGCGAGATGCTGTATGGCCCCGGATATTCCACAGGCAACATAAAGATTGGGTGAAACAACCTTGCCTGTTTGTCCAATCTGATCTGAAGCAGCTCGCCATCCCTCATCAACGGCAGATCGCGACGCCCCCACAGCACCACCCAGCAATTCCGCCAATTCTTCTATCACAGCAAAATCAGCTCCTCCCATTCCCCTGCCGCCCGATACAACCACATCCGCTTCTGTAAGCTCAACCTTAACTGTATCCAGTTCCTTTTCAATAAATATCAGATCGGTTTCACCCACATCTATATCAAGTTTCTCTATTTTTCCGGCTCCGGAAGATTCAATAATGCTCATCGCATTCGGCCGAACAGCAACAATCTGCGGCTTTCCCTCCAGTGCCAGATCAGCCAGGATTTTTCCCCCGTACATTGGGCGTGTAGCAATAATATTTCCATTCTCAACACGGACATCTACACAATCAATTGCCAGCGAAGCATTAAGACGTGCGGATAGACGTGCCGACAAATCCTTACCTTGAGAAGATGCTCCCAGAATCAGTACAGACGGATTTTCTTTGTTTACGATATCGGCGACAACATTAGTATATGCATCGGTCATATATTCACTTAAAGCCTGGTTATCGACAACAATTATTCTGTCTGCTCCATATTTTCCAGGCTCATTAGAAATATTTTCTATGCCTGATCCGAGCACAACGGCTGTGAGTCCGCAACCCAGGCTTTCAGCTATACATTTACCCTCACTTAAGGCCTCATAGGTAACCTTTCGGAAAAGGCCTTCTGATTGTTCGGTTATTGCAATTACTCCATTTGACATATTCATCTCCTTATAAAACCTTTGCTTCCTCATGAAGAGCA